>ERZ827469.334-NODE-334-length-58789-cov-8.474802_pt1 | contig 58789 bp, 48 predicted proteins | sample MGYA00519917_ERZ827469 | MGnify/ENA primary metagenome ERZ827469 (study PRJEB31778, sample SAMEA3449314) | human gut metagenome | biome: human gut; feature: human-associated habitat; material: faeces | place: United Kingdom | collected 2010/2012 ... | reverse complement strand
TTTTCGACCACACCGTCAAGCATTTTCCCGCAAAAAATTTTGCATTCTTGCCCGCAGCCGGCGGATTATACTACCAACATACTGGAAAAACACAGAAAAATGTTGGGAATTTTGCGTGTCGCCATGCTTTCTGCGCCTGCGAATCACATGGCAACGACCTTTATGATGGCAGCAGGGAGGATCCAATGATCCTGATTGCCGTTTTTTTGGAAAACGCCTTCTCCTGATGCTTTCCCAGCTTTTTCCGGCATCACGCAACATGCCGGGAGACCACGGCCGTCGGCCATGCCTCCAACAGGAAAAAGATTAAAACATCCATCGGGATACATGCATAACCATATCCGCCTGTATCCCGCCACGACACGAGGAGGAACGCGACGGGACCTCCTGCCGCTCCCGTGCGCCTGCGCCATCTCTGTCCGGTCGCTGCGGCATGCCGCTGGCCCTTGTCCCCAATGACGGGGACGGCAGGAATCCCTTTTTGGGATTTGGCCGTGGGGAAATGAGCCTTTCAGATACCACGGGACGATGCCGTCCGCCTGTACGGAACGAGGGAACGAGACGCAAAGACCATTGTCACGCCCCGGCAGCGACAGGACAGGAGCCACCATACCCAGGCCGGCACATATCCCGGACCCACGGCAAGGGCCCTGGCAAAGCAAAAAGGCGGCCACCGAAGTGACCGCCCTGAATGAGGCCTGTTTTCGCTCTGCCCTACTTGGCAAAGCCCATGGCACGGCGTTCGCGGATGACCGTCACCCGGATCTGGCCCGGATAGGTCAGGTTTTTTTCGATCTTCTCCGCAATGTCCTTGCACAGCAGATAGGTGGCATCGTCGTCCACGTTGTCCGGGTTGACCATGACCCGGATCTCGCGGCCCGCCTGGATGGCGTACGCCTTGGACACGCCCTCGAAGCTGGTGGCGATGCCCTCCAGTTCTTCCAGGCGTTTGACGTAGTTTTCCAGCAATTCCTTGCGCGCGCCGGGGCGGGCACCGGAGATGGAGTCAGCCGCCTGCACCAGCACGGCCAGGGCCGTCGAGGGGCGCTGATCCTCATGGTGCGCGGCGATGGCATGGACGATGTCCTTGCCCTCGTTGTACTTTTTGGCGATATCGGCGCCAATGAGGGCATGGGGCCCTTCGACTTCATGGTCGACGGCCTTGCCGATATCATGCAGCAGACCGGCGCGCTTGGCCTTTTTGACATCCATGCCCAGTTCCGCGGCCATCATGCCGCACAGGGCAGAGACCTCCAGGGAGTGCTGCAGCACGTTCTGGGTGAAGGACGTACGGTAACGCAGCTGGCCCAGCAGGCGGATGATCTCGGGATGGATGCCGTGCACCCCGGCATCAAACGTGGCCTGTTCGCCCACCTCGCGCACCTGGGCATCCAGTTCCTGCTCGCATTTCTGGACGATGTCCTCGATGCGGGCGGGATGGATGCGGCCATCCTGGATCAGGCGCTCCAGGGCCATCTTGGCCACCTGACGGCGCAGCGGACTGTAAGCGGACAGGATGACGGTCTCCGGCGTATCGTCGATGATGAGGTCCACACCGGTGGCGGCTTCGAGAGCGCGGATGTTGCGCCCCTCACGTCCGATGATGCGTCCTTTCATGTCTTCGCTGGGCAGGGACACCGCCGTGACGGTCTGCTCATTGACGTAGTCCCCGGCATAGCGCTGGATGACGTTGCACAGGATCTCCTTTGCCTTGCGGTCGGCGGTCTCCTTGGCCTCCGTCTCTATCTGGCGGATCATCTTGGCCGATTCATGGCGGGTCTTGGCTTCCACTTCGGCAAACAGACGGGCCTTGGCTTCTTCCGCCGTCAGGCCGGCGATCTCGGAAAGGCGCTGTTCTTCCTCATCGATGCGTGTCTGCAGAAACTCTTCCGACTCGGCCAGCTGGCGTTCCTTGCGGGACAGATCCTTTTCTGCGGCAAGCAGCTCATGCTCCTTGGCCGTGGCCTTTTCCAGCTTTTCTTCCAGCCGGCTGCCCATCTCTTCCAGCTTGCGCTCACGCAGTTTGACTTCGCGTTCGCGTTCCTTGAATTCGTTCTCCAGCTCACGTTTCTGGTTGAAAAGGTCATCCTGCCCCTGGATGAGGATTTCCTTCTTCTGCGCCTGGGCCTCCTTGCGCGCTTCTTCCACGATGCGCTTGGCCAGCTCGTCAGCGTCGCCGATACGCTTGGTGGTCACACTTTTGTGCACCAGCGCACCGACCAGCAGACCGGCCACCGCGGCCAGGGCCAGCCATACAATATCCATAAAGTCCATAACCATCCTCTATAATCAACGGGGATCACCCGGGTATCATAAATGGCGGAAGCCAGTCTCCGCACGAGGTCAACTGGCGGGGACTGGCTTCTGACCGCAAAAACGGCATAAGGATGGCTGCAGGCAAAGACCACGCCGGAGCGTGCAGGGAGTACGGTGCAGGACAGAAAAATCCCCAGAGCGCCGTGTCATGACTTCGATGCAGAACCTGGTCTCCCAGGGGGGGGCCGTGTACTTTTCTACAGGCTTCCCGTAAACGGGCGTGCTCACAAAAAGCAGAGACAGCTCCCGATTTTATGCTTGTAAGGTCAGCACCGAGTCATAAATCACGCACACTCCAGGGAAATATGCTGTCATTGATGACTTAAACGGACTCTTCTTCTATCTTTGAAAGCATGGCTTCGATGCGATTCTGCACATCGTCCAGCTTTTTTTGCGATTGCAACAAATCATCCGCCAGACCAAGAGCCAGAACCGTCAGCAGAATATCTTTGTTACTCTGCATGCCGTGTGACCTCAGTTTCTGGTCTGCAAACCGTTCTTCCACAAGAGCGATGGCCTCATGCACACGCTCCATGTCGGCACTGTGGCGGAACGTGACCGCAGTGCCAAGAACGGTAAGGTTAAAGTGTTCCTGACTCACTCGAAAACCTACTCGGCGCTTTCATGCTCCTGGATAAGTCTCAGCAGAGCATCCATGCGGTTGATGGCATCGCCCCGCACCTGCTCTTCTTTGCTCAGGTTCTCGCGCAGTTCGCGGTTTTCTTCTTCCAAAGACATCTTCGCGGCGATAGTGGCCTCAAGTTCGGAATGGAGACGACGGGTCTCCGCCAGAAGCTGGGCTTTCTGTTCCAAAAGGGCCAGTACCTGCGTTTCGAGTTGCTCTAGTGCTTCCATGATTCTGGGTATAGCACCGGCCCCTACCGATGGCAAGGCGGCCCCTGCGGCAAATCACGATTCCATGCAGGGGTAATCCGCCGTTTTTCTTTGCCATTCAACGAAATTTCCTTCTCTGGAAAAAGAAAAAACTTTTCCTGCGTACCCCACGCAAAGAGGGAGGCACCGGGCCTCCCCCAAAGGATTTTTTTGTCCGGGGCGCTTTCCCCGGGGCCGGAGCCGCCCGGGCAGCCAGCCAGATGCCTGATGCCGCCGCACGACAGCCGGCCCGCCCGCAGCGGGCAGGCACCGCCGGGCGCTTTCCCCTGCCCTGGCGGGGCGATCAGACAGCTTTGCGCGGCAGGTTCTTCTGCCGGCCGCGGGCGATGCCCATCTCGCCATCGGGCACGTCCTTGGTGATGACCGAGCCCGCACCGATCAGCGCGCCGTCGCCCACGCGCACCGGCGCCACCAGGGCCGTATTGCTGCCGATGAAGGCCCCTTCGCCGATGGTGGTCTTGAACTTGTGCTTGCCGTCATAATTGCAGGTGATGGTGCCCGCGCCGATATTGGTGCCCGCGCCGATCTCGGAATCCCCCAGATAGGTCAGGTGGTTGGCCTTGGCGCCCTTGCCCAGGCGGGATTTTTTGAGCTCCACGAAGTTGCCCACATGCGAGGCCTCTTCCAGTACGGCGCCGGGCCGCAGGCGGGCATAGGGGCCCACCAGGGCGGCCTCGCCCACATGGGCATCCTCAAAATGGCAGAAGGAGCGGATCTCCGCCCCGGCTTCGATGACGGTATCGCGCAGCACGCAATGGGAGTCGATGCGGGCGCCCCGGCGCACCACGCTGCGGCCGTAGATCTCGCACGGGCCCGTGATCTCCGCGCCCGGTTCCACCGTGGCCAGCGGGCTGATCCGTACCAGCGCGGGCGCATGCAGCATCACGCCGGAACGCAGCAGGCCGTCCACCACACGCCCACGCAAACACTCTTCGCTGCGGGAAAGTTCCAGGGGCGAATTGACGCCCATCAGGCTCTCGTCCCGGCCGCACTGCACGCCCTGCACCTTGCAGCCCTCGGCCACGGCCAGGGAGATGAGGTCGGTGATGTAGTATTCGCCGCTCTTGTTGGCATTGCCGATGCGCGGCAGCAGACGGGCCGCCAGATCCAGGCGCACGCAGTACATGCCCGCGTTGACCTCGTGCGGTTCGGGCCCGTACAGCGCGGGGTCGTAGTCCTTGGCCTCCACGATGGCCCGCACGCCGCCCCCGGCGGCACGCACCACCCGGCCATAGGCGGCGGGATCGTCCAGCTCGATGGTGGCAAAGGCCAGGTCGGCCCCTGCCGAGGCCTCCACGAAGTGGCGCACCACGTCCTCGGAGAGCAATGGCGTATCGCCGTTGACCACCAGCACACGCTCGCACTGTCCTTCCAGCGCGGGCATGGCCTGCATCAGGGCATGGCCCGTGCCCAGCTGCTGCTCCTGGCGGACGAAGGCTGCGTCCGGGAAGGCGGCCTCCACCATGCCCGCCTGATGGCCCACCACCACCAGCACGCGCCCGTCGAACACGGGGCGGACGGCTTCCAGCACATAGCGCAGCATGGGTTCACCCAGGACGGTCTGCAGTACTTTGGGTTTGTCGGAATGCATGCGGGTGCCCTTGCCCGCGGCCAGAATGAGGGCGGCAGTTTGCAACATGGTGGCTCCTTGCGAAAAAGATGGGGAGAAAATAGCCCCTCAGCCCGCAAAGGGCAAGCTGATGGATACGGGGGGGAGGAAAAGCCCTTTTGGCCAAGTCCCCCCTTTCCCCTCGCACTCCCCTTTTCCTCCCCGAAAACGTTTGCTCTGGAGGATGACGGGCGGTATGGGCGCCAAGAGCGGACACACGGCCGCAGGTCCCCCGCCTAGGGGAACGGATCGGCGGGATCGTGCGGACATGCTTTGGGGGGAAAGCACTGCCCCGCTTTGGTCATTCCGACGGAGCACAAAGACGGGCAGGATACGAAAAAGGCGGCCCCGAAGGGCCGCCTTTGCTGTGCGGATCATCCCGGCAGGCTGGCAGGCAGACATGCCGGAACGGCTTTGTTCAGGCTCAGGCGTTCTGGAAGACCAATTCGCCGTCGCGCACGTCGATCTGGACGGTCTGACCATCCAGGATACGGCCGCTGACCAGCTCGCGGGCCAGGGGCGTTTCCACATACTGCTGCATGTAGCGCTTGAGCGGACGCGCGCCGTACACGGGGTCGTAGGCTTCGCCGGCGATGAATTCGCGGGCGGCATCCGTGATGCCCAGCGTGATCTTGCGTTCTTCCAGACGCTTGCGCAGGCGATCCATCTGCAGGTCCACGATGCGCGTCACCTGGTCGCGCCGCAGGGGCAGGAAGAGCACGGTCTCGTCCACACGGTTCAGGAATTCCGGCCGGAAGTGGCGGCGCAGCTCTTCCATCACCGCCTCCCGGGCGCCTTCCTTCAGGCTGCCGTCCTCACCGATGCCGTCCAGCAGATGCGGCGAACCGATGTTGGACGTCATGATGACGATGCAGTTGCGGAAGTCCACGGTACGGCCCTGGCTGTCGGTCAGACGGCCATCGTCCAGCAGCTGCAGCAGGGTGTTGAAGACGTCGGGATGCGCCTTTTCGATCTCGTCGAACAGCACCACGGAGTACGGCTTGCGGCGCACGGCCTCGGTGAGCTGGCCGCCTTCATCATAGCCCACATATCCTGGAGGCGCACCGATGAGGCGGGACACGGAGTGCTTTTCCATGTACTCGCTCATGTCCAGACGCACCATGTTGTCCTCGGTGTCGAACAGGGCTTCGGCCAGGGTCTTGCACAGTTCGGTCTTGCCCACGCCCGTGGGGCCCAGGAAGATGAACGAGCCCGTGGGACGAGCGGGGTCGGACAGACCGGCACGGGCACGCAGCACGGCATCGGCCACGGCCTGCACGGCTTCATCCTGGCCCACCACACGCTTGTGCAGCTGATCGGCCAGATGCAGCAGCTTTTCGCGTTCGGATTCCATGAGCCGGGTCACCGGGATGCCCGTCCATTTGGCCACGATCTCGGCCACGTCGTCGGGGCGCACTTCTTCCTTGAGCAGACGCGGCCCGTCGGCACCGGCGGCACTGGAGGCCTCGGCCAGCTGTTTTTCCAGGGCCAGCAGGGTGGAGTATTTGAGCTCGGCGGCCTTGTTGAGGTCATAGGCCCGTTCGGCCTGCTCGATGGCCAGCTTGGTCTGCTCGATCTTCTCCTTGATGCCGCGCACGCTGTCGATGGCGCTCTTTTCCTTTTCCCACTGCTGGCGCAGCTCGCCCTGCTGCACCCGCAGCTCGCCCAGTTCGCTTTCCAGCTTTTCCAGGCGGTCGCGGGAGGCATCGTCGGTCTCGCGGCGCAGGGCCTCACGCTCGATCTCCAGCTGCATGACCTTGCGGTTCACCTCGTCCAGATCGGACGGCAGGGAGTCGATCTCGGTACGGATCAGGGCCGCGGCCTCGTCGATGAGGTCGATGGCCTTGTCCGGCAGCTGACGGTCCGTGATGTAGCGGTGCGACAGGGTCACGGCCTCCACGATGGCGGAGTCGCTGATGCGCACGCCGTGGTGGACCTCAAAGCGTTCCTTCAGGCCACGCAGGATGGAGATGGCGTCCTCCACCGTGGGCTCGTCCACCAGCACGGGCTGGAAACGGCGTTCCAGGGCCGGATCCTTTTCGATGTACTTGCGGTACTCGTCCAGGGTGGTGGCGCCGATGCAGTGCAGTTCGCCACGGGCCAGCATGGGCTTGAGCAGGTTGCCCGCGTCCATGGAGCCTTCGGTCTTGCCCGCGCCCACGATGGTGTGCAGCTCGTCGATGAAGAGGATGATCTTGCCTTCGCTCTTCTCCACTTCATTGAGCACGGCCTTGAGGCGTTCCTCGAATTCGCCGCGGTACTTGGCACCGGCGATCAGCGCGCCCATGTCCAGGGCGTAGAGCTTGTGGCCGCGCAGGCCTTCAGGCACGTCGCCCTTGACGATACGAAAGGCCAGGCCTTCCACGATGGCCGTCTTGCCCACCCCGGCCTCACCGATGAGCACGGGGTTGTTCTTGGTACGGCGGGACAGGATGCGCACCACCCGGCGGATCTCGGCATCACGGCCGATGACGGGGTCCATCTTGCCCTGACGGGCGGCTTCCACCAGGTCACGGGCGTACTTGCTCAGGGCCTCCACCGTATCCTCGGGGGTGGGGCTGGTCACCCGCGCGCCGCCGCGCAGGCTCTCCATGGCCTGGCCGAAGCTGGCGCGGCTGATGTTGTATTCCTTGAAGACCTCGCCCAGCGGCGTGCCGGGCGCGTTCTCGGCCAGCGCGGCGAACAGATGGTCCACGCTGACGTATTCGTCCTTCATGCGCCGGGATTCGTTCTCCGCGTCGCCAAGCACCTTGGCCAGGCGCTGGGTGATGGAGATGCGGTTGGGGTCCATGCCGCCGCCGGAGACGGAGGGACGCTTGCGCAGTTTTTCCTCCACGGCCACGGCCAGGGCGGCGGTCTGCACGCCCATCTGCTCCAGGATGCGGGGCACGATGCCCTGTTCCTGACGGATCAGGGCCAGCGCCAGATGCTCGCTGTCGATATCCTGATGGCCCATGCCCACGGCGATGCTTTGCGCCTGGGTCACGGCCTCGCGGGCTTTTTCCGTGAATTTGTTGATGTCCATATATCCTCCACAATGCCGCTATGGACGGGGCCCGTCATGCGGGCCGCCCCACGGCGGAAGGTAAGCAAAATCTTTTTTGTGCGCGGGCCACGCGGGCGGCGGGCTTCAGAGGGCCCGGAGCCTGTCCGGGCGGCGGCACAGGGCCGGGAAGGTCTGCGGGCCGCCGCACGGATCCGTGTCCGCGGGCTTTCCGGCACAGGGGATCAGTCTTCAAATCCCTGCAGTTCGCGTACCTTGTGCTCCAGCGCGTCGATGCGCTCCAGCAGGTCCACGATGATGGTGCCGCCCACCACGGGCAGCTCGAAGTCACAGCAGATGCGTTCCAGTTTGCGCACACGGTAGATGTCCGCGTCACGGAAGAACTGGACGCTCCCCTCCGTGCGGCTTTCCAGCCAGCCCAGGGCCATCAGCTCACGCAGACGCTCGGGCGCGATGCCGGTACTTGCCATGAATTCCTCGCAGGCCATGACCACGGTGGTCATGTCGTCTCTGTCAGACGTGCTCATATCACAACCTCCATCCTAGCCGCGGGCCCGGAAGGACGACGTGTCCGCCAGCTGCTGCCACAGGGCCTTCTCCTTGTCCGAAAGCTGCCCGGGCACCCGGATCATCACGCGGGCCAGCAGGTCGCCGCGGTGCTGTGCCGGACCAAGCCCCTTGCCGCGCAGGCGGAACTTGCGCCCCGAGGACGAACCGGCGGGGATGTTCATCTCCACCTGGCCTTCCAGGGTGGGCACGGGCACACGGGCACCCAGGGCCGCCTCCCACGGGGCCAGGATCACGTCGCACTGCAGGTTGTCGCCATCCACCTTGAACACGGGATGCGGCAGATAGCGCACCCGCAGGAACAGGTCGCCGGGCGCGCCGCCGGGCGCGGGCTCGCCCTGCCCGCCCAGACGCAGCTTGGCGCCCTCGCGGATGCCGGAGGGCACGTTCACCTCCAGCGTCTTGGGACCGAAGGACGTCTGCAGGCTCACGCTGCGGCGGCCGCCACGGGCCACCTCTTCCAGCGTCAGGGGCAGCTCGGCCTCCACGTCACGGCCGCGACGCGGCTGCTGCTGCCGGAACCCCCCGAACGGGTCGCCGCCGAAACGGCTGCCGCGCCCGCCGAACAGGGTCTCGAAAAAGTCCGAGAAGCCCGCGCCGTCGAAATTCTGGCCGTTGAAGTTGAAGTGCATATTTTCAAAGCCCGGAGCGCCCTGGAACTGCTGGCCATGCTGCCAGTTGGGGCCGAGCTGATCGTACATACGCCGCTTTTCAGGGTCTTTGAGCACTTCGTAGGCTTCGTTGATATCCTTGAATTTCTCTTCGGCCTGCTTGTTGCCCGGGTTCAGGTCCGGGTGGTACTTGCGGGCCAGCTTCTTGTAGGCTCTGGCAATCTCGTCCGCACCGGCGGAACGCTCCACGCCCAGAAGTTTGTAATAATCCTTGTATTCTACTGCCATGATGCTCTCCCCCAATCGGGTCTTCTTGCCAATAGGTAAGACGTTCTTGCCCGGCGTCAAGAAACCGTCACACAAAAAATATTCTCCGGCATCGCCCCCTGTCCGGCCGGGGCACAGCAGCCATGCGGGGGCCGCCCCCCGCATTGCCGGGAGCAGACACGGCCTCCCCGCCGGCAGACGCTCCCTGCCCGAGCGCCGCAGGCGCTGGGCGGCAGGCCGGGGCGCGCAAAAAAAAGCCGGGAAGGACCAACGTCCCTCCCGGCCATGAAATCAGGCTCCGGTGTACCCGGAACGGCTAGACGATGCCGTGCTCGCCAGGCTTTTCATACACGGGGCGCTCCTGCTGGTGCACATAGAACTCCGTGTCGCCCAGGGCCAGCAGGACGGCCGAAGACACATAGATGGACGATGCCGTGCCCACGAACACGCCGATGAGCATGGTCAGGGCGAAGTCGTGGATCACACCGCCGCCCAGCAGGTACAGGGCCAGGGTCGCCACAAAGGTGGTACCGCTGGTCAGGATGGTACGGGACAGGGTCTGGTTGACGCTGCGGTTGATGAGGGAGGCCAGGGGCTGCTTGGGCGCGGCCCGCAGGTTCTCGCGCAGGCGGTCATAGACGATGATGGTGTCGTTGAGCGAGTAGCCCACCAGGGTCAGCAGGGCCGCCATGACGTTGAGGTCGATCTCCACGTTCATGAGCGACAGCAGGCCCACCGTGATGAACACGTCATGGATGAGGCCCACCAGGGCGCCCAGGGCGAAGTTGAGCTTGAGGACGAAGCAGACCACCAGGGTGATGCCCAGGGCCACCAGCACCAGCCAGCCCATGCCCAGGCCCGTGAGCCCGGCCAGGTACATGCCGCCCCAGAGGACGGCGGCCATGGCCACACCGGCCATCCAGCGCTGTTCGAAGCGGCCGGAGATGTACACGGCGATGAGCAGGGTCGCATAATACAGGGCGCCCAGGGCCTTGTTGGTCAGGTCGTCACCGACCTTGGGGCCCACCATCTCAAGGCGCTGGATCTCCACATCGTTGCCGGGGAAAGCCTTGGCCAGAGCGGCCAGCACACTGGTGCGCAGGGCCGCGGCATCGGTGTTTTCGGCCGAGGAGAAGCGCAGCAGGTAATCACGCGCACCCTCGCCGAAGCGCTGGGTGCTGATGCCCGGCAGCTCGGGGATGTCCAGGCTCTTTTTCAGGACCTCGTCCTCCACGGGCTGGGCGAACTGCACCTGCACGATGACGCCACCGGCGAAGTCGATGCCCATGCGCAGGCCATTGCCCCACAGCGCCGATCCCAGCCCCACCAGAAGCAGCAGGATCGAGATGGCATAAGCGATATGGCGCTTGCCGATAAAATCTATCTTGGTGTCATGCTTGATGAATGCGAAAGCCATGATTCTCTCCCGGCCAGCCTAGATGCTGATGCCCTTGGGGCCGCACTTGCGCGCCCAGTATTCAAAGATGGCCCGCGACACGAAAATGGCCGTGAACATGGAAGCCACGATACCCAGCGACAGCGTGACCGCAAAACCGCGGATGGGGCCCGTGCCGAACTGGTACAGGATCACCGTGGCGATGATGGTGGTCAGGTTCGAGTCGGTGATGGAGATGGTGGCACGCTCGAAACCGGCCTTGACGGCCGCCAGGGGCGAAAGGCCCAGATGCAGTTCCTCGCGTATGCGTTCGTAGATCAGCACGTTGGCGTCCACGGCCATACCGATGGTCAGCACGATGCCGGCGATGCCGGGCAGGGTCAGGGTGGCGCCGAAGGCGGCCATGCCCGCCATGACGATGAGCATGGTGAAGCAGAGCATGACGTCGGCGATGACGCCGCTCATGCCGTAGTAGATGGCCATGAACACGACCACGGCGGCGGCACCCACCAGGGCGGCGTTGATGCCGCTGTCGATGGATTCCTGGCCCAGGGAAGGGCCGACGGTACGTTCTTCCAGCACCGACACGGGCGCGGGCAGCGAACCGGCACGCAGCACGATGGCCAGGTCCGTGGCTTCCTGGGTGGTGAACTGGCCCGTGATGACGGCGCGGCCGCCGGCGATGCGCTGCTGGATCACGGGCGCGGAGTAGACCTTGTTGTCCAGCACGATGGCCATGCGGCGGCCCACGTTCTCGCCCGTGATGTTCTCGAACAGGGTGGCGCCGCGGCTGTTGAAGCTCAGGCTGACGCTGGCGCGGTTCTTCTCGAAGGTGGGCTGGGCATCGGCCACGTCCTCACCGGAGAGCATGGTGTCCTTTTCCACCGCGATCAGGCGCGTGGCGGTCTCGCTGCCGTCATGGCCCTTCTCCAGCAGGGGCAGGGCCATGACGCCACTGGGCAGCACGGCCTTGTTGGGGTCCACATCGTCACGGACAAGGTGGAATTCCAGGTGGGCGGTCTGCCCCAGGATCTGCACGGCACGGCGCGGGTCGGACAGGCCGGGCAGCTGCACCTGGATGCGGTTGCCTTCCTGCTTGCGGATGTCGGGCTCGGCCACACCGAACTGGTCGATACGGTTGCGGATGGTCCGCAGGGCCTGGTCCAGGGACATGTCTTCGATGCGGCGGATCTCTTCGGGGCGGAACTCGGCCACATAGCGCAGGCCGGCTTCCGAGCGCCGGGGTTCGGCCACCTTCAGCTGGGGGAAATGCTTTTGCAGGATCTCCTGCAGCCTGGCCTCATCCTCCACACGCGGCAGGACAAATTCCAGTGTGTCATTGCCCACCACGCGGGGATGCAGCACGACGATCTTCTCGTCCTTGGCAAGGCGGCGGATATCCTGCCCGGCCAGCGCCAGCGAGTTGCTGACAGCCTTGGCCACGTCGACCCCCAGGGTCAGGTGGATGCCGCCCTTCAGGTCCAGGCCAAGGTTGATTTTTTTGGATGGTAGGACGTTTTCCAGCGCCGTACCGATATAGGGCACGCTGGGCAACGCATAGACAAGGCAGAGGCCGAACACGAGCACGGCCACGGCCAAGCGCGAGCGCAAACCAATCATTTGGGATACCTTCCGCACTTGATGGGGGATGTCCGTACAAACGGAAAGAGGCGGCCGGCCGGAGCCGGAGCCGCCGACACGGCCCGGCGCCCCCCTGCGGACAGGGAGACGCCTAAGCCGCAACCATTACCGATTCCGAAACAAGGACGGAATGCTATTTCTTTTCTTCGGCCTTGACTTCAGCCTTCTCGGCGCTCTTGCCGACCAAGCCGCCGATGGCGCCGCGGCTCATGCGCAGCTTGGCGTCACCACATTCGATGACCACTTCTTCTTCGCTGATCTCCATGATGCGGCCGATCAGGCCGCTGCTGGTCATCACGTGGTCGCCGCGCTTCAGTTCGGCCAGCATCTGCTTGTGGGCCTTGGCGCGCTTCTGCTGGGGACGGATCAGCAGGAACCAGAAGATGGCGAACATCAGGATCAGGGGAACAAACTGCATCAGCATGTCGCCACCGCTGGGGGCGGCGCCGCCGGCCTGGGGGGTACCCATGGCGAAAGCAACGGATTCAAACAACAAGACGAACCTCCAAAGGGATGCTGTAGGCAGGCCGCGCACTATGCGGGATGCCCGGGGTAACAAATTTTCAGCGCACAATCATATCCTGCTGCCCAAAAACTTGCAAGCCCTTCTCCTGAGCGGAAAAAACGGCATCCGGCGGCCGAAAAGCTCCTCAGCCCTCCAGCACGGCCCGGACGAAATCGCAGGCGATGCGCACCACCTCGCCCCGGCTCTCACGGTGTGCCAGGGGCAGATGTCCGCCGTGCCGGCTGACCGTGCGCAGCACATGGGTCTCGGCCCTGCGGGAGGACGTGCAGATCCACTCCACGGCATTGCGGCGCGGGCAGCTGCTGTCGTGCCAGAGCTGGGCATAGCAGACCGGGACATCGCAGGCGGGCAGCAGGGCCCGCAGCCGGGGCTGCTCACGGGCTATCTCGGCCATGTGGCGCCAGCAGACCACCCGCTCGTGCCCCTGCCAGGGCGCTGTCTCCCGCGCGGCCTCGCTGCGCGGGGAACAGATCTCCACCGGCTGGCGCCAGGCTTTCCAGGCCAGCCGCCAGCGCAGGGCCCGCTCGCCCAGACGGCCGGGGCGGGACGACCAGTAGAGCGGCGCGGCGAAGACCAGCAGGCAGCGGGGCGCGGGCAGGCCCCTCTCCCGGGCCCAGAAGAGCGTATCCAGCGCCAGCAGGCCGCCCAGGGAATAGCCCGCCAGCAGGGGCGGCTCCGGGCTCCGGCCGGCAAGGACGGCGTAGGCCTCATGGGCCGCCGCGCTCCACTGGCTCCAGCGGCTGCGCACGAAGGCCTCCCAGCCGGCACCATGCCCCGGCAGGCAGGGCGCATGGCACGCCACGCCCCATGCCGCCAGCCCTTGCGCCAGCGCGTCCATATCAGCGGGCCCTCCCCCCAGACCGTGAAGCAGCAGCGCGTCCATTCTTGCCCTCCCCGACGCATGAGGATACAACTACGCCTGTTTTTCCTGTCCGCAGACCTTAACCTGTCAGGAGCATCCATGCAAACCTGCGACACGCTTCTCCATGCCGGTGTCCTGCTGACCCAGGACGATGACCGGCGCGTCCTTGAAAACGCCGCCCTGGCCATCGACGGCGGGCGCATCGTCGCCCTGGGCTGCGGCCGGGATGTGACGGCCGCATGGCAGGCACGTGAAATCCTCGACCTTTCCGGCATGCTCGTCATGCCCGGCCTTGTCAACGCCCATACCCACGCGGCCATGACCTTCCTGCGGGGCCTGGCCGACGACATGCCGCTCATGGACTGGCTGCAGCAGAAGATCTTTCCCGTGGAACAGGGCCTGACGCCCGACCTGGTGCGCCTGGGCAGCCTGCTGGGCTTTGCCGAGATGCTGCGCACCGGCACCACGGCCTGCGTGGACATGTACATCTTCGAAGCCGCCGTGCTGGAAGCGGCGGACCGGGCAGGTCTGCGCTGCCTGGCCGGCGAGGGCGTGTTCAACTTTCCCTCGGCCTGCTGCCCCGATGCCGATGCGGCCCTGGCCTGCACCCGGGAGATGGCGCAGCGCTGGGCCGGGCATGACCGCCTGCATGTGGCCGTCATGCCCCACAGCGTCTATACCACCACGGCGGCGCAGCTCACGGCCTGCCGGGAGCTGGCCGACGAGCTGGGCCTGCCGCTGCACATCCATCTGGCCGAGACCCGGCAGGAAACGGCCCTGAGCCTGCAACAGCACGGCCTGCGCCCCGTGGCCCATGCCGACCGTCTGGGCCTGCTGCGCCCCGGGATCATCCTGGCCCATGTGGTGGACGTGGATGCTGACGAGATGGCCCTGCTGGCCCGGCGCGGCGTGAGCGTGGTCCACAACCCTTCTTCCAACATGAAGCTGGCTTCCGGGGTGGCGCCGGTGCCCGCCATGCTGGACGCCGGGGTACGGCTGGCCCTGGGCAGCGACGGGGCCGCCAGCAACAACCGGCTCAACATGTTCACGGAGATGGGCCGCGCCGCACTGCTGCACAAGGCGGCGGGCGATCCCGAGACCATGCCCGCCCGGACGGTGCTCGACATGGCCACACGCGGCGGTGCGGCGGCCCTGGGCAGCGACGGCGGCGTCCTTGCCGTGGGCCGTCCCGCGGACTGCATCGCACTGGACCTTTCCGCGCCCAACATGCAGCCGCTGTTCAATGCGGCCTCCCACGCCGTCTACGCGGCCACAGGCATGGAAGTGGCCCTGACCATGGTGGCGGGCGAGGTCCTGTACCGCGACGGCCGCTTCAGCCGCTTCGACTACGCGGCCCTGTGTGCGGAAGTGCGCGAGATGCGCCGCTTCGTCCTGCGCCGTCTGGGCCTGCCCGAAACGGTGGCCTGAAGCCGCAGCCCCTTCGTCCCGCCTGCCGGGAATGCCCCGGGCGGCAGCAGGGAGCCGCCCCGGGCGGGGATCCTGTGCACGGGGGGACTTGACACCATTGTTTTTTGGTCTATAGTGCCCCATTCAGACTGAAACGAAAGCGCTTCGGCGCATGGAGGTATCGTTATGGCTGCTCTGCTTAATGCCGTGAAAACCGCCGAAGGCGTGGTTGTGAACGGTTTTGTGGTTTCCCCCGTCATTGACAAGTGCGAAGGCTGTGACCGCATTCGCGAGTTTGAAGGCGAAAACTTCTGCTCCAGCTACGCCAGCCCCGCCAGCAAGTGGTCCGGTGGCCGCTGCAACTTCGCGACCCATGTGAAGGTGCAGGTCGCCGCCGCTGCCAAGGTCAACCCCCTGAAGGCGTCCAAGCGCGCCGCCAAGGGCCGCTAGACCATACGCGGCATGCGGGACGCGCCCGGCGCGGACATCCCGCACCGATTGCAATTTTCTGGCACACTGCACAGGGGAGGCTGTCGCGGCAGCCTCCCTTTTGTCATTTGTCCGCAGGGGCATCGCCCCGGACGGCTTCAAGGAACAGCATCATGAACACGAGTTCGCAGGACAGCGCCCTGTCCTCCCTGCGGCACTGGCTGGATCAGCGCCAGGACCGTGTGGCGGCCCTTCAGGGCGACCTGACCGCCTTCCGCGCCCTGGGCCCGGAAAACGGCGGCGAGGGCGAGCTGGCCAAGGCCCTGTATATCGAAGACTGCCTGCGCGCCTGCGGGGTGGGCGACATCCGCCGTCTGGATGCCGCCGACCCGCGCGTGCCCTCCGGGCTGCGCCCCAACGTGGTGGCCCGCATCCCCGGCCGCTCCTCCCGGACGCTCTGGCTTTTTGCCCACATGGACGTGGTGCCGCCCGGCGATCCGGCCCTGTGGCATTCCGATCCCTGGCAGGTGGTCCGGCAGGGCGACCTGCTCATGGGGCGCGGTGTGGAGGACAACCAGCAGGGCCTGGTGAGCATGCTGCTGCTGGCCGAAGCCCTGCACGCCTGCGGCATCACGCCCGAGCGCAGCCTGGGCCTGGTGTTCATGGCCGACGAGGAATACGGCAACGACTACGGCCTGGCCCATGTGCTGGAACGCCACGCCGCCCTGCCCGAAGAGCAGCGATTCCTGCGAGCTGACGACCTGTACATCGTGCCGGACTCCGGTTCCCCCACGGGCGCGGACATCGAAGTGGCCGAAAAATGCCTGTGCTGGCTCAAGGTCGACATCAGCGGCGTGCAGTGCCATGCCTCCACGCCCCACAAGGGCCGCAACGCCTTCGTGGCCGGCGCGGCCGCCGTGCTGGCCTGCATGGAGCTGCACAAGGACTTTCCCCGCCGCGACGCCCTGTTCGACCCGCCCTGCTCCACCTTCGTGCCCAGCCGCCACGATGCCAACGTGCCCAGCGTCAACATCCTGCCCGGACATGACCGTTTTTATGTGGACTGCCGCCTGCTGCCCGGTGTGGAGCCCGAACATGTGCTGGACGCCGCCCGCCGTCGCCTGACGGCCGTGGCCGAACACCACGGCGTGGGCATCGACGTGGCCATCGACCACTGCCAGCGCGCCTCGGAAACGGCTGCGGACAGCCCCGTGGTGGCGGCCCTGCGCCGTGCCGTCACGGACATCTATCAGGTGGAGGCCCGGCCCGTGGGCATCGGCGGCGCCACCGTGGCCGCCCTGCTGCGCCGGCAGGGCCTGCCCGCCGCCGTATGGAGCTGCATCGACAGCACCTGCCACCAGCCCGACGAACATTCTTCCATCACCGCCACCCTCAAGGACGCCCAGGTGTTTGCCCATGTGCTCATGCAGCGCTGAGAACCGTTTCGACTGTATCGTGACAGGCGGCGGCCATGCCGGTTCCGAGGCCGCCGTGGCCCTGGCCCGCCTGGGCCTGCGCGTGCTGCTGGTCTCCGGCAATGTGGACCGTCTGGGCTACCTGTCCTGCAACCCGGCCATCGGTGGTCTGGCCAAGGGCCACATGGTGCGCGAGATCGACGCCCTGGGCGGCATGATGGGCCTGTGGGCCGATGCCGGGGGCATCCAGTTCCGCACCCTCAACATGAGCAAGGGCCCGGCCGTGCGCGCCACCCGCGCCCAGATCGACCGCGAGGCCTACCAGAAGGTCCTCAAGAAGACCCTGTTCTCCACGCCCGGCCTGCGCATCTGGCAGGACTCCGTGACCGAGGTGCTGGAAGAGAACGGCCATGCCTCCGGCGTGCGCACGGCCCAGGGCCTGACCTTCCATGCCCGGCATGTGCTGCTCACCACCGGTACCTTCCTGGCCGGCCTCATCCACATCGGCCTCACACATCTGCCCGGCGGCCGTCTGGGCGATGCCCCGGCCACGGGCCTTTCCGACAGCCTGCGCCGCCTGGGCCTCACGCTGGGCCGCCTCAAGACCGGCACCACGCCGCGCCTGCTGCGGGCGTCCATCGACTTTTCCAGGCTGGAGGAACAGCCCGGCGATACCCCGCCGCCGCGCTTCAGCTTCCGTGGTCCCGGCCCGGTGCTGCCGCAGGTGCCCTGCCACATCACCTGGACCAACGAGGCCGCCCATGCGGCCATCCGCTCCGGCTTCGACCGCTCGCCCCTGTTCACCGGGGTCATCCAGGGCACGGGCGCCCGCTACTGCCCCTCCATCGAGGACAAGGTGGCCCGCTTCCCCGAACGCGAACGGCACCAGATCTTCCTGGAGCCCGAAGGCCTGGACAGCCCGGAGGTCTACGCCAACGGCATCTCCACCAGCCTGCCGCTGGACGTGCAAGAGGCCATGCTCCACGCCATCCCCGGCCTGGAGCATGCCGTCATGGTGCGCCCCGGCTACGCCATCGAATACGATTACGCCAACCCCGTGCAGCTGCACGGCACCCTGGAGACCAAGGCCCTGCCCGGCCTGTGGCTGGCGGGCCAGATCAACGGCACGTCCGGCTATGAAGAGGCCGCGGCCCAGGGACTGTGGGCGGCCCTGAACATCGCCTGCCGGGAAAAGGAGCTCGACCCCTTCGTGCCCGGACGCGATTCCTCGTACATGGCCGTGCTGGTGGACGACCTGGTCACCTCCGGCACCGAGGAGCCCTACCGCATGTTCACCTCGCGGGCGGAGCACCGCCTGCTGCTGCGCGAGGACAACGCCGACGTGCGCCTGACCCCGCTGGGCCGCAAGATCGGCCTGGTGGGCGAGGAGCAGTGGCGCCTCTTCAACGACAAGATGGAACACGGCCACGCGGTGCGCCGCCTGCTGCAGCAGGTGCGCGTCCAGCTGTCCGACGGCGAAGAGGCGGAGCAGGCCGCTCCGGCAACGCCGGAAGAGACGGAGCTGCGTACCGCGCTGCGCGGCCGGACCCTGGAAGAGGCCCTGCGCCGTCCCGACATGGATCTGGAACGCCTGGCCCGCCTCTCCGCCCCGCTGGCCGAAGCCCTGGCGGATCGCGACCCGCGCGATCTGGAGACCGTCCAGGTGGACGTCAAATATGCGGGCTATCTGGAGCGCCAGCGCGAGCTCATCGCCCGTGCCGCGCGTCTGGAATCCGTGGAGCTGCCCGTCGATCTGGATTACCGGCAGGTGGCGGGCCTTTCCCGTGAGGTGGAGGAAAAGCTGGACCGCGTGCGGCCCCGCAACCTCGGCCAGGCCGGGCGCATCTCCGGCGTGACCCCGGCGGCCGTGGGCTGTCTGGAGATCCATCTGCACAAGCTGGGCCTGCTGCGCGGCAGGCGGCAGTCCCTCTGATACCTTTCCCGGGACCTGCGGCCCAGCCGCGGGTCCCCTTTTTTGTGCCGCGCATCTTTGCCCGGCAAACGGAGGATGCGCTGTTGACGTTGGGGAATGTTCCCCGTTATCCTGCGAGGACGGGGGCCCTTTGCGCCTGAGCCTCCGGCCCGCGCTGCGCACACGGCGGGAAAGCATGGTCCTCCTGCCCCGGCGCGGCATCCGTTCCCGCGGCCGCCCGGACGCGTCCACGGCAAGGCGGGGCCAGCCCGCCGCCTTCGTGGCCCGCGTTCCCTGCGGCGTTCCCCTCACCCCAGCCCGTGCCGCGGCACGGCGACATCTTTGCCCGGCGCCGGCGCGGCGCGCAGGCAAAGCCCTTCTAGGAGGCTGTTTTGGACGGTGGTTCCGACTGTCATAGTAGCAATGGCACCATCTGGTCGCGTCTGGCCCGCTTTTTCGGACGCGAAGACGATGAATCCCTGGAAAAAGCCATCATCGAGGCTCGGGCCGAAGGCGAGGTGGAGCCCGACGAGGAGTCCATGCTCCTGGGCATCCTGCGCTTCAACGACCTGCAGGTGCAGGACACCATGACGCCCCGCACCGACATCGACTGCGTCCCCGAGGACATGCTCCTGCCCGAAGTGGCCAGGGTCATCGTGGAGTCGGGCCACTCCCGCATCCCTGTCTTCCGCGACACCCGCGACAACATGGTCGGCATGCTCCACGCAAAGGATATCCTGAGCTGCCTGCTGGACCCCAAGATGGCCGACCAGCCCGCCAGCGCCATCATGCGCGAACCGTTCTTCGTGCCCGAGACCAAGCCCATCCGCAACCTCCTGCAGGAATTCCGCGCCAGCAAGCAGCATATCGCCATAGCGCTGGATGAATACGGCGGCACCTCGGGCCTGATCACCATCGAAGACCTGCTGGAAGAGATCGTGGGCGACATCGAGGACGAGCACGACGCCCCCCGCGAGGAGGACATCCGTCCCCTGGGGGCCCATGTCTACGAACTCACGGGCCGTGCCCTGCTGGAAGACCTGGAAGAACTGGGCGTGGACCTCAGCTCCGACGAGGTGGACACCATCGGCGGCTACCTGAGCATGGAAGCCGGCCATGTGCCCGCCCCCGGCGAGGTCTTCACCCTGCGCGGCTGGCGCTTCGAAGTGCTGGATGCGGACAAGAAGCTCATCCGCCACCTGCGCATGGAACCGGCCCGGGAAAACACGCCCGAGGCCCCTGAAACGGAAGCCTGAGATGCGTGACGCCTGGTTGCGTTCCACCCCCCTGGGCCCCGGCCTTGCGGGGGCTGCGGCGTTGTGGCTGTCGTTCCCCAACGGCTGGATCTCCCTGCCGCCGCTGGCCCTGCTGCTGCCCCTGTGCCTGGCCCTGCTGGGCACGTCGGCGCCCTCGGCGGGCGCGGCCCTGCGCCGCGGCTGGCTGACCTCCATCGCGGGCATGGCGGCCGTGCTCTACTGGCTGACCATCCCCATGGCCACCGTGGGCAACCTGCCCCTGGCCCTGGCGGCGGTCTGCGCCGTGCTGGTGGCCACCTGCCTGGCCAGTGCCGGCGGCCTGTTCTGCCTGCTGGCCCACGCCCTGCGCGGACGCGGTCCGCTGGCGCAGGCCTGGCTGCTGGGCCTTGCCTGGTATTTTCTGGAATACGCCTACGCGCTGGTGGCGGGCTTCCCCTGGCTGCCCCTGGGCGGTGCCCTGGCGGCCTGGCCCCTGTGGATACAGGCGGCCGACGTGACGGGCGCCTACCTGCTGGCCGGCCTGTGGGTCACGGTGATCCTCTGCCTGCGGCACTGGCGCCGGCCCGCCTGTGCGGGCACCGGTCTGCTGCTGGCGGTCCTGCTGCTGGGCTACGGCGCCTGGCGCCTGCACACCACGCCGCTGGAGAGCGATCCCCGGGGCGGGGACAGCGTGGCCGTCCTCTTCGCCGAGGGCAACATCGACCAGAACCAGAAGTGGGTGCCCGTCTACCAGCGCCGCACGGTGGAGACCTATCTGCGCCTGACGCGGGCGGAACTGGCGCGCCACCCCGGCGAAACGCCCCTCATCGTCTGGCCCGAGACGGCCCTGCCCTTCAATTTCGACAATAACGGCATCCTGTCCGCTCTGGTGCGCAACCTGGCCCGCCAGGCCCGGAGCCCCCTGCTGACCGGCGTCCCCGGCTTCCAGCATGACGCGGCGGGCAACATGCAGGTCTTCAACCGGGCCCTGCTCCTCGATCCCTCGGGCGGCACCGCGGGCCATTATGACAAGGAGCACCTCGTGCCCTTCGGTGAATATGTGCCGGAGTGGCTCAACTGGAACTTCCTTGCCGACCTGCTCCAGGAGGTGGGCGTCTACACGCCCGGCCATTCCGCCGCGCCCCTGGTGCACGGGGACCTCCGCCTGGGCATGCTCATCTGCTATGAGGCCATCTTCCCCTGGCTGGCGCAGGCCCGTGTGGAGCACGGCGCCAACGTGCTGGTGGACATCAGCAACGACGGCTGGTTCGGCCGCTCGCCGGCGGCGCTCCAGCATCTGTACCTCGCCTCCCTGCGCGCCGTGGAGCAGGGCCGCTGGCTGCTGCGGGGCACCAATACCGGCATCTCCGCCATCATCGACGCCCGCGGCCGCGTGACCGTCCGCGGGGGCCAGTTCGAAGAAGATGCCCTCTGGGGGCGTTTCCGTCTGCAGCAGGGGGCCACCGTCTATCACACGCTCGGGCCCTGGCTGCCGCTGGCCGCCGGACTGCTCTGGCTCGGCATCTTTTGGGGCACGCGTCGCCCCTCACCTTCAACCCCCCGATAGTTCCCATGTTGCAACTCAGTGATCTTCGTGCCCGTTGCCAGCCCCTCGACCAGCGTTTCGACAACCTTTGGGGGCGTCTTTGACGTCGCGGCCAGCGAACAGCGCCTTGCCGCCATCGAAACGGAACTTTCCCGCCCCAACGCCTGGGACAATCCTGAAGCCCTGACCCCCCTGCTGCGCGAAAAACGCCGGCTGGAGGACGAGGTCTCCCGCCTCAACGCCCTCAAGACCTGCCATGACGACATGCACGAATGGCTGGAACTGGCCGTGGAAAGCGACGAGGACGAGGCCCTGGAATCCCTGGCGAAACAGCAGGACGCCCTGGACGCCCTGCTGGACGAGACGGAGCTGGTCATGCTGCTCTCCGGTGAGGAGGACAACCAGGACGCCATCCTGGAGATCCACCCCGGCGCGGGCGGCACGGAATCGCAGGACTGGGCGGAGATGCTGCTGCGCATGTACACCCGCTGGGCTGCCCGGCGCCACTTCACCGTGGAAGAGCTGGACTACCTGCCCGGCGATGAAGCCGGCATCAAGAGCGTGACCCTGCGCATCTCGGGCCCGCATGCCTTCGGTTTCCTGAAGAGCGAACGCGGCATCCACCGCCTGATCCGCATCTCGCCCTTCGATGCTTCCGGCCGCCGTCACACGTCCTTCGCCTCCGTGGACGTCATGCCCGACGTGGGCGACGACATCCAGCTGGACATCAAGGAGACGGACCTGCGTTTCGACACCTTCCGCTCCAGCGGCCCCGGCGGCCAGAGCGTGAACACCACCAGCTCCGCCGTGCGCGTGACCCACATCCCCACGGGCATCTCGGCCCAGTGCCAGAACGAGAAGTCCCAGCATCACAACAAGGAATCGGCCCTGCGCATCCTCAAGGCGCGCCTGTACAACCTTGAGCTGCAAAAGCGCGAAGCCGAACGCGCCGCCCAGTACGCGGGCAAGGACGCCATCGCCTTCGGCAGCCAGATCCGCACCTACACCCTCCAGCCGTACCGCCTGGTCAAGGATCACCGCACCAACAGCGAATGCGGCGATGTGGAAGCCGTCCTGGACGGCCAGATCGACCAGTTCCAGCATGACTACCTGCTCTACAGGCACGAGCAGCAGCGCTGACGTCAGTCCCCATGCCCCGGAAAGGTGAGTACGCAACACGGGTATTTTCCTCACCTTTCCGGCATATTTTCCTGCCATTTTCAGCCCTGCAACTTTACCTCGCCCGGCAAAAAGGATAGGATTCCTTATCATAACGACTGGCAGCCTTTTTATTTACGCTCTCCTTTCACCGACGAGGAGGAACGATGAACAAGAGCGAACTCATCAAGGCCCTGGCAGAAGAAAGCAATCTTCCGTTCGATGATGCGTCCTTGGTGGTGAACACTTTCATTGATGCGATGAAGGATTCGCTTATCGCTGGCGACCGTATCGAAATCAGGGGGTTCGGGAGCTTCAAGATCAAGGAATACAGCGGCTATGCCGGACGCAATCCCAAAACCGGCGAAAGCGTCTCCGTCGTGCCCAAACGCCTGCCCTTCTTCCGTGCCGGGAAGGAGCTCAAGGAATATATCAACCAGTAACCGCCGTCCCATCTAGCCCAGTTCCAAGGAGTGGACCATGCAATTTTTCGGTGCCCTGACCGCCCTCGTCACGCCGTTCAAAAACGGCGCCGTTGATGAAGCCGCCTATCGCGAATTCATTGAATTCCAGATCAGTGAGGGAATCCACGGCCTTGTGCCTTGCGGCACCACCGGCGAATCGGCCACGCTCTCTCACGAAGAGCATGAACGTGTCATCGAGATCTGTATCGACCAGGTCAAGGGCCGGGTGCCCGTCCTGGCCGGTGCCGGTTCCAACAATACCATCGAAGCCATCCGCCTGACCCGCTTCGCCAAGAAGGCCGGGGCCGACGGCGCGCTGCTGATCACCCCCTATTACAACAAGCCCACCCAGGAAGGCCTGTACCGCCACTTCAAGGCCATCGCCGAGGCGGTCGACATGCCCCTGGTCCCCTACAATGTCCCCGGGCGTACCGGCACCAACCTGCTGCCCGCCACCCTCAGCCGCCTGGCCCATGACTTTCCCAATATCGTGGGCGTGAAGGAAGCCACCGGCGACATGAGCCAGTGCAGCCTGATCATGGAGCAGTGCCCCAAGGGCTTCAGCCTGCTTTCCGGTGACGACTTCACCGCCCTGCCCCTGATGTCCATCGGCGGCAGCGGCGTCATCTCCGTGACTTCCAATATCGTCCCCGGCAAGGTGGCCGCCATGTACAATGCCTTTGCCAAGGGCGACATCGCCACCGCCATGGGCATCCATCATGACCTCTTCGTCCTGCATCAGGCCATGTTCATGGAAAGCAATCCCATCCCGGTCAAGACCGCCCTGGCTCTCATGGGCCGCATGACCGGCGAGATGCGCCTGCCCCTCTGTCCGCTGACCGACGAGCACCTGGAACGCCTCAAGGGCGTCCTGGCTTCCAAGGGACTGCTTGCCTAGTTCCGGCATAACGTCTTGCGAGCCCCGCTCCGGCGGGGCTTTTTTTTGCCCTGTGAAGGCCCGCCCCTTCCCGGCATGCCTATGCCCGGGGCCGGGGAGCGGCCTGCCGGGCGCGTGTCCGCCCCCCGCCCGCAGGGAGGCAGGCCTTCCGTGCCTCCGCCCCGGCCCGTCCGGCCTTGCCGCTGCTTGCCTTCCCCCTGTCCTGCTGCTAGCATGATGGCGTTTCCCATACCGTGCCGAGGAGAGCAGCCATGACCGATTCCCGTTCCGATCCGACAATCGTGCAACGCCTCATGCAGGCGCTGGAGGCGGACACCGCCGCTGAACTGGCCCGGGCCCTGGGCCTGCCCCTGACGGATGTGGAACAGGCACTGGCCAAAGGCGAGATCCCAGATGCCTGGGTCCGCATCTGCGCTGCGGAAACAGGCTGCAATGCCGACTGGCTTTTCTTCGGCCGCGGCCCCATGCGCCTCCCGCTGGTGGAATCCGGCGCCATGCCCGCCTGCCTCATGCTGGAAGATGCCGATGACGATGTGGACATGATCACCGTGCCCCTGGTGGTGGCCCGCCTGTCCGCCGGTTCCGGCAGCCTGGAGGTCAGCAGCGAGCAGGAAGGCGGCTATGCCTTCCGCAGCGACTTTTTGCACCGCAAGGGCAATCCCCGCCGCATGGTGCTCATGCGCGTCTCGGGCGACAGCATGGTGCCCGAGATCCAGGACAACGACCTCGTCCTGCTGGACCAGGGCCAGACCGAGATCGTCTCCGGCCGCCTCTACGCCATCGGCTTCGAGGATGCCATCTACATCAAGCGCATCGACCTGCTGCCCGGCCGGATCGTCCTGCACAGCACCAATCCCGCCTACCCTCCCGTGACCCTCGACCTGAGCGGCGACTGCGCCGAACAGTTCCGCGTCATCGGCCGTGTGCTCTGGTCCGGCCGCGAATACCGCTAGCTGCGTAGACCGGACCATATTTTTTCTATGCCGCATGAAAAATAAAAGAGCGTGCATCCCTGGCGGATACACGCTCTTTTGGTTGGCCAAAGCGTTGTTCGGCCGCTAGCCGGGTCCGCCATCCACGCCCCTTTCGGAAAAAAGGGGCTCATCACATGGCGGCAGGAAGGCGCCGGGCCGGTAGCGTGCGGCCTACAGGCTGCCCTGCTTCACGAAATCATCCGGCACGTCGGCCAGCGTGGCCACCATGACGGCCTTGATGGTATGCATGCGGTTGGCGGCTTCGGCAAACACGAGGCTGTTGGGCGATTCGAAGACTTCGTCGCTCACTTCCATGCATTCCAGACCGAAACGCTGGTACATCTTCTCGCCGATGATGGTGTCGCGGTTGTGGAAGCTGGGCAGGCAGTGCAGGAAGGCACAGCGCTCGTTGCCGGTCCTGCGCATCATCTCGGCATCGATACGGTAAGGGGTCAGCAGGTTGATGCGTTCCTGCCAGACATCTTCCGGCTCGCCCATGGAGACCCAGACGTCGGAATACAGGAAGTCGCAGCCCCTGACGCCGTTGTCCGCATCTTCCGTGCGGGTGATGCGGGCACCGGTCCGTTCGGCGATGGCGCAGGCCTGCCCGTAGATCTCGTCGGAGGTCCACAGGGCCCGGGGCGCCACGCTGCGGAAATCCAGGCCCAGCATGGCCGAGGCGATCATCAGGGAATTGCCCATATTGTACCGGGCATCCCCGATATAGGCCAGGGTCTGGTCCTTGTAGGGCTTGTCGCAATGCTCGCGCATGGTCAGAAAGTCCGCCAGGATCTGGGTGGGGTGCCATTCGTTGGTCAGGCCGTTCCACACCGGCACGCTGGCATAGCGGGCCAGTTCTTCCACGATGCTCTGGCCGAAGCCGCGGTATTCGATGCCGTCATAGAAGCCGGCCAGCACGCGGGCCGTATCGGCCATGGATTCCTTTTTGCCAATCTGGGAGCCGGAAGGGCCCAGATAGGTGGTATGGGCACCCTGGTCATGGGCCGCCACCTCAAAGGAGCAACGGGTCCGGGTGGAATCTTTTTCAAACAGCAGCACGATATTCTTGTCCAGCAGGAACTTGGGCTCGCGCTTTTCCTGCTTGGCTTTTTTCAGTGCGGCGGCCAGATCCAGCAGGTAGATCAGGTCTTCGGAAGTAAAGTCCGTTTCCTTCAAAAAATCTCGATTGGTCAGTCTGCTCATACCATGCTCCACCCTTCCCGGGTCATTGCTGAAACTCTCTCCGCCCGTGCCGCCCGGCGGCTGCCGGCCTGTCCGCAGGCCGTTTTCCTCTACAGGCGGAAAGCAGGAATCTAGCAGCGCCGGGCCGCTTTGTCCATGCCCGAACGCCGTGTCACACGAACGTCATGTCCGCGCACGGGACAGGATGCGGATACACCGGCGCGGAGACGTTGCCCCCGGCACCGTTTGCGCTTATGCTGCCATCAAGAAAGGAGATCCCCATGCGAACCTGGACATGCCTCGCCGGACTGCTCGCCCTGGCCCTGCTCCTGGGCCTGATGCCCTGTCCGGTGTCTGCTGCCCCATCCGCCTGCCAGCTCAGCAAGGTCGTCATGCTGACGCGTCACGGTGTCGCGGCTCCGGCCGACGACAACCAGCTGCCCCGGATCACCGGCAAAGCCTGGCCGCAATGGCCGGTGGGGCCCGGTCAGCTCTCGCCGCGCGGCGCCCGGCTGCTGACGGCCCAGTGGGCCTCCCTGCGTGCCCTGTACCTTCAGGCCGGTCTGCTGCCGGCGCAAAAGACCGAATCCCGGGTGTTCGTGCGCGCCGACAACACCCCGCGCAGCCGCGGCAGTGCCGAGGCCCTGTTGCGGGGCCTGACGCCGGGCACCCTGCCCGCCTATGCCGTGCTGAACCTGGATCCCGACCCTCTCTTCGAGCCCGTCCAGGCCGGTCTTGCCATCTTCGACCCGGCCGAAACGGCCCTGGCCGTGCTGGACCATATCAACGGGGACTTCTCCCAGTTCTGGGAAAGCCTGGGCGAACCCATGTCCCTGCTGGACCAGCTCACAGGCCCCCTGACGGCGGAGGTCTGCAACAGCATCAACCTGCCCGGCGGCTGCCGCCTGTCCGACATGGTGCCCACCATCTCCATCATGGACATGGGCCGCCGTGTGGAGATACGGGGCGGCCTCGGCCTGGGATCGCTCCTGGTGGACCGGCTGGTGCAGGAATACGCCCAGTGGCCGCAGCAGGATGCCGCCTGGGGCCAGGCCAACGCCGCGGCCCTGCGCAAGCTCCTGCCCATCCGCAGCGAGATCTTCAACGCCCTGCACCGCACGCCGCTGGTCGCGGGCATCTACGGCGGCCCCCTGCTGCGGGACATGGCCCTTGCCCTCTACAGCCAGCATGCCGACCCGCGCCTCAACGAGGCCCGGTGCGCCGTGTTTGTAGGCAACGACAACAATCTGGCCGCCGTCGGCGCCCTGCTGGGCATCGACTGGCAGGCTTCGGGCTTCCCGCCCAACGCCCTGCCCCCCGGTACCGTCCTGGCCATGGAGCTGTGGGAAGGCCCCGGCAACGCCAGCGAGGTACGCTTCCGGGTCTTCCTGCAGAGTCTTGATTTCATGCATGCCCCGCTGAGCGTCACCACGGCCGGCGGCTACCAGACGGCCCCGGACAGCTTCGGCCCGGCCCTGCTGGAAGCCCATGTCACGCTCGACGGCCAGGAGGACGGCCCGGTCATGGGCAGAGAACGTTTTGAACAGCGTGTCCGCGGCGCGCTGGAAGGCCGGGGCCTGCCGCGCATCACTTTCCTGCCTGAAATGGTCTCTTCGCAGGCCCCGGCACCCGTCCTTCCCGTACAGCCATGACCAACGACGAAAAAAAGACCTTGCTGCGGCAGCGCTATGCCGAACTGGATGACGCAAGCCTGTGCGCACTGGAGCGCCACAAGCTGACCGAGCAGGCCCGCGAGCTCTTCGATGCGGAGCTGGCCCGCCGCGGCCTTGAGCTGGCCGCCTACGAGGCACGTCATGGCGACAGCCTCCACCGGAGCCGGACGGCCCTGCGCCGGCGCCAGTGGCGCGGCGTGGGCCTCAAGGCCATCCTTGCCGGGATCATCTTTGCCGGGGCCGGGCTGGTCCGGCAGCAGTACGGTGACAGCCTGGATGCCCTGGAGGCCCTGCCCGTGGCCGCCGGTGGCCTGGCCCTGGTCATCCTCGTGCTGGCCCTCGCCCTGCGCCGTCGCTGAGACCCGGCCGGACAAGCCATCCGCCGGAGCGACAGATATCCGCCGAAGCCCCGGAGCCCCTGGAGCCATCTTCCATCCCGCCGCGCCGAGACCACCGGCCCTGCACCATCATGTCCTGCCAGGCTGGCGCAACTGCCAGTCTTGTCGACGAAACCTCTCCTTCCTGTACAAAAAACGGGGAAATGCCGTGAAGCATCTCCCCGTTGCCGTTTCATGTCGTCAATATGGGGACGTTTAGTCGTCGCTGACCTGGGGGGCCGTCCCCGGCGCCACCATCTTCAGGGCATGGCGGCAGATCTCAAGATTCTTGCGGTAGCCTTCGATGTCCGGCCCGCTGGTGTGTCCGGCGCGGGCATAGCAGTCCAGGGCTTCCTGCAGGGTATCCACAGCTTCCTGCCACTGACCGGCCGTCGCCAGGGCCACGCCCAGGTTGCCCAGGGAGAAGGCCGTTTCCGTATGGTCGCCCAGCAGCTCCTTGCGGATGGCCGCGGCCTGGCGATGCAGGGCGATGCCCTGCTCAAGATCGCCGCGTTCTTCGCGGATGCGCCCCAGATTGTTCAGGCAGGTGGAGACATCCATGCGGGACTCGTTTCCCGGCTGCTTCTCGAACACGTCCCTGGCCTTGAGCAGCAGCTCCTCGGCGCCGTCCAGATCCCGCTGCATGTACAGGCAGGCCGAAAGGCGCAGCAGTGCCCCGGCCACCAGCGGATGGTCTTCCCCAAAGGCGGCGCGCAGACCGTCCACGGCTTCGCGGCTCACGGCGATGCTTTTTTCCACCTGTCCGGCAGCAAGGTACAGGCGCCCCAGGTTCTGCAGGGCGCCGCAGGTGGCGGGATCCTGCGCTCCCTGCCGCTCGCGCAGCAGGCTCACGGCCGCCTCGATGGCTTCGATGGCTTCGGCCTGGCGGCCCTGTTCGAAAACGGCACGCCCCAGCCCGTCCAGGGCCAGGGCCTTGTGCAGGGGATCGTCCGTCCCCTTGTCCAGCAACTGGCGATACCGGCTTTCGGCACCGGCAAGGTCTCCGGCAGCCATCAGCCTGCCGGCGGCACGGATCTCCTGGATCCAGCTTTTCGCATCCATGTTTGCCCTCCTGACATATCTCTTCTGCCGGGCTGTGTGCGTGTACGTCCGGCCATGCTGGCCCCATGTTGCCAAAACGGGCAGCCGGTCGCAACCGTCCGTCATCCCGGCTGCGCCCGCCCCTCAATCCCGCAGCAGGTCCATGCGCAGGATCTCCACCGTGCGTACCTGCCGCATCACCAGGGGCCCGTGCAGCCACAGCCAGTTGTCCTGTTCGTCACTCAGCCCCTGATGCCGCAGCTCCGCGGCCACAAGGGCGCAGATGTCTTCCACGGCCGCCACGGCCTGCTGCCCCCCGGCCCCGGTCGTCAACGGGGCCGCTGCCGCCTGCTGCAGGGCCGTGCACATATCGGCGCCCAGACGGGGCAGGCCCTGCACGGTACGCCAGGCCCATTTGTAAAAGGGCAGATAGCGCCGGTTCAGCAGGCAGGCCAGGGAAAGGGCCGCCTCGCTGAAACGCCCCAGGGCCAGCATGGCGCCGATGCCGTCCCCCCGCTCAAGGCAGCGCGGCAGGTTGTACTGGCCGGCCTGCGCCATCTGCATGCAGCGCGTGGCCATCTTTTTCAGGTGCAGGTCACGGGGAAAATAGTCCAGCAGGGGCGCGCGCCAGGCACTGAAACGGCCGGGCCCGTCGAAAAAGACCTCACCATTGGTACAGGTGGCCAGGCCCCACTCCTGCATGCCCAGCCAGTGGCGCCAGTGGGACGGGGGCGTGTCCCGGCCGGTGAAGCGGGCATAAAAATCCTCCAGGGCCAGGGGCCCTGTCCGCCCCCTGCGCCGTTCCGGCGCCATGCGGCAGGGAAAGCCCCCGAAGGTCCCGGGCAGCAGACGCAGGGCGTCTTCCAGCCGCTGCCCGTGCCGGGCCAGGTCTTCCCGCGAAAGCCAGAGGCAGAAGCCCGGCCCCCAGTCGTGATCCCGGGACGTGGCATCGTCAAAACCCAGGCATTCCGAGCCCTCCCCCGCCAGCCCCACGGCGCACAGGGGCAGGATGTCGCCCGCCTGTTCCTGCAGCAGGGGCAGGCAGGCCTCGAAATAACGCCGGGAAAGTTCCAGTCCGTGCATCATGATCATCTCCCCGGGGCGGCGTCCGCCGACTGTCCGCCCCCCTTGCCGTCAGGCCGGGGCACAGCATGACGCTGCCCCCACACGGCCACGATGAAGATGCCGCCGAGGATGGCGGCCGAACACAGCACAAGGCGCGGGGTGATGGCCTCGCCCACGAAGACCACCGCCCCCAGGGCCGTGATGACGGGCACGCTCAGCTGGGCGGCGGCGGCCGCCGTGATACTGTAACAGGGCACCAGCGCATACCAGAGGATATAGCCCAGGGCGGAGGCCAGGGCCCCGGCGCACAGGGCCAGCACCACCCCTTGCGGCGGCAGGGAGAGCCGCCACCACAGGGCCAGCATCAGCACCAGGACCAGGGGGACGCAGCGGATGAAATTGTCGGTGGTGGCCTCCGCCGCATGGCGGAATTGGCGGCCGCACAGGCTGTAGGCCCCCCAGGCGGAACCGGACACGAACATGACGCAGGCCGCCGGCAGGGGCGGCGCTTCCAGACCGGGCAGCAGCAGGACCACGAGCCCGGTCATGGCCAGGCCTATCCCCAGCGCCTGCCCCAGACCGGGCCGCTGCCCCGCGCGGATGCCGTAACCGATCATGCTGGTCTGCACGGCCACGGCGATGACCAGGGCCCCCGCCGCGGTGGGCATGCTCACATAGGCGACGGAAAACGCCAGCATGTAGACGAACAGCGCCAGTGCCGCGCCCCGGCTGCCCTGCCCCCGCCAGTCCGGCACCAGCCCGTGACGCCGCCGGCGCCATGCGTGCAGGACAACAAGCATCAGGGCGCCGGACGCCATGCGGATGGCCGTATAGCTGACCGGATCCATGCCGTGATGCAGCAGGGCAAGGCGGCACAGGACGGAGTTGAGGGCAAAAAGGGTCATGCACAGCAGGGTCAGCAGCGCCAGCGGCAGGCCTTTTGGCCGGGCGCGGCGTACCGCGGGCCCTGTTCCCGGCATGCATCGTTCTGCGTCCGTCATCCTTTCCTCCCCGCGCCGGACATGGCGCCGCGGCTATTCAAAAGAAATCTGCCGCCAATGACAAGCAAAATCCGTACCTTCGGCAAACCATGCCACAGGATTGCAAAAATCCTCCCGCGCGTCCTTCCCATGATGCAGCGGCGCATCCTCCGGCATTGCCAAGGGTGCGGAACTGCAACAGAAAAGCCTCCCGAAGGAGGCTCTCTGCCGGGCCCGCCCGTCCAGAAGGACGGCAGGCAGCACAGGACATGTACGGACACGCCTGCCCGATACCAGAGGGGCCCGGGAACGCATGGGACGCGGGCGGCAATCCTGTCTGCGCCGTACGGCGGGGCCCGGGCCTGCGCCCTACCGGCCCGCTTCCCGGGCGCTCTCCGCCTGCATCTGCTGCTGCAGATGACGCAGGCAGTCGCCCGCCGATGCGTAGGCCCGGCGCAGGGAGGCATACTCCGGTATCATGCGGGCCCGGCCACGGTGATAGGTGACCAGGGTCCCGGCAAAGGCGTCCACGTCTTCCGGGTCATGGCTGATGATGACGGCCGGGATGGCGAACGCGGCAAGGATCTCCTGTATCTCGCCGCGCAGGCGCTCGCGCAGCAGGGGGTCGAGCGCGGAAAAGGGCTCGTCCAGCAAAAGGAGCGACGGACGCGTGCCCAGGGCCCGTGCCAGCGCCACACGCTGCTTCTGCCCGCCGGAAAGGTTGCCGGGATACAGGCGGGCCAGATGGGCGATGCCCAGGCGCTCCAGCAGATCCATGGCCCAGGCGCGCTGCTCCCTGGTCAGGCGCCAGGGCAGCAGCCCTGTCCCGGCATAGGCCACGTTGTGCAGCACGCTCAGATGCGGGAACAGGGCGTAATCCTGGAACATGTAGCCGATGCGCCGCCGCCGGGCAGGCACACAGATGCCCTGCCCACCGTCATAGAGGACGTTCCCGTCCACCACGATGCGCCCGGCATCGGGCCGCACCAGACCGGCAAGGCAATGCAGGGTCAGGGTCTTGCCCGAACCGGAGGCACCGAACAGGACAAGGGTACGGCTGTCTTCCGGCATCTCCAGATGGATGCCCAGATGGAAGGGGGCCGCCCGGCCGGGATCATCGAACGATTTTGTGATATCCAGAGAGATCATGCGCTGCGCCGCCTTCTTTTGTATTTGACCAGCACTTCGGCGGCCATGAGCAGCATCACGCACAGCCCGGAGGTCACCAGCACCAGCAGGGTCGCCAGGGCGTCGTTGCCCGCCTGGAAAGCATCGTAGATGGCCAGGGCCAGAGTCTGCGTCTTGCCGGGGATGTTGCCCGCCACCATCAGGGTGGCGCCGAACTCGCCCATGCCGCGGGCAAAGGCCAGCATGAGCCCGGCAAAGATGCCCTTCCAGGCCAGCGGCAGCGAAACGGTCAGCAGGATGCGCAGCTCCGAGGCGCCCAGGGTGCGTGCGGCGTTCTCCAGATGCGGGTCCACCTGTTCCAGGGCCGCCCGGGCGGATTTGTAGAGCAGCGGGAAGACCACCACGGTGGCGGCCACCACCGCCCCCTGCCAGGAAAAGATGAGCTGCAGGCCAAGATCCCGCAAGGCCGGGCCCAGCAGGCCGTTGCGGCCCACGACGAGGATCAGGTAATAGCCCAGCACCGTGGGCGGCAGGACAAGGGGCAGGGTGCACAGGGCATCCAGCAGGGCCGGCAGGGGACCGCGGCGCCGGGCCAGACGCCAGGCCACGAAGAGCGCGGCCAGAAAGGAGAGCGCGGTCGCGATGCCCGCCACCCGCAGGGAAAGCAGGAGCGGCCGCACAAGATCGGTAGGGACAAGGTATTCCATGCGGTATCCGGGAAACGATGCCGGGAGAGCCAGGACCGGCCGCCGGCAGGCAGAAGCAACCCGCGCTCCGGCCGCAGGCGGCACCGCCGGACCGGAGACATGCAGCGCAACGTGCCGGGCCCGGACATGCAGGAGTCGGGACATGTCCGGGCCCGGAGGGAACAGGACGGCGGCGCCCGCGACGCCGCCATCGGAATCTACGGCCTGGAGAAGCCGTAACGGGCCAGGATCGCCTGTCCTTCGGGAGAAAGGGCGAAATCCACGAACGCCTGGCCCATGGCAGCATTGCTGCCGGTGGTGGCTACGGCAATGGGATAGGTGACAGGCTTGTGGCCCGTGAGCGTCAGGCAGACATCGACCTTGTCGGCGCGCTGTCTGGCATCGGTGGCGTAGACGATGCCGGCATCGACTTCACCACGGGCCACGTAATCCAGGACCTGCCGCACGCTGTTGCCGTAGATGAAGGAGGGCTGGAGGGTCTCCCAGAGGCCGACGCTCTTCAGGGCGTCACGCGTATAGCGGCCCACCGGCACGCTTTCGGGCGACCCCACGGCGATACGCCGGGCCTTTGTGAGATCGGCGAGGCTGTCGAACTTCTTGCCCTGGGCGGGCACGATGAGGACCACCGTGTTGCTGACGAAATTCCTGCGGCTTTCCGGCTTGATGAGCCGGGCTTTCTGGGCCTTGTCCATGGTCTCCTGGTCGGCGGAGGCGAACACGTCCACGGGCGCCCCTTCCTGCATCTGCTTGAGCAGCGGATTGGAAGCGGCAAAATTGGTGTGCACGGTCAGGCCCTGATGGGATTTTTCAAAAGCGGTCTTGAGCTCCGCGAAGGCATTGGTCAGGCTGGCCGCCGCGGAAACGGTCATCTCCCCGGCGGACGCCGTCACGGCCTGCCCGCAGCTGAAGGCCAGGACAAGGGCGGCCACGGCCAGGGACACGCTTTTGCTACAGGCGGAAAGCACTCGTTCGAACAACATACAAGCCTCCTTGGCTTTTTTATGTTCTTGTCATGATGCACTTTACGCGCCTGCTGGGGCAGGACAAGGCAGACACGGATTACACAAAAAGCGCGACAACTTGTAACATCTTATGATCCAAGTTATTTTAGGTATACTTCAGGGAGGGTTTTTATGGTTTCCGCGCAAAAACGTGAAAAACTCAGTACGTTACTGCACAGTCTTGAGACGGAAGACAGGAAGTGGCTGCAGCAGAAGCTCATGCGCCAGGACAATGCCAGCCTGCTGCGTGACGAGAAGGGGCTGAGCGACCAGGAACTGCTGGCCGCCGAATCCTGGTACTGGCAGCAGTACGCCGAATCGTCCAGCATGCGGGCGCGCCGGGCCCACGCCCGTCTGTGGTGCATCTTCATGCTTTTGCGCTACGGCGGCCTGCGCCTGGTGGAAGCCCTCGCCCTGGAACTGAAGCACCTGGACTGGGGCACCGGCCTCATCCACATCCAGGGCGAACAGGCCCGGCAGGTCCCCCTGCCCGCCACCCATTGCCGCCGCCTGCGCCAGATGATGGAAGACCCCGCCCTGTTCGCGCCCAGCGGTCCCCTGCTCCGTTGTGATGCCAGCTATGTGCGCCGCAGCCTGCAGCAGTGCGGCAGCGCCTGCGGCCTGCCCGCGGGCCTGCTCAGCGCCCGCAGCCTGCGCCAGAGCCGCATCCTCGAGCTGCTCCGCCAGGGCCTTCCCTCCCCCGTGGCCGACATGTTCGCCGGGCGCAACCGGCGCCAGCAGTCCGGCAGCATCCGCTACAACCTCAAGGCAGCGCAGACCCTGCTGCGCGAGCACATCCAGCGTACCAGCGGCCTGCGCACCAGCGCCCGCAATGTCTTCCACGGCCGCATCGAGCACCTGAGGGCTTCGGGCATCATCGTCACCGTGGTCCTGTGCACGGCCGGCGGCCTGCGCGTCACGGCCATGATCACGGATGAAAGCTGCAAAAGCCTGGGGCTTTCCAGGGACATGCTCATCACCGCCAGCATCAAGGCCCCCTGGATCATCATCGAGCCCGACCAGGGCCAGGACAAGCCCCCCGTGGCCACACGCAACTGCTTCCGGGGCACGGTGGAACGCGTGCGCCAGGACGAGATGCTGGCCGAGATCCTGGTCAACCTGCCTGACGGCAGCCAGGCCTGCGCCCTGCATGTGCGCGGTGAAAGCCCCATCCCGCCGGTGGGCAGCAGCGTCTGGGTCATCTTCAAGGCCCTGTCCGTCATCCTGACCCTGGATTAGGACCGGGACGGGCCTTCCCTGCCATCTCCCTGACCGGAGCGCCCTGAAGGAAGATGGAGGCCGGGAGGGGAACCCCTTCCGGGCCCGCTAACGGGAGCCTTCCTCCCCAAACTCCTGCCCCGGCAGCCAGACCCGGCAGGCATAGTGCTGGGGGATGCGCATCACTGCGGCCAGCGGCAGGGCCAGCCAGTGGCACAGCAGGGTGCGCAGCACGCCCGCGTGGCTGACCAGCAGCAAACAGTCGCCAGGATAACGGGCCTGCCAGCGGGCCACACAGGCCACGGCGCGGGCCTGCACGGCGGCAAAGCTCTCTCCCTGCGGCGGCGCGAAGCCCGCCATGTCCGCCCCCCGTGCCGCGTGGCCGCCCGGCCAGCGGGCCTCCACTTCGGCCACGGTCAGGCCTTCCCACAGCCCCAGCGATATCTCGCGCAGCCCCCCATCGGGGACAATGTCTATGGCATGGCCCCGGGCTCGGAAGACTTCCTGCACCAGCCGCGCGCTTTCCCGGCAGCGCCCCAGATCCGAACAGATGATATGCTGCGGCAAACAGGGACCAGAGCAGCCGATATTTCCTTCTGCCGGCGCCCCTTTCTCCGGCTCTCCTGCGATCGCCCCCTCCGCAAGGCCGCCCTGCCCCGTGGCTGAGGTCACAAGCGTCGGCAGTCCGCCTTCCGTGCGGCAATCCGCCAGCAGGGCCCGGGCAGCCCGCCGTATCTGCTCCCGTCCCGCATCGGTCAGGGCGATGTCACGCGCGCCCACGAAACGCCGTTCCGGATTGGGCGGCAAAGCACCGTGCCGCAACAGCCAGAGCCCTGCCATGCTAGACCTCCCCCATCAGGGGGCACAGCGGCGTCCAGAGGGCGCGCCGGGCATCCAGCATATGCGCGCGCGTGTCGATGTCCGCCGCAGCCAGGGCTTCCCGCGCCGGCCGCGCGGGGTCACGGCCCAGCTCGGCGGCCAGTCGCCGTTCCAGGGCCAGGGCCCGGTCGCGCCGCCCTTCGATACCGGCCCGCGCTCCCGGATCGTCGCCGAATTCCTCCAGTTTCTGGGCAAAACGCTGGGCCACCGGCACCCAGATGCCGCCCCGGCAGTATTTGTCCGCCAGATAGACCAGCTCGTGCGCGCCCAGCCTCTTTTCCGCCGGGACGCTCTGATCCCGGTGGGCCGCCACGATGGCGGCCATGCGGGTCAGCCCGAGACGGGCCAGCAGCCGCCCGCCGGCGGCCTCATGCCCGTGCATGCCCTTGCAGATATCGTGCGTCAGCCCGGAGGCCAGCGCCAAAGCCGTCTCCACGGGGGCCTCCTCTCCCCGGGCCTCCGCCAGGGCCGCGCACAGGGCTTCCGCCACCCGGCCCACGGCCAGCGCATGGCGCAGGCCCCGCTCCGGCACACCGGCCTGGAGCAGCAGGCCCTCGGCCTCGTCCCGTGTCAGGGCATCGTGGCAGGCGGCCATGCGCTGCAAGGTCGCATACTGTTCGGGGGTGTCCATATCCGGCAGCATGGCGGCATCGGCCACCGCTGCCTGACGGCAGGGAACGGCCGCCAGCGCGCCGCGCAGGCCGTCATGGCCGTCATGGGCAAGGATGGCGGGCACGAGGGAAAGGGGAAGGAACACGGGATGGCCCGGCTCGCCGCAGAACGCCGCCTGCAGGGCCGTGCCCGGCAGGACGTCCGCGGCCCGCAGCAGGGCCAGCAGGGTCAGGCGCCGGGTCAGGGGCACGTCCACAGGATGGACGAACACGCCGCCCTGCTCCGGCCCCACGCCATCCGCCCGGGCCTGTTCCAGCACGGCATGGAGCCCCCTGCAGAGGGACGAGAACATGCCGTCTTCCGGGCGCGGGTTACGGACCGCGCGCAGTCCCCAGCCGGGCGCCACCGGCTCCAGCAGGCCCGCATGGTGCCCGGTGACCACGAAGCGCCGCCCGCAAAACGCGTACATCCGGGCCAGACGCTCCAGAGCGCAGCACTCCCCGTCGGGGAAGGGCAGCGGCAGCAGGGCCTTGCACCGCCCCATGCGGGACGCCGCACCGGCAGCCAGTATCAAAGCGTAATGGCGCATGGCCTCCTCTCCTCGCTCCCGCCCTTGCGGGGGTGCGTCACCCGAAAATCCCGTCCATCGCACTCGATGCGCCCCAGCACCGGCCCCAGGCGCGGCAACGGGCTGCCGCAGGCACAGGGCCCGTCCAGCAGGCTGGCCATGTCGCCCGTGCGGTAGCGCAACAAGGGCATGGCCCGCCGCTGCAACGTGGTGATGACCAGCTCCCCGGTCTCGCCCGCAGGCAGGACCTCACCCGTCACGGGATGGACTATCTCCAGCAGCAGGTCCAGGGCCCGCACATGCCGCCCTTCACGGCAGCGGCACTGCACGGCCCCGGCAAAGGCGCTCTCCGTGGAACCGTAATGATCCAGCACGGGGCAGTCCCAGCCCTGTTCCACCTGACGGCGCAGTCCGGGATCCAGCCAGTCGGCGGCGCACAGGGCGGCGCACAGGCCCGGCGGTGTCTGGGGAAAGGCCCGCCACAGGCATCCCATCTGGCGGGGCAGCAGCACGAGCGCCATACCGGCGGGTGCCGTGGAGGCAAGGGCCTGCCAGGCCGTGCGGACAGCCTCCAGGCGGAGCGCCGCCCCTTCCGGGGCCTGTTCGGGCGCACACAGCAGCAGGTCGGCCAGTTCCATGCGGGCCGTCACGCGCACGCCCTGCGGCGCCAGGCTCCCGGCCAGCAGGTCAGTGATGCCCCGTGGATGGTGGGCGCCCGGCAGCAGCACGGCCACGAGCTGCCCTGCCGTGACCATCTGGGCCATGCCCACGGCAAAGAAATCCCGCGTGCGCGCCAGCTCGGCATCGCTGAAGGCCAGCCGCTTGGGTGCGCCCGTACTGCCGGAGGTGCTCACCGTGACCATGCGCGCCACCTCGTCGCGCGAGACACAGAGCAGGGCCTCGCCGGGGCGCAGGTCGTCGGCCGTGGTGAACGGCAGCTCCGCCAGCTCGGCAAGATCGCGCAGCGGACGAAGGCCCGCCGCGGACCAGCGCCCGGCCCCGGTCAGGCGTTGCCGGTACAGGGGACTGTGCGTCGCCATATGGCAAAGATCGGCATTGAGCAGTTCCAGCTGGCGGGCCCGCACGGCGGCGGCCAGCCCTTCGGGGCGCGTCGCGCCGCATTCCGCCGCCAGCCAGGCGTCCAGGCCCAAGGCGAAAGGCCCGGGACGTTCCAGGGCCTGCCGGACGGCCGGGGCCAGGAGCGGCGGCTCCTGTGCCGTACGCTGCACCGTCGCCGCGGGACGCTGGTCAGATGCCGTCATGACCGGTCTCCCCGCGGGCCAGACGCTGGGGATAGAGCATCCGGCCTTCCGTGGACGTAAGGTTGTGGAGACAGAAGGGGATCATGCGGCCGTCGGGACGCACCACATGGATGCAGCAGCCGCGCACCCGCTCCTCGTCCAGAGAGAGCGCGTCCTGAAAGGCCATGCAGGAAAGGGTGAAACGCTGTTCGGCCCCGGCACGGGCCAGGAAGCGGCCGAAGTCATCGGCCAGCGCCGCCCTGTCCTCGTCCCGGGGCCTGTCGCCACCGCGCCAGTGGCTGGCCACGAACTGCCGGGACTTGCGCGCCCCTTCAGCCGCCGGGATCGGCGCCTTGTCCACGGCAGGTCCGCAGCAGGAACGGGCCGCATCAGGCAGCCAGCGCAGGGAGGGGCTGCCGTCCGCCGCCTTTTCCCGTGCATACAGGGAACTGAAGGAACAGAGCGAATGCTCGCAGCCCGGCGGATGGAAGTGCTCCATGCGCAGCCACTGCGGGACCTGACGGCACAGGGCGGCCATCACATCGCTGAGGGTGAAGCGGAGTCCGTCCTCCAGCCGTCCGGGATAGCGGCCGAAACGGGCCACGGGCTGGATATGCAGGCCGCGCACACCGGGGCCCAGCTCCAGCGCCAGGCGCAGCAGGGCCCCCAGCCGGTCATCATTGACGCCCCGGACCACGGTGGCCACCAGCACCACGCCCAGACCGGCGTCCGTGCACTGTTCCACGGCCCGGCGCTTGACCGCCAGCAGATCCAGCCCCCCCGGCAGGGCCACGGCCCCCCGCAGGGGCAGACAGCCCTCCAGATCGGGGCTGTCCCATTGCAGATAGACGGAATCCAGCCCGGCTTCGCGCAATTTCCGGGCGTAGCCCGCTTCCAGGCCCAGGCGCAGGCCGTTGCTGTTGACCTGCAACAGGCCGAAGCCCCGTTCCCGGGCCATGCGGATGAGGGCGGGCAGATCGTCGCGCACGGTGGGCTCGCCGCCGGAAAGCTGGACATTGCAGCCCGGCGAGGCCCGGCGCAGGCTGTCCAGCTGGAAGGCCACGGTCTCCGGCGAAGGATCGTCGGGCACAGCGCCGCCGGCCGCCGCATAACAGACGGGACAGGCCATGTTGCAGCGCAGGGTCACTTCCACCAGGCCCGTGCAGGTATGCTGGGCATGGGCCGGACACAGGCCGCAGTCATAGGGACAGCCGTGCCGCACCGGCGTGCGCGGCTCACGCGGGTACGACGGCGTTTTGGGCCGTGACCAGCCGTTGAAGCGCGGCGGCGTGACGCCCCCTTCCGTCCGTTCATGCCAGACGGCCACGGCAAAGGTGCCGTGCTCCGGGCAGGTACGCTCCAGCAGCACGCTCTGCCCCCGCCGCACATACCGGGCATCCAGCCGCCGCAGGCAGACAGGGCACAGGCTCCGGGTCTCGTGCAGTATCTCCACGTCCACCTCAGGCATGGGCCATGAAATCCAGATCGTAGGTCTGGATGAGTTCCAGGATCTTTTCCCAGCATTCGGCCAGCAGGTCGCCGCAGGCCACGGGATCGGGCTCCGCGCTCCCCGCCGTGCGCGCCCCCAGCCCGGCCGCCACCTGGTCGCAGGAATGTCCGCCGTAGGCCGCCGTACGCTCATAGAACCAGCCGGCGTACTCATTGAGCATGGGGGCCAGCATGGGATGGGCCTCCTCGCCTTCCGCGCCCTTGCCCGCCAGCAGGGCCAGCACGCAGGCCCCGCCCGTGAGCAGGCCGCAGGGCCCGCCGGACTGGCCGATGCCGTGACAAAGGCCGTGCAGGGCCCGCACCAGATCCGGCACTTCCCTGCCCTGGGCCTGCAGCAGCAGCTGCACCAGCAGCTGGCTGCAGCAATAGCCCTGCCGCACCAGCGGCAAAAGATCCATCATCAGGGGATGCATCCTTCCTCCTTTTGCGCGATCCAGAGCGCATAACCGGGCCGGGCCGACGCTCCGCCGCAGCCGGGACCGCACAGGCCCCATTCCCGCAGGCTCTGCCTGTCGCCATACCAGACCAGCGCCGCGGCCAGACGGGCCAGGGCCGGGCTGGCATCCTCGAAATGCCGGACGGTGAAGCCCGCCTCTTCGCACAGCGCCGTCCAGCCCGCACGGGAGCGGGCCCCGGCCGCGCAGCCGGCGGGCTGCGGCATAAGGACGCGATCTTCCCCGCGCCGGTACAGGTCACTGCACGCCAGCAGGCCGCCCGGCCGCACGACGCGCCGTGCCTCCCGCAGCAGGGCCGCTGCGTCCGGCACTACGGACAGCACGCATTCGCACAAAATCATGTCCATCACGCTGTCCCGCAGGGGCAGGCCCGCGCAGGCATCGGCCACCAGATACGGCGATTCCCCGGTCGCGGCCGGAGCTTCCGCACGCCACTGGGGACGCAGCACGGTATCCAGGCCCCAGACCCGCCGCCCCTGCTGCCGCAGATGGCGCACACTGCCGCCGGGCCCGCAGCCCACGTCCAGGATGCGTCCCTCCGGCCCGGCATCATGCCAGCGCCGTCCCAGGACCAGCAGCCTGTCCGTGATCTCCGTCCCGCCGGGACGCCAGTGCTCGCCCGCGATGCGCCTGAATTCCGGCCGGGTGTAGAGCTGGCTCACTTGTCTTCCAGCAGGGCTTCCACTTCCAGCATCTTGCCCTCGGCCAGCGACTTGGGCACCATGGTCAGCCCGCATTGCGGACAGCGCGGCAGCATGACGTCAAAGGCGCTGTTGAGATAAAAGACCTGCACCTTGCCCTGTTCCAGCGGGCAGCCGCAGCGGCCGCAGGTCCAGCTGCCGCCGTCAGGTTCATAACTGGGACCGATACTCATATCACGCCTCCCCGCAGCAGCCGTTTTCCTGCACGCCGCCGCTGCCCGGCACGCGCATCCGGTGACACCAGGCATTATGCAGCAGCCAGCGCCCGCCGTCTTCCGTGTATTCCACCCAGAAGGTCACGTTGCGCGGCCGCCACGCGCCCAGGCGATGGCCGCTTTCCGCATCCACGAAATAGGCTTTTTCCGCTTCCACGGCCGCCACGGCCCCGTTCACGTCCTCCAGCAGGATATGGCGGCGCTCCAGCTCTTCCAGCAGGCCGGGGATCAGGTCCAGCCGCCCGGCGGCCGGTTCGGCCGTCTCCTGCCCCAGCCAGACACGGGCCAGACGACGGCGCAAGGCCGCGCGGCGGGCACGCCGTTCCGAAAGGCCGGGGCCCTTTTCCGGCTCCAGACCGTGGGCCAGCGGGGCCAGCTGCGGCAGCAGGTCCAGCAGATGCAGCCCGGGCTTGCCGCTGCCCGCCAGACGGTCACGGCACATGATGCAGGAGCTGAGGGCCGCATGCGGCAGCCCCCCGGCCCGATGACCGGCCATGGCATCGGCCAGTTCAGGCTGGGCGCACCAGACCAGGCCGCCGTACCCGCAGCAGGCCGTCCTGTCGCGCCCCTGCGGCGGCTCTTCCGGGACCATGCCGGCCTTGCGTGCCAATGAACGCACGGCGTCCTGCCATGCCGTGTCGTGCCGGGCCGTGCAGGGATCCTGCATGGTCAGCAGCGTGCCCCTGTCCGCACCGCCGGGGACGCCTTCGGGCCACGGCAGGGCATCCAGCACCTCCCAGAGGGAAAGGGCGCGCGCCTCGGGCAGGGCCTCGCGCAGGACGGCGAGGCAGGACGAGCAGGCGGCCATGATCCGCGGCCTGCCCAGTTCCTCCCACTGCCGCCGCAATTCCTGCACCTGTCGGGCAAAAAGCGCTTCACGGCCGCCCCAGCGTGCCGGGATGCCGCAACAGCGCAGCAGCAGGCTCATGGGCCCGCGTTCCAGACCGGGGGCGAACTCGCCCTGCCCGGCCAGAGCCTCGCGCAGCCAGGCATAGAGGGCCTCCACCTGCTCCCCGCGCGAGGCCGCCAGCTGGCAGCCGGGGAAGAACAGCCAGCCGCCCTCCCCTCCCCTGATGCTCAGGGCGCATTCCGGGCCGCTGGCGGCTTCCATGTCCTCCAGCGCGAATTCATGGGCCGAAGGCGGCATGACGCCGCGATCCACCATGTCCTGCCGCGCGCTCAGGCAGAGCTCGGCCATGGAGAAATTCTCGGGGCACAGTTCCTCGCACTGCCCGCACAGGGCGCAGCCGTTGATGAGGTTGTTGGCCAGATGCAGGCCTTTGACGATGGCCGCATTGTTGTACATCTGGCGGGCGTAGACGCGGGGATAGCCCTTGTACTTCTGCAGATAGACGCAGGCCCTGACACAGACCAGACACTGGCATTGCAGGCAGCGGCCGGCCTCCTGCCGGGCCTCGGCCTCGGAATAGCCTTCCGCAGCGGGCAGGACCCGCTCCACCGGCGCGATACCGTCCAGCTCGGTGAACAGACTGCGGTCGTCCGTATCGCGGGCCGCGGTCAGGGACACACCGGCCACCAGGCGTTCCAGTGTCCGGGCAGCGCTCCTGCCCTGCCCCGCCTGCCGCGACGCGGACGCGAAACGGTGGCCCGTGGGCGTGACGCTGGCCCAGCCCGCACAGCAGATATTGTCCCGCCAGTGCAGGATCTGCGCGTCCATGCCGGATTCCGCGGGTGCCAGTTCCGGCAGGGCACCGGCATCCAGCAGGACGCCGTCGTATTCCCCGGCAGCCTGCTGCAGGCGGGCCGCATCCGTCATGACCTGTTCGAAGCGCACGCCCCGGCGGCCCAGGACCTCCCATTCGGCATCCAGGGCGGCGGCCCCCGCCCCGGCCAGCACGGGCCAGCAGGCCAGCAGCTGCGCTTGGGGGGCGCCCGCATGGAAGACGGTCACGGGATAGCCCTTGCCGGCCAGATCCCAGGCACAGACCAGACCGGCCAGCCCGGCACCCATGACGGCGATGCGCTTCTGTTTGCGCGGCATGGGCAGGGAACGGGTCTGCACGCCCAGATGTTCCGTGCAAAAGATCTCCAGCCCGTGCAGGTTGACGGCGCCCCCCAGATCGCCGCGCAGGCATCCCTGCTCGCAGGGATGGTCGCAGATGCGGGCCAGCAGGCCCGGCAGGGGCAGATAACGCTCCAGCTGTTTGCGGGCGTCGCTCCAGCGGCCTTCGGCGGCATGGCCAAGGAAGGCACGCGCGTCCAGCCCCAGCGGACACAGGGACTGGCAACGGGGCGGGCGCTCCTGCGTGCAGCGGGATTCCACTTCATGCAGCGCGCTCTGGCAGTTCATGGAAATGCTCATGGGGACCTCGGGATGCCGGCGGGCAGGGGCCCCGCTTCGTCATGCCCCGTGCGGAAGGCAGACGACGGGTACGGCACGGGCACGCCTGCGGCGGGCAGGGAAAAAACGGTACAGGGCAAGACGGCATCCCTCCAGCGGGATGCCGTCAGCCTTGTCTGCATCTGGCGAGGGACCGGCGAGCCCGTCCCCCGGACAGTCAGTGTTCCACTTACTTCTTGGGCATGGCCGCCAACACCTTTTCGGGGTACGCGGGCAGATGGGTCACGCGCGCGCCGCAGGCGTTGTAGATGGCGTTGATGATGGCCGGATGCGGGCCGCACAGCGGGATCTCGCCCGTGCCGGAGGCGCCGAAGGGGCCGTCAGGACGCGGGGTCTCCACGTAGATGAGCTCGAGGTCGTCCGGGATATCCTTGATGGTGGGGATACCGGCGCCGGCCATGGTGCTGTGCTTCTTGATGTCCTCGTAGTCTTCGGTAAGGGCCAGGCCGATGCCCTGGGCGATACCGCCATAGAGCTGGCCGTCGGTGATCAGACGGTTGACCACCTTGCCGATGTCGGCCACCATGGTCATCTTTTCCACCTGCGTCTTGCCGGTGGCCACTTCCACAGCCACTTCGGCCATGAACAGGCCGTACATGTAGCAGCAGAAGGGTTCGCCCTGGCAGTTCTTGCCGCAGTCGCGGGCCGGGGCGGTCCACTTGCCGTCCTGATGCACGGCGCGGCCTTCGGCCTTCATTTCGTCATAGGTGTAGAAGCCGCCGTCAGGCTTGCGCATGGCTTCCACCAGCTGTTCGCAGGCCACGCGGATGGCGTTGCCGGTCATCACCTGGGAGCGGGAACCGCCGGCAGGACCGGAATTGGGGGTCTTGCTGGTGTCGTTCATGACCAGGCGGATCTTTTCCACAGGCAGGCCGATGGGACGCAGGGCCTCATGGGCGGTGCACTGCGCGCCGGAGTCGGCGCCCTGGCCGTGATCTTCCCAGGAGCTGCCGATGGTCACGGAGCCGTCGGGGTTCAGTTCGGCCCAGGCTTCGGAGGAGTCGGGGCCGTCCAGACCGGCGCCGTACACGGCAAGGGCCAGGCCCACGCCGCGCTTGACGGCATCGGTGGATTCGGCCTTGGCCTTGGCTTTGGCGGCTTCATACTTGGGACGCAGGGCCTTGAACATGGTGGGCAGGTTCATGACCTCGGGCTTCTGGCCGGTGGGCGTGGTGTCGCCTTCCTTGTAGCAGTTGAGCTCGCGCAGGTCGAAGGGATCCATGCCCAGCTTTTCGGCCAGTTCGTCCATGAGCACTTCGGAGGGGAATTCCGATTCGGGACCGCCGTAACCGCGGAAAGCCGCGCCCCAGGCGTGGTTGGTGGCCACGGTACGGCCGTCGCCACGGATGTTGGGGATGCCGTAGCCCGCGCCGATGAACTGGGCACCGCGCAGGGTCAGCAGATCGCCGAATTCGGAGTACGGCCCGTGGTCACAGGTCCAGTCGGTCTCCATGGCCATGATCTTGCCGGTCTTCTTGTTGGCGGCCATGCGCACCTTGGTCCAGAAGGGCGAACGCTTGCCGGTGTACTGCTGTTGCTGCTGGTAGTTGTAGCGCAGGTGGCAGGGACGGCCGGTGGCCAGCACGGCCACGCCGATGAGGGCTTCCATGGTGGGGCTGAATTTGTAGCCGAAGGTGCCGCCGGTGGTGTTCTGCACCATGACCAGTTCTTCGGGGAATTTCACGCCCAGGCCGGGGGCGATCATCAGGGCATGCAGATGCAGGCCGATGGACTTGGAGTGGATCACCAGCTGGCCCTGCTCGTTCAGGTAGCCGTAACCCACGTCAGGTTCGATGTTCAGGTGCGGCTGACGCTGGGTGTAGAAGCTGTCTTCCACCACCACGTTTTCGGGATCGTCGAAGAAGGGCTTGGTGTCCTCGCCCTTTTCGATGTGGGGTTCATAATAGATGTTGGGCGTGCCGGGATGGATCTCGATGGCGTCGGGAGCCATGGCTTCGGGCGCGCTCATGTATTCGGGCAGCAGTTCCAGGTCGAACTTGACCTTGTCGGCGGCGGCGCGGGCGTGGGCCTCGCTGTCGGCGCAGACGATGGCCAGGGCGTCACCGTACTGGAACACCTTGGTGTCGTTGAGGATGGGACGGTCCCAGCCGTCGCCCTTGTTGTCGGCGAAGGTGATGAGGCCGGTGATGCGGTTCTTGCCCTTGACGTCCTTGTGGGTCAGCACGCGGACCACGCCGGGCATCTTTTCGGCTTCGGAGGTGTCGATGCCCTTGATGAGGGCGTGGGAGACCTTGGCCTGGGCCAGGGCCAGGTGCAGGGTGTCGGGCGGCATGTGCACGGCGGCGTCGGCGCCGTACTCGGCCAGGCCGGTCACCTTGACCAGGGCGCTGGGACGGGGCAGGCGCGAACCGAAGGCGCGGCCGTCGGCGGGCAGCTTGTAGCGCAGTTCTTCGATATCCTTGTCACCGCGCATGACGGCGGCGGCGTCCATGACGGCATCCACCAGGGGCTTGTAGCCGGTGCAGCGGCAGATATTGTGATGTTTCTGGAACCAGTCGCGCACTTCTTCACGGCTGGGGGCGGGGTTGGAGTCCAGCAGGGCCTTGGCGGACACGATGAAGCCGGGCGTACAGAAACCGCACTGGGCCGCACCGTGGAACATCCAGGATTCCTGGAGGGGATGGAGGTTGGCGGGGGTCCCCACGCCTTCCAGGGTGGTGACCTGGGCCTGGTCGGGCACGCGGCGCATCTTGACGATGCAGGCGCGGGTGACCTTGCCGTCGAGGATCACGGAGCAGGCGCCGCACTGGCCCTGCCCGCAACCGACCTTGACGCTGGTGATCTGCAGCTGGTTGCGCAGCACGTCAACGAGAAGGGTGTCGGAATCCACCAGGACCTGACGGGGAATGCCATTGACCACAAGCGTTTTCGTTTCCATATGCGACTCCTAGAAACGGCTTGCAAGTTGAGACGGTCGCTGCCGCGCCGTCTATTTTCCAAACGGACAGACGGGATAGCGGCATTCGCCACAGCCGGAGCAGAAGCCCCCGTGGCCCATGCCGGCGATATCCCCGGCCGTCACCTCCAGTCCGGCCAGAAGGCGCGGGACTACGAGTTCGAAGATGCTGGCCTTGTAATACATGACGCAGCCGGGCAGCCCCAGCACGGGGACGCGGCCGTGTGCCGTGGGCACATAGCCCAGCAGGAACATGGCCCCGGGGTAGACCGGTGCGCCATAGCTCACCACCTGCGCGCCAGCGGCACGGATGGAAGCGGGGGTCTTGTCGTCAGGATCCACGGACATGCCCCCGGTCACCACCACCATGTCGGCTCCCTGTCGGATGAAGCCGCTGATGGCTGACGAGGTCATCTCCACATCATCACTGGTGAAGACCTGATCCATGACGGTGCATTCAAGGCGGGCGAACTTGTCCCGAAGCACAGGGCCGAAGGCATCCTTGATGCGGCCCGTGTAGACTTCGCTGCCGGTAGTGACGATGCCTACCTTGAACTTTTGCAGGGGCAGGACCTCGACTACGGGACGGGAGGCCAGCTGCTCGAGGGCCACGATCTTGCTTTCCTCGATGAGCAGGGGCACCACGCGGGTGCCTGCCAGGTTTTGTCCCGGCCTGACCTGCTGCATGCTGTGCAGCGTGGCCAGGGTGATCTCTCCCAACGAATTGATGCGGGTCAGCGTGGGGACATCCACCCGCAGGAGGCCCATACAGGACGCCGAATAGTTGATGCGCCCCTCCTTGGGCTCGCTCAGCGTGATGTTGGCCCCGGCCGTGGCGGCCGCGATGCGCCGGGCGGCTTCATTCTCATGCAGCACGCCCTCCTGCGGCTCGTACACATACAGATGCTCTTTGCCCACCTCCAGAAGGGTCGGGATGTCTTCCTCCCTCACGATATGCCCCTTGCGGAACACGGGCCCCTTGTCCCCTCCGGGCACGATCCTGGTGATATCGTGACAGAGGACGCTGCCGACAGCGTCCTTGACGTGAATGGTTTTCATGGCAGCAGCTTTCATTGTCTCTCCTGAACAAACTATGAGATACAGCCAAGAAATACCAGCTTTTCATAAAAAGTGCAAAGAAAAACCACATAAAATAAAGCGGCTTGCCAGACTGCGGCATGGTGCACGCTTTTGGGGGGATTTCCGGCGGCAGGTCACGCTTTATGCTTTTCCGGTGATGAAAATGCGCCTTGCGGGCGTCACCTGTGAAAATGCGGCCCCGCCATGAACGAAAAGGCCGGAGCCTTTGGGGCTCCGGCCTTGCCGCTCGCGGGGGAGATCTCCTGCTAGATTAGATGCGCAGGCTGTCGCGGATGTCTTCCAGACGGTTCTTGGTGAACATCAGATAGGAGATGATGAGTTCGCCGGAGTTGAAGGACGAGGTGATGTACATGGGATCATAGGTACAGATGTCGTCCATGAACTGCATGGCGGCGGCCATGTTCTCGGCGTTGTTCTTCTGGGCGATCTCGGGATACAGGTCGTACAGGGCCTTCACGAAGTCGCGGATGACCAGCACCATGCCCTGCACTTCGTAGATGCGGTTGTCCAGGGTGTAGAAGGGGATGTCCTGGGCATCGGCCAGCAGGCCCAGAGCGTAGCCCAGCATGTTCTCGCCCACCACCGTGTTCAGGGCCGCGTACAGGTCGTCAGTGCGGCAATTGTAGGTGCCCTTGCCGGTATCCAGGGACTTTTTGTAGTCCTCCACCTGCTTCAGGGCCTTCTTGTAGGAGCCTTCCGCCGAGGGGAACATGAAGCTGCGCGGGTCCACGGCAAAGCCGTTGAGACGGGCCTGGTACAGGAACTCGCTTTCGCGGTCATTGGAACCCAGCTTGGCGATCTGGGTGGAGTACAGGTCCATGAGCACGCGCGTGGCATGGTAGACGCCGTACTGGCGGTAGGCGCGGTTATCCAGCACGAAGCGGTTGAAGATGATGTCGTTCATGGTCCAGCCGAAGGTGGAGCCCATCTCGCGGCGCAGCTGGTTGGTGATGGAATCCACCAGCAGCTTGCCCTTGTCGTTCTCGCTCAGGTTCGCGGTCTCGCCCACGCTGTAGGCCTGGGGGAATTTCTTGGTATCGATGACGCCGTAGAATGCCTGGCTGCCCCAGACCAGCACCAGCAGGCCCACGAAAAGGCATACCTGGATGCCCAGGGTCTTGGCCACCACACGGGCCTTGTCAAACATATGCATGTCCGTCAGTTTCATGTCGTCCTCGCAGGAGTGAAAATTTCATTCTTTTTATGGCAGGATGTATTCCCATACAAAGAAAATGGGCAAAACGGCCTTTCCGTACCGGTCTGGCCGGTCCATCGGCCGCCGCACCCTTAACGCTCTAGCAGCACAGGCGTCAGCCAGCCGTCAGGATGCTTTTTTCAGAGATAATCCCGCCCGGGCAGCGGTCAAGATGCCGGGGCCAGCGGCACGGCACCAGGGCCCTGCCGCACGCAAAAGGGGAAGAGCCCCCGCCCCCGGCCGGAACCCTTCCCCTGTCATGGCATCCCGTCACCCGTGATCTAGGGCAGCAGGGTCACTTCGTACATATTGTCCACCAGCAGATACTTGCGGGCGACATCACGCAGCTGCTCCGGCGTCACCCTGGCGGCCTTTTCCAGCAAAAGCTTCTGGAAGTCCTGGGGATGGCCCAGCAAACGCTCGCCCGCGGCCTCGTCGGCCCGCGCTCCCAGGCTCTGGCGGCCACGATAATAGCTGCCTTCCATGCGGTTCAGGCCCTTGGCCAGCAGCCCGGCAGGCAGCAGCTCGGTCTTGATGTCCTTGATGATGGCGCTGAAGCCCTGCCGGGCCACATCCAGATTGCGGGGCGTGGTCCCGATATAAAAAGCCATGAAACCGGCTTCGGGCAGGCTGCGGTAAAAGGCCGTCACCGTGTAGCCCAGGCCCTGCTCGTCACGCAACTTGTTGAACAGCAGGCCGCTCTGGCCGGAAAGCACGGATTCCAGCAGCATGAGCGCCGGAGCGTCGGGATGGTCCAGCGGCACGGCATGGAAGGCCAGCAGCAGATGGGCCTGCTGGCGGCCGGGCAGGGACAGGGGCAGACGCTTGTCGGCGCCCCAGGCCGGCTGGGGCACTTCCACGGCAGGCGCGGTGGGCACGGGCAGGCTGCGGGCAAAAGCCAGCACCTTTTCCCGGTCAAAGTCCCCGGCCACGGAAAGGATCCACGGCTGGGCATTCTGCTGCTTCCAGAAGGCCTGCACGTCCCCGGGGCCGAAACGGTCCTGGTTCTCCGCCGTGCCCAGGCCGTCGAAGCCGTAAGGCTGGCCGCCGGGGAAGAGGAAGCCGTTGATCCTGGAGCCCATGAAGCTCATGGGATTGTCCTGGCGGCGCACCAGGGCCGCCTTCAGCGTATCGGCCTGACGGCGCACGTCCTTTTCGGCAAAGGTGGGCTTGTGCAGCAGGTCGCCCAGCAGGGCGAAGTAATCGGCATTGAAGCGGGCCGGGCCCGTCAGGGAAACAGTGAAGCTCTGCACGCCCGCCGAGGCACTCAGGGAGGCGGCGCGTTCGGCCACGAAGCGTTCCATGGCGTCCAGGTCACGCGTGCCGCAACCGTCGGTCAGGGTGGCGGCCGTGAGCTGGGCCAGGCCCTGGTCGGCCGGCTTGAGCAGCGCGTTGCCGCCGGGGCGCAGGATCTCCAGCGACACATAGGGGATGGTGCGGTCCGGCTGCAGGATCACGGTACGGCCCTGCCCCAGATCGACGATCTCGCGCTTGCCCGCCTTTTCCACGGCGGTGGCGGCCTTCTGCCGCTCCACCGCAGGCGCGGGCCAGTTGCGCTGCAAGATGGCGTCCAGATCGGGCAGCTGGGCCTTTTCGGGGGCCAGCACGCGCACGCGCACCTGGTCGGGGCGCAGCCAGAGGTCCTGGGCCTGGCGCAGGCGCGCGCCGTCCACAGCGGCCAGCGCATGCCGCACATTGGCTTCGCCCTGCGGCCCGCCCAGCTCGAACTGCACCGTGGCCTTCCACGAGGTAAGGCCGTCCAGGGTCTCGCCGGCGCGGTCCATGCCGTCCTCATAGTTGAAGCGGGCCCGCTCGATGACGTCGGGCGTGATCTTGCCGGCGTCCAGCGCGGCCAGGTCGCGGGTGAACTCCTGCCAGAAGGGCTCCACCTTGTCCGCATCCAGCTGGGCGACCATGTAGAACAGGCCGGCACGGTTGAGGCTCATGTTGCCCACGCTGATGCTGTCCACCAGCTGCTTCTCGTAACGGTACTTGCGGTAGAACTGCGAGGTGCCGTCACCGCCCAGCGCGTAGGCCAGCACGTCCAGGTCGATGGAGCGCTGGTCGCCCAGGGCGGGGGCAGGCAGGGCGATGCCCAGATAGACCTTGTTCCACGGCCCGCGCGTCACCTCGACGCGGGGACCGCCCGCGGCGCCTTCCAGCTGCACGGGTGCGGGCGCGGGCAGGACGGTGTCGTTCTTCAGGTCGCCGAACAGCTCTTCGGCGTAGGCCAGCACGGCCTTGGGATCGATGTCGCCGGCCACCAGCAGCATCATGTTCTGCGGCTGGTACCAGGTGCGGATATAGGCCCGCAGATCGTCCGCGGTCACGGCGCGGATGGTCTTTTCAAAGCCGATGATGGGACGTCCGTAGACCGTATGGGCCAGACCGGCCACCTGCAGGTCCTCGAACAGGCGGCGGGTGGGCGTGTCGTCACCGCCCTTGAGCTCGGAAACGATGACGTCCTTTTCCGCCTCCAGCTCGACCGGATCCAGCGAGGGATGGAAGGCCATGTCCTTGACCACGTCCATGCCCGTCTTCCAGTGCCTGGCGGGCATGTCGGTGATGTACCAGGTCTTGTCGAAGCTGGTGGCCGCGTTGAGGTAACCGCCCAGGGATTCCACATCCCGGGCCACCTGCCCCTTGGGACGCTTTTCCGTGCCCTTGAAGACCATATGCTCCAGCACATGGCTGATGCCCGCCTGCCCGGCGGTCTCGTTGGCGGAACCCGTGCCCACATAGAGGCGCGTGCAGACCAGCGGGAAGCGGCTGTCCCGGATGATGTAGACCGTCAGGCCGTTCTTGAGACGGACGAGCATGGTGTCGTTACCAGGGGTTGAAGGATTGGCCGGGGCGGCCTGCGGCGCGGCAGCGGCGAGCTGCGGCAGCAGCAGGATCCCCAGCAGAAGGATGGGCAATGCATGGCGAAAAATGCGCAGCATGAGTACTCCTTATGAAGGGTTGCGGATGTCTCCGGCCCCTCCGAAGACATCCGGGGACAGCGTGGACCGGTCCCCCTGCCTGGCGGCAGCCCGGTCCGGCATCCTCCGTTTTCGGACAGTAATGTCAGAAAGCCCGCCTGGCAAGGGCCGGCTGCCCGCTGTGCGCGCAGGCATGAACAGGCGAGTCAGCGTGTTGAGGGGAGGGCTGCCCCCGCCTGAGGCGCGAGGAGGACCAGCCTCCCCCGGCTTCCCCTCTCCGGCGCCTTTTCTTCACGGAGTCCCTGTTCCCCCTGTCCGCTTTCCCCTCTCCTGTCCTGCAAAAAGAAAAGTGCTGTCCGCAAGGGGCAGCACTTCTTCTGGATAACACGCGTTTTTGTGGAAAAAGCGGGGGAAGGCCCGCTCCGGGCACCGGCAAAGGGGAAAAGCCCCCATGCCGGAGGATGGCGGCATCTAGCCGCCCAGATAGGCTTCCTTGACCTTGGGATTCTCCAGCAGTTCCTGGCCGGTGCCTTCCAGCACCACGCGGCCCACTTCGAGGATGTAGGCGTAATGGGCCACGGAAAGGGCCGCGAACGCGTTCTGCTCCACCAGCAGCACGGTCATGCCGTCCTCGTTGATGCGGCGGATGATGTTGAAGATCTCCTTGACCAGCAGCGGGGCCAGACCCAGCGACGGCTCGTCGAGCATGATCATGTCCGGGCGGCTCATGAGCGCGCGGCCCACGGCCAGCATCTGCTGCTCGCCGCCGGAGAGCGTGCCGCCCTTCTGCCAGTGGCGTTCCTTCAGGCGGGGGAACAGGGCATAGACGCGCTCGATGTCTTCATTGATGCCATCCTTGTCGGTGCGCGAATAGGCGCCCAGACGCAGGTTCTCCACCACCGTCAGATGGGGCAGGATGCGGCGGCCTTCCGGCGAAAGTGAGATGCCCCGGCGCACCATCTCCTCGGGTTTGAGGCCGATGAGGGAGACAGGCTGGTCGCCTTCCTTGCGGGTCAGCAAGATCTCGCCGCTGATGTTCTTGTTCAGGCCGGCGATGGAGCGGATGATGCTGCTCTTGCCCGCGCCGTTGGCGCCCACCAGCGTGACGATGCTGCCGCGCCTGATGTCCAGGCTGACACCCTGCACGGCCTCGATGCCGCCGTAACGAACGTAAAGATCCCTGATTTTCAGCATATTACACCACGTCCTCGCCCAGATAGGCCCGGATGACCTCGGGATTGCTGCGAATGGCGTCCGGGTCGCCGTGTGCGATAAGCGCACCGTATTCCATCACCCAGATGTACCGGCACACCCCCATGACCACCTTCATGTCGTGCTCGATGAGCAGGATGGTCAGGTCGAAGTGGTCCCGGATGGCCTGGATGAAATGCATGAGCTCGATACTTTCCTGCGGGTTCATGCCGGCGGCGGGTTCGTCCAGCAGGAGCAGACGCGGCTCCGTGGCCAGGGCACGGGCTATCTCCAGACGGCGCTGTGCCCCGTAGGGCAGGCTGCCCGCCTTCTCGTCCATGTATTCGGCCAGGTGCAGATGCTCCACCAGGTCACGGGCCTTGTCCCGGATGGCCTGCTCTTCCCTGTAATACACGGGCAGGCCCAGCGGGGCCATCCACCAGGGGCAGCGGCGGCGCACATGGCAGCCCACCATCACGTTCTCCAGCACGCTCATGTGCGGCGAAAGGCGGATGTTCTGGAAGGTGCGGGCCATGCCCATGCGGCAGATCTCGAACGGCTTGCGGCCGCGGATGCTCCTGCCCGCAAAGCGCACGTCGCCTTCCTGCGGCGTGTAGAAGCCGCTCAGCACGTTGAACACGGTGGTCTTGCCCGCACCGTTGGGGCCGATGACGCCCACGATGCTGCCTTCGTCCACCTTCAGGGAAAGGTCGCTGACGGCCGTCACGCCGCCAAAGCGCATGGTCACGTTTTCGGCCGTCAGGATGGGCCGGACTTTGCTTTCACTCATGCCTTGCGCCTCCCCAACGAAAAGAGGGTTTTCCAGGTAAGCTCACGGGTGCCCATGATGCCCTCGCGCCGGAACAGGATGATGCCCAGCAGGATGAGCGAGAAGACCACCATGCGCATGCCGGGGATGCCCGGGATCTCGAACAGGCCGAAGTCCATGGGCTCCTCGATGGCGCGCAGCCATTCCAGCAGGATGGTGACGATGGTGGCGCCCAGCAGGCTGCCGGTCAGCGAGCCCAGACCGCCGGCCACCACGAACATCAGCACGTTGAAGGTCAGCAGGAAGTTGAACATCTTGGGGTCGATGGTGGACAGATGGCTGCCCAGCAGCGCGCCGCCCACGCCCGCGAAGAAGGCGCCCACGCAGAAGGAGAGCACTTTGTAGCGGAACACGTTGATGCCCATGACGCCCGCGGCGATCTCGTTATCGCGTATGCAGCGCAGCACATTGCCGAAATTGCTGAATATGAGCCGTGCCAGGACGATCAGGGTGATGACCGTCCAGATGTAGCAGGTCAGCAGGGTCGCCTCACCGGGGATGCCTTTGATGCCCAGGGAACCGTTGGTGATGGACGTGGCGTTGACGATGACCACGCGGATGATCTCGGCAAAGCCCAGGGTGGCGATGCCCAGGTAGTCGTCCCCCAGCCGCAGCACGGGCACGGCGATGATGAAGGCGAAGAGCATGGCCACCAGGCCGCCGGCGATGACCGCCACCCAGAAGGGCGTGTGCAGCACCGAAAAGGGCCAGATGATGGGGTCCAGTATCCACATGATCTCTTTCTGTTCCGGCAGCAGGGTGCACAGGGCGCCCACATAGGCGCCGATGGCCATGAAACCGGCATGGCCCAGCGAGAAGAGGCCGGTGAAGCCGTAGATCAGGTTGAGCGACAGGGCCAGGATGGCGTTGATGAAGATCAGCTTGAGGATGTAGATCTGGTAGTCGCCCATATAGGCCTCGGCCTGGGTCAGGGCCAGACCGAAGATGACGATAAGCGCGATATTGAGCAGGGTCGTTCGATCGAAGCGCATTAGATCTTCTCCTCCATGCGCTCGCCCAGCAGGCCCGTGGGCTTGAACACAAGCACCAGCACCAGCAGGATGAAGGCGAATGCATCACGGAAGCCCGAAAGCTCCGGCATGAAGGCCACGGTCATGATTTCCACGAAACCCAGGGCCACGCCGCCGATAACGGCGCCGGGGATGGAGCCGATGCCGCCGAACACGGCCGCGATGAAGGCCTTGAGGCCGGGCATGATGCCCATGTAGGGATGCACCTGCGGATAGCGCAGGGCCCACATGATGCCCGATGCGGCGGCCAGGGCGGAACCGATGAAGAAGGTGAAGGCGATGATGTTGTCCACCTGCACCCCCAAAAGACGCGTGGTCTCGATATCCTTGGAGATGGCGCGCATGGCCAGACCGGGCTTGGTATGGTGCACTATGTAGAGCAAAAGCGCCACCAGCACGATGGTCATGACCGGCACGAAGGCCGTGAGCTTGAGGATGCGCACGTCACCGAACTGCCAGACAGAGAGCAGCCAGTCGGGCTGCAGCACGGGCCGGGGCTGGCCCGTGAAGACCACCACGGCCAGGCTCTCGATGAAGAAGGAGACGGCGATGGCGCTGATGAGCGCCGAGATCCTGGGCGCGTCACGCAAGGGCCGGTAGGCCACGCGTTCCACCACCACCCCCAGCAGGCTGGCGCCGAGGATGGCGATGATGGCGGCCACGCCCCAGGGCCAGCCAAAGGCGAAAGTGCCGAAAAAAACGAAGTAAGCCCCGACCATCAGGATGTCGCCGTGGGCAAAGTTGATCAGGCGCAGAATGCCGTAGACCATGGTGTAGCCAATGGCGATCAGCGCCAGCTGCCCGCCCAGAGAAATGCCGCTGAGCAGAATGGATACCATGTATTCCAGAGAAAACAGTTGTTCCACAGGGGTTCCTCCCTTTCTTTACGGAATCCCCGAAGAAGCCGTCAGCAGCCCCGCTCCGGACGGTTTTTTCAGAGATTCCCTGTCATAATAATACGACTGTTTGGCGGGGGGATTCGCCCCCCGCCAAACAATTCAATTGGAGATAATATCAGCTGCCGGAGCCGGTCTGGACGGTTTCCAGAACCCACGCGCCGCTGGCGGTGTCCGCCGCCTTGATGTAAGCGGTATCGCGGATGGCGTCGCCCTGAGCGTCGAATGCGATGGAGCCGGAAACGCCGCTGTAGGTGACGGAGGGCAGAGCAGCCATGATGGCGGCCTTGTCGCCGCTGTCGGCCTTCTTCATGGCCTCCAGAGCCACAAAGTAAGCGTCGTAGCCCATGGCGGTGACGGCGGAGATGGTGTCGTTGCCGCCGTTGGCAGCCAGCGCCTCGGAGCTGGCGTTGATGTACTCCTTAACGCCCGTATCAAACTCGGGAGCGCCGCCTTCCTGATAGAAGGTGGAGACGTACAGCTGCAGGTCGGTGCCCTTGATGGCTTCCAGAACCATGTTGTCGTCCAGGGTGTCGGAGCCCACGAAGGGGATGTCCAGGCCCAGAGAGGCGGCCTGGGTGATGATCTGAGTGGCGTAGGCGATGGACACGGGAGTGAAGATAACGTCAGCGCCCTCGGCCTTGGCCTTGTTCAGATAGGAGTTGAAGTCGGAGTTGTTGGTGGGGAAGGCGTCCTTGATGACTTTGCCGCCGGCGGCGGTGAAGGCCTGCTCGAAGAAGTTGATCAGGCCCTGGTCATACTCATTGCCCGCCTCGCCCAACAGATAGGCGGTCTTGGCCTGGAACTTCTCCATGGCGAAGTTGGCCAGGACGGTGCCCTGGAAGGGGTCCAGGAAGCAGATGCGGAAATAGTAGTCATTGCCGGCGGTGACCATGGGGTTGGTGCAGGTGACGCCGATGGCAGGCAGCCCCGCGTTGCCGAAGGTGGGGCCGGCGGCGATGGACACGCCGGAGCCGTAGGAGCCCAGCACCAGAGAAACGCCCTCGCTCACCAGCTGGGTGGCGGCGGTCAGGGCCTTGTCAGTGGAGGAGCCGTTGTCGGCGTAGACCAGCTGGATCTGATACTCCTGGCCGCCCACAGTGACGGTGGGGGTCTCAGAGTTGGCGTACTGCATGCCCAGCATCTCCTTCTTGCCGCCGGAGGCGGAATCGCCGGTGGAGGGCTCGAACACGCCGATCTTGAGGACATTGTCCCCGGAGACAGCCGGGGTGGAGACGGCGGCACCGCTGCCAGCGGGGGCATTGCCGCTGCTGGAACCGGCGCCGGCACAGCCGGCCAGCAGGCCCAGCATCATAGAGGCGGAGAGCACGCAGGCAAGAAACTTTTTCATCTTCGATACTCCTTTTTTCAGTTGGATTCAAGTGATTCACCGCACTGAAATGTCTGTGCAACAAAAACACTTGTGCGCGGATATAAAGGAATTATACCTTGCCAGACGGAAAAAAGCAATACAAAATGCAAAATGGATCAGAAAAAATTGCAGAAAGGGGACAGGCCCAGAGAAACGCATTAACGGGAGACTGTCGGGCGGTGAGAAATACGGCCCATCCGCTTGTTCTCCGGGGAGGGGTGTGATACAATAAAAAACGAAGAAAGGAAAAGCGGGGCGCGGGACCCGGATGCCCCATAAAAAGCAGCCGGACCGCCATACTAGAGGTAGCACAGCGTGCCGCCCGGGGCGGCTCAGGGAGGTCATTTATGTCTCAGACACTGTATTTTGGAGGGCCTATCGTCACGATGGAGCGGGAGCTCTATGTCCAGGCGCTGCTGACAGAGGGGGAGCGGATCCTCTACGCCGGCAGTCTGCACGGCGCGGAGGAACGAGCGGAAGGGACTGTGCGCCGGGTGGACCTGAAGGGGCGGGCCCTGCTCCCTGCCTTTGTGGACGCCCACAGCCACCTGACCGCCTATGCCAACACCTTCCTCCAGGCCGGCCTGGGGGAGTGCGCCAGCTGGGAGGATCTGGGGCGGCGGCTGTCCGCCTTCGCGGCAAGAGAGAGCCTGGCCCCGGGAGAATGGGTCCGGGGAGAGGGCTACGACCACAATGAGCTGGCGGAGGGGAGGCATCCCGCCCGCCAGCTGCTGGACGCGGCCTGTCCGGGCCATCCGGTGATGATCCAGCACCGCTCAGGACACGTGGGGGTCTTTAACACCTTGGCACTGGAGCGGCTGGGGGTAAATGAGGAGACCCCGTGCCCGCCGGGCGGGAGGATGGAGAGGGGCCCTGACGGGAAGCTCACCGGATATATGGAGGAGAACGCATTCCTGCAGCTCCAGAAGCGGGTGCCCTTGCCAGACACAGAAGACCTGCTGGCGGCTTATGACAAGGCCCAGAGGAGCTATGCCTCCTACGGCGTGGCCACAGTACAGGAGGGGATGATGCCGGACCAGCTCATCCCCCTCTACCGCCAGCTGCTGGAGCGGGACCTGCTCTGGCTGGACGTGGTGGGCTACGCTGATGCCGACGGACAGGCGGCGGAGGCGTTCTCCGGCCATATCCGGGCGTACAGCGGCCATTTCAAGCTGGGGGGGTATAAGATATTTCTGGACGGCTCGCCTCAGGGACGCACCGCCTGGATGCGCACCCCCTATCTGGGAGGCGGACCCCAGGACCGGGGCTACCCGGTCCTCACCGACCGGCA
>ERZ827469.332-NODE-332-length-58932-cov-3.819267_pt1 | contig 58932 bp, 51 predicted proteins | sample MGYA00519917_ERZ827469 | MGnify/ENA primary metagenome ERZ827469 (study PRJEB31778, sample SAMEA3449314) | human gut metagenome | biome: human gut; feature: human-associated habitat; material: faeces | place: United Kingdom | collected 2010/2012 ... | reverse complement strand
AGAAACGCAAACGGTCCCTACAGCATGTCCGCAAGCCAGCCGATGCCGTAGCCGATGGCGGCGCCCACAGCCGCCCCCGCCAGAATCTGCACGCTGGTGCGCACGCCTCTGACCCACGGCTTCATCGCGCGCTCGCGACGTCCCTGCACGGTGTCGCGATCGACGGGCCCGCCTTTGCTGTACGCCAAGACCTCGCGATACGTTATCAGGTCGTGCTCCTTCTTCAGCTTCTCGGCATGCCAGGTGGCGATGAGCAGCACCAGCAACGCGATGCAGATGAAAACGACGGTCGGGGCCATGCGCTCGCCCCAGCCCCAACTCCACTGAAACGCCGCCCACACCACAAGCGCGAAGAACGCGAGCATGCTCACCCCCATGACCACGCCCAGCATGTTGAACTTCTTCACCGCATCGTCCATGACCTTCTCCATTTCCTCCACGTCTCCTTTTATGAGAGAGTCCACGGTCGCGCCGAACACGGTCGAAAGAAGCAGCAGGCTTTGAACGTCGGGGTAGGTGCGGCCCGTCTCCCAATTCGATATGGTCTGACGGGAAACATAGATTCGCTCCGCCAGATCATCCTGGGAAAGACCGAGGTTCGCACGATGCTCTTTTACATGAGCGCCCAACTCCATTCGCTTCGTTCCTTTCGCGTTCGGGCGACCCAAGCCGCCGCAGAGGTTGTCAGATCGAGGGGAACTTTACCATCAAATGGCTTTATCGCCGCGCCCCACCGAAGGGTTTTTCGCTGTCAAAAGTCTTTATACAAGCCTATGAGCTGGGGTGATGCGTTATGCAGCAGAGTGCTTGCGAAGCGGCGGCAAACGCGGCGTCGGCGAGGTCGCCTTCCTCCGCGCCCTGGAGCCGCAGGGGAAAACCCGACGCGACGCCGAAACGTTACGACGCGAACATCACCTCGCGCGCACGAAAAAGGCCCTCGAATCGAGAGCCTGGAGAACATCGAGCGGAGAGCTTTCCAAGACGCGTGCGGCACGGAAAAGACGCCGGCGGTCGCGGGCTTTGCGCAAGAGCGATGCGCAACGCAGCGCGGCGAACCCTACGCCAAGGCCGCGCACAACGCGTCGAGCAGCGTGATGGCGAAGTGCTGCGCCGAACGGTCGGGGCCGGCATCCTCCCACATCTGCCCGGGGAGAACCACCGCGATGCGCGGCGGATGCGCACGATGCGCCGCCTCGATCGCGCTTCGCAAGCGAACGGGCAATGTCTCCTCGTCGTTGTAGGCGACGGCGGGAATGGACACGCCGTCCTTCGTCGCATCGAGCGTCACGTGGACAAGGAGCATCGACTCATCAGGCGGAACGGACAGCGCGTCGGCGCTGACGATCTTCGAGGTCGGGTTGGTCGCCTGCGCGAGGTTCGACATGCGCGACGCCACCGAGCGCGTGAACTCGTCGGTGCCGAACAAGCACAGCGCATGAGCCTCGAGCACATCGGCAGCACGGGCGAAACCCACGGGACGCGGTAGATGGGAGGCCTCTTTGCCCGCCCACGAATGAGCGAGGTTGCGCAACGCCGCGTAGGTATAGGCGCCGGCGATTCCGTCTGAGGGAAGGCCGAGATTCGTCTGCAGATTGCGCAGCGCAAGCTCGGTATGGGCGCCGAAGATAGCGTCTTCCACACCGCAGAAAAAGCCCAGGGCTCCAAGCGCCTGCTGAAGCTCCAAGACGTCATGCCCGTGGAAGTACGGCATACGCAGGTACAGCGTGCGGTCGCCGAGGTTGTACGACGCATCGACGAGCGCCGCCCAGACCTTCTCGGAAACCTCGCCGGAGACGGGAACGCGCACGTTCGCGCAAAAATCGCGCACCGCCTGCGCGGTGCCCTCGTCGTAGACGCCCGTGACCTGCTCCTGCGCCAGATGCCCGACCGTGACAAGACGCTGCTGCACATCCTCGACGGCGGCGCCGCGGTCGCCGATCTTGATCGTATCCATTATGCCCGCTTTCGTCTTGTCGCTACTTCAACCGGTTCACAAACCAGTCCGCCATCGAGATAAGCAGATCGCGCGATGCCGAAGGCCCGATCCCATCGGCCAGGCGCTCCTTGGCAGCCGACGTGAGGCCCTCCGCGTAAGCGCGCGCGTAATCGATGGAGCCCGCATCCTCCATAATGCGCACCGCCTCGGCGAGCACCGCGGGATCCTTCTCTTTCGACGAGAGAATCTCGATGAGACGCTCACGCTCCGAGGAGTGCTGAAGAGCATGCACGACCACGAGCGTGCGCTTGCCCTCGGTGATGTCGTTGCGGAAGTCCTTCTTAGTGCTCTCCTCCGCGCCGATAAGGTTCAGCAGGTCATCCTGAATCTGGAAGGCGAGGCCGGTGTCGAGACCGTAGCTGCGCAGCGCCTCGATCTCCTCCTCGGAGCCCCCGCCGACGATGGCGCCCACCGCGAGGGGGACGGCGCCGGAATAATGCGCGGTTTTATGGGTGGCCATGACCAGGTAATCCTCGGGCGTGATGTCGTAGCGCTCATCACGAGCCCAGCCGATGTCGAGGGCCTGCCCTTCGATGGTGCGACGCGTCATATCCGTCAACTCGGTGATGACGCGGACCTTCGTGGAATCGTCGAGCAAATCGTCGTTGACGACCGTGCCGTTGACGAGCGAAAGCGCGAGGTCGCCCATGTTGATGGCAAGACCGAGGCCCTCGGAGAGGTGCAGGCAGGGCTCCCCGCGACGAAGCTCCGCCTCGTCGGCGATGTCGTCGTGAATGAGCGCGGCGGTATGGAAGTGCTCGATGGCGGCGGCGGCCGAAAGCGCACGCCGGACATCGCCGCCGACGGCGATGCACGCCGCGAAGCTGATGAGAGGACGATGGCGCTTTCCGCCGTTCGCGCTGTAGGAAAGCAACGGGTCGTAGAGATACCGGTTCATGTCCGGATGCGTTCCACGGGGAATGTAGGCGTTGATGAGCCCGCCCACCTTCTCGGCGTAGCTGACGAGGTACTGCTCAAAGGAATCGGGCGGCTCGGTCACGCCCTCGAGAATCTCGTTAATGTTTTCCATAATGCTTTCTCACCGCGAATCAACATAAAACTAGAATCAATGATAATAGCACAACGGACTCTCGCCGATTTCAGGCCGGGTCGTTCGCTAATTTTCCGCACGAGACGCGCATGCCGCCGAGGTTCATCGACGCAGACGGGACCAACGGCGAAGTTATGGTACCATTCTCCTCGCTTGAACGGTCCCGGCGCAGTCGCGTCGGTGCCGGAAGGCGACATGAGGGGGCGTGGCGGAATTGGCATACGCAGCGGACTTAAAATCCGCCTCTTCGGATTGTGGGTTCGAGTCCCACCGCCCCTACCACAAAAGGCTCGGGCGAGGGCGCAGCTCTCGGTCGAGCCTTTTGCCTTGCGGGGGGGGGACTCGAACCGGGAGGTCGCACGCCGTCTACGGCCGCGCTTCGCGGCGAGCCGCTTCGAGAACCATGCCCTGCAAGATGTCGGACTCGCTCACGGTGAACTCACCGAAGCCGCCCGCCCCCATGACCTCTTCTAAAATAGCAAGGCCCGCGCAGATGACGGGCGCGCGCTTCGGGTCGAGGCCGACGACCCGCTCGCGCTCCTCAAGCGGAAGCGCGGACAGCCGCGCGTTGATGGCGCGCAGCTCGTCGAGGGAAACGCGCGAGCCGTGAACGCGGTCGAAATCGTAGACGGCCATCTCCTCGCGAATGCTCACGACCGTCGTCGCCGTGCCCGCGACCGCGATCATGCGCTCGATCGGCGGAAGGTCTTCGCGGGCGAAAAACCCGTCGAAAAGATCGCGCATCCACGCACGGGCACGCGCCATCTCCTCGGCGTCAAGCGGATCCGCCGAGAGAAAGCGCTCGGTCACGCGTCTGCAGCCGACATCGAAGGACTGCGCCCGCACAGGCTCGCCCCCCGCCCTGCCCGCGATGAGCTCGGTGGATCCGCCGCCCACGTCCACCACGAGAATCATCGGCGGCACGCCCTCGTCAGAGCGAGCGAAATCCGCCGAGGCTCCGCGAAACGAGAGCGCGGCCTCCTTCTCCCCGGGAATCACCGCAAGCTCCAGGCCGCGATGCGCCAAAAGATCTGCGAACTCGTCGGCGTTTTCGGCGTCGCGGGCGGCCGAGGTGGCCACGACCGTTGTCGAGAGAACCGGATGACCGGGGACGTCGCAAGACGCACGCACCTCAAGATACCGATCGACCGCACCCGCGACGCGCTCCATGGCCTCAGGCTTGAGCACGCCCGTCGCGTCGACGCCCTCGCCCAGGTTGACGATCTCGTAACCCTTCGCCACGGGAACCACGCGATCGCCGAGCACGTCGGCGATGAGCATACGGCAGGTGACCGTCCCGATATCGATGGCGGCGAAGCGTCCGGCATCCGCTTTCATCACAAAGCCCCTTTCATCGAAAACGGCGGCCCCGAATCGAAGCCGCCGTCATGGTGCGCACGTTCGTTCGCAACTCGCCCGAACGCCCGCCAATCGCAAAGCGCGAAAGCAGACCGACCGAGCCGCGTCACTTCACCCCGAAGATCGGATCGAGGATCTCCGAGTACCACGTCTCGGGCGCTTCGATGGTCCCGGGGACGATGTTGGCGGTGAACGTGGAGTCGTCCTCAGCCGCGTCAACCCCCGTGACGGTTGCCATGCTCTCGCCCTCTTTCACCCAGCCGAACTCCTCACGAGCGCGATCTTCAACGCCCGAGCTCGTCGACAAGGAGTCGACCTCGTTTTGAATGGCGCTGTTGCGCTGCTCGATGGCCGCGTACTCTGCCTGAAGCCGATCGCGCTCGCGGATTTCCTGGTAATACTGCTGAGCGGGACCGTACAGCATCACGCAGCCCACGGCCAGGCACGCCACCACGGCAAGCCCCGCTGCGGCGAAGCGGGGAAGCCCGTGCCCGCGCTTCGGGGAGGTCTTCGCCGACGAAGATCGACTGCCGCCGCTTGACGGGTCGTCCTGCATGCGCGCGGCCTTCTTGTGCTGAGCGCCCATCTCACCTTTGTAAACGGCCGCGCGAGGGCCTGCAGGCTCCGCGCCCTGACCCGACGGGGAACCGTATTGGCGGTTGAATCGCTTATCAGCCTTCTCCTTCGCACGGGCGCGTTTAGCCTTGTCGCGCTTCGAGAGGAACATCGAGCCGAGCGAAGACCCGCGCTCGGGCTCGTCCTCGAAAGCCGCGTCCTCGACCTCGTCGACGCCGCGCGCATCGAACACCGCGCGATCGGACCTGTTGCGGCGCGACGCCCCGGAGCGAGAAGGGGAGCCGAGCGGCTCCGCCTGCGCCGAGCGACGACGCGCGCCCGATCCGGATGCAAGGTCAATACGCGTTGACGAGGAGGTTCCGCGGCAAAAGCCCGTCAGCGCATCCGTCGATTGGCTACGACGCGCCCTGCCCTCCGCGCCCATGCGGCCGTCACGGGAAGATCGAGCAGTGCCGCCCGCGAAGTCACGAGCGAAATCCGCGCGATCGGACGAAGGCGATCCAACTCGACGCGAAGAAGCCGACGATGCGCCCCCCGCAGCCGAATCGAGCGTGCGGCGGGACGGACGGACGGACTGAGACGCGCGACCCCGTTGCGCACGGCGGGCGTCGTCGAATGAAACGATATGAGATTGCCTCGTCAAGGGAATTGCGCTCCTTTTGCATGGTGTTCGTTTACGGTGTGTGTATGCCCAAGAGCGCAATAAGCATACCACAGAAAAAGGGGCCTCGCGGCCCCCTGCACAACTATCAGAGATTCAGCTTCTTAACGAATTCAAACCACTTTTCGAACGACGCATCGCTGATCGCATGCTCCATCAGGCAAGCCTCGCGATCCGCGTCTTCCTCGGACAGGCCGATCGCCTTGGTGAGGAAGGTGAAGAGCATCTCGTGACGCTCGAGAACCGAGGTGCCGTAGGCGTAGCCCTCGTCGGTCAGCGTGATGTCCCCGTAATAGGGCTGCTCCGCGAGCCCCTTCTCCTTCAGCACCGACATGGCTTTGTTCACGGAAGCCTTGGAAACCCCGAGCTTGGCCGCGACATCAACCGAGCGCACCGATGTCTCAGTGGTCGCACCGAGCATGACCATCGCTTCGAGGTAGTCTTCATGAGACATGGACATCTTCTCCATGGCGGCCTCCCATCAGGTTGAGTGCAGCCTATGGTACCACAACGTCTCGAGAAGACGACTCCGCCAGCCTCCCCCGCCAAACGACGCTGCGGGAATCCGCCCGCGGGCCCTTTGCCGACGGCCCCGCCAAACGGCGGGTCTTCGGCAAAGGGCCGGGACGTTTCGCCGCGGTGAAACCGTCGGCGGAGGCTCGGGGCGTTTCGCCGCAGCGCTTCACGACGGCGTTTCGAACCCGACGCGTTAGTTCAGCGCTTTATCCAAATCGGCGACCATCTTCTCGGCGGCGGAGCATGCGCACCCCGCCGAACACGACCCGCCGCATCCATCCCCGCATTTATCCGAGCAGTCGCACAGCCCGCGGTTGGTCATGCGGCGAACCGCCCACACGGCCCACGCCGCCAGACCGGCGAGCATCACGATCGTGCTCGGGGTGAAAATGATCTCTCGCATCGCTTCCGCCCTTCTCTACGCCGCGTTCTTCTCGACTTCGAGCTTGCCTGCAGCGTTTTTCCCCTCGAACTTCGGCGTGGGCCTGAACAGCTGGAACAACATGGCGGCGGCAACAACGACGGCCACGACGGTCCACGCGCTAAAGGAGACCTCGCCGGTGATAAGCCCGCCGAGCTGGTAGATCATCAAGCCGACGCACCACGCGAATCCGCACAGGTAACCGATGGTCGCCCAGGTCCATTTCGCCGAAGCCATCTGACGGCGAATGGTGCCGATGGCCGCGAAGCACGGCGCGCACAGAAGGTTGAACGCGCAGAACGCCATGATAGCCACCGAGGATCCGCCCATCATGGTGGCGAAGGAGGCCCACATGGAGGGATCGGCCTCGCCGGCATCTCCCAAGCTGGTCAAGATGCCCACCGTCGCCACGACGTTCTCTTTCGCGACCAATCCGGTGACGGAAGTGACCGCAGCCTGCCAATCGCCGAATCCGAGGGGCATGAAGATCCACGCGAGCAGGTTGCCCAAACCCGCCATCAGGCTGTACTGGATGTAATCGTCCATCTCGGGATCGAGCAGACCGAAGGAGCCCTCGTACATCCCGAAGTTCATGAGGAACCAGATGACCATCGAGGACAGGAAGATGATGGTTCCCGCCTTGACGATGTAGGACTTCACACGCTCCCACGTGGCGAGCAGGACGTTTTTCGCCGTCGGGATGTGATACTGGGGAAGCTCCATGATGAACGGCGCCACCTCGCCCGCGAACGCGCGCAGCTTCTTCAGCATGATGCAGCTGACGATAATGGCGGCGAGCCCCATGAAGTAGAACACGGGCGCCACCCACCACGTCGAGGCGTAATCGCCGCCGGCGAGCGCCCCGAACACGAGCGCGATGATGGGCATCTTCGCACCGCAGGGGATCATCGTGGTGGTCATGATGGTCATGCGGCGGTCTTTCTCGTTCTCGATGGTCTTGGTGGCCATGACCGCGGGCACACCGCAGCCCGAGGCGATCAGCATCGGGATGAACGACTTGCCCGACAGGCCGAAGCGTCTGAAGATGCGGTCCATGATGAAGGCGACGCGTGCCATGTAGCCGCACCCTTCGAGGAAAGACAGCATGAGGAACAGCAAGATCAGCTGCGGGATGAAACCGATGACGGCGCCGACGCCGGCGATCACGCCGTCGACGATGAGGCTTTGCAGCCAGTCGGCGCAGCCGATGGCGGTAAGCGCGTCGGAGACGACCGGCGTCAGGCCGGGAATCCACAGGCCGAAATCAGCGGGGTCAGGCTCCTCCTCGGCGAGGACGGCAAGCGCCTCCTCGCTCGCGCCCGACTCTTCAGCCGCCGCGACGGACTCCTCCCACGCGCCGACGGCCTCTTCGTACTGGGCGCCTCCCGTGTAGAGCCAGCCGTCGCCGGAGATGCCGTCGTTGGCCCAGTCGGTGACGACGCCGCCGCCGACGCTGACCGCGATGAAGTACACGAGGAACATGATCGCGGCGAAGATGGGAAGGCCGAGCACGCGGTTGGTGACCACGCGGTCGATCTTCTGGGTGGTGGTCATGCCCTTCGTCGACTTCACGACGCACGCATCGTGAACAGCGCCGATGGCGTCGTAGCGCTCGTTGGTGATGATGGACTCGGCGTCATCGTCGAAGGCGTCTTCAACAGCCTCGCGGATGGCGTCGACCTTCGCGAGATCGGCAGCGGGAAGGCCGAGCGCGTCGATGGTGAGCTGCTCGCCCTCGAGCAGCTTCACCGCATACCAGCGCGCGCGATCGGAGCTCACGCTGCCGTCGAGAACGTCGATGACCTTTGCGAGGGCGAGCTCGACGTCGTCGCCGAAGCGCAACGGCGATGAAGCCGGCGCGCCGCGCTTCGCGGCGGCGAGCGCCTCGTCGACGACTTCCTGCATACCGCGGCCTTTGAGGGCCGAGGTCGTGACGACGGGGCACCCGAGCATCTCGGAGAGCTTTGCCACATCGATGCGGTCGCCGTTCTTCTCGACGAGGTCCATCATGTTGAGGGCGACTACGACAGGCAGGCCCAGGTTGATGATCTGCGTGGTCAGATAAAGATTGCGCTCGAGGTTGGTCGCATCGACGAGGTTGACGACGACGTCGGGCGCGCCGCTCATCAGGTAATCGCGCGTGACGATCTCCTCGGGCGAGTACGGCGAAAGCGAGTACACTCCCGGCAAGTCCGTGATGGTCACGTCCTTGTCGCGATTGTACTTGCCTTCCTTCTTCTCAACCGTCACGCCCGGCCAGTTGCCCACGTACTGGTTCGCGCCGGTGAGCTCGTTGAACATGGTCGTCTTGCCGCAGTTGGGGTTGCCGGCAAGAGCAATGTTGAAACCCATGGCCCAACTCTCCTTTCATTTCTTCCTTAAAGCGTTGATCTCGGGGCGAGGCGCCGCCCGAGCGGCGTAAGAAGTTAACGTATGTTAACTGCGGGGGATTGAAAAAGCGCCGCAAGGCGCTAGCGAGGATCCGACGAGGCCGCTAGCTTACAAGCACGCGCTCGGCCTCGTCCTTGCGCAGGGAAAGCTCGAAACCGCGCACCGTGACCTCGATGGGGTCGCCGAGCGGGGCGACCTTGCGAACGTAGACCTCGGTTCCCTTGGTGATGCCCATGTCCATGATGCGGCGCTTCACCGCGCCCTCCCCCGTCAAACGACGCACGACGGCGGACTGGCCGACCGCGACGTCGCGCAGCGTTTTGCTCTTCTGATCTTGCTCCATGTTCCGATAAACCTTTCTCCGTAAAGCGCATGTGGGCGTGCGATGGCCACGACGACGCGAGCGTCCCGCTTTCAAGCCCGGCGTAAAACCGCGTTTCGAACGTCGACCTTGGGACGTCCCGCTTCGCCCTCCTAGCAGGCGATGATCTTCGAAGCGACCGATCGATCGAGCGCCACCTGCGCGCCTTTGATCTCCACGATCAGGTTGCCCGATTGCTCGGTCACGACGCGCACCTCGGCCCCCTCGATGAACCCGAGGTTCTCCAGATGATGATGCACTTCTCCGCGCCCGCGCACCTTCACGATTCGAGCCGAATCGCCTGCGCGCATGAACGTCAGCGGCATCTGCTGCACACGAACCGCCGCCTCGCCCTTCGAGCACATTCCCGCGTCAACAACCATTGCGTTTTGCATGTTCCGTCCCATCGACGCCCGTTCCGTTAACAAGAGTATTCTATGGCAAACTTTTCTGAAAAGGAACCCATGTTTAACTTTTTTTGAAGAAATTCCGGAGCGCAATGCTTAAAACGGTCGAGACGCCCGAACGGAGCGCGACGCGGGCGGGTGGTCAGGCGAAGCGCAAAGACGCGCTTTCCGCGCGCCCAAGCGCAGACCACCGCGCCGAATGCGCGGACGACGTGACCGCCGCCGACTTCACGCGTATCCGACGCGGGCTATCGGCCCCCGAGTCGTTAGAGCACGCCAACCGGCCGCCGGCTCCGCGCCCATCCGCGCGCAGGCTCCGTTACGAAGGCGAGGGCGCCGCGAGCGACGTCGGCCACCGTTACGAGAATGAAGGCGCCACATCCGGCGCAGGCTTCTCGCAGACGCACGACCACTGATTTCCCGTCGAACGCGCGTAGGGGCAGCCCACGCAGCACTCCTCGTCGCACAAACGACGAGACGTCATGTCCTCCTCAACCGCCCCGCGCACGACAAGGTCAGCCCGGGCCCGGTCGACCGCGGAAGCAAAATCCCCGCCCGCACGCACCTCTTCCTCCACGTCCATCGCCGCCAACGTCATCGCCGCCAGCTGGCTCATGCCGAGCGCAGTCGGGTGGGTGCCGTCGCTCGCGTCGTAATCGAAGCCGAGCGCCGCCACATCCGCCACGAAACACGACGTCGCACGAGCCGCATCGCGAATCTGTTTGTTGTAGTCCTCGATGTCGAGACCACGCAGGCGATAGCAGAAAGAAGGGCACGCCAGATCATGCGCTCTTCCGGGAAGAAGCGTCATGCACCACACCCGCGTATCGGGATATGCGATGCGCAAGGACGAGAGCATGGCGCGATATGCCGAGCCGAACCTTGTCGCCGCACCTGCGGGCGCACGCCCGGCAATGCGCTCGGGGCGCGCGGAAAGATCCAGGTCGACGGGCGTGGCTGCGGAGCGACCCGCCGCCTGAGCCTCGGCGCCTCCCCATCCGTAATCGTTGATGCCGATGAACACGATCACCTCGTCAGGCGCCTCGCCCGCAGGACCTGCGACCTGATCGATGCGACGGGACGAGCACGCCGCGGGAAAGCCCGCCCCCTCGACCATCGACCCCGAGAAAGAGGCGTTCGCAAGCAAGCTGCCGCCCAAACGATCGACGACCTTCGCCCACCACGTGTCCGCAACTGCGAGAACGCCCGTGCCCTCGAGCCGCTCCCCTTCGTAGTAGACGTGGTTCTCCGCGGGCACGAAGCCCGTAAACGTCGAGATGGAGTCACCGAGAATCGAAAACGTGCGCATCCGCACAGCACCTCCGTCACCTTAAGCCGCCCGACGGTCCTCACCTCGTTGCGCTGGGCGAAAACATCACGCGGGCAAAACATGCACTCTTCGGCGCTCTAGTATACTGAGCGTCAACTGCATCTCGGGAGAAAGAGCCTCATTCATGCTGCAAAAAACCGATCGAGCGAACGCCTTCGGCACCAACCGATACATCGACACGCGCGGCGTCTGCGCCGAGCCCGTTCCCTTCACGCGAGCCGTCATCAACGGGCTTGCTCAGGGCGGCGGTCTCTACGTCCCCGAAGAGCTTCCGAAGCTGCCCCTCGAAGATATTCTCGATCTGGCGAAGCTCCCCTACCGCGAACGCGCCGCGGCGATTTACCGAGCGTTCAACATCGACCTCGGCGACGAGCAGATCTCCTCGCTCATGCGCGCGGCTTACGGCGACAATTTCGATGACGAGTGCATCTGCCCGATAACTTCGCTCGACGAAAACACCCACATCCTCGAGCTCTGGCACGGGCCCACCAGCGCGTTCAAGGATATGGCGCTGCAGTGTCTGCCCCGCTTCTTCGCGGCAAGCGCCGCGAAGCTGAGAGACGAAGGCGCGATCGACCACGATTTCTGCATCCTCGTCGCCACCTCGGGAGACACGGGCAAAGCAGCACTCGAAGGGTTCAAAAACGTCGACGGCGTCTCCATCGGCGTGCTGTTTCCCGACGGCGGCGTAAGCGACATCCAGCGCAAGCAGATGGTCACCACCGACGGACGCAACGTCTCGGTCTGGGGCGTGCGCGGCAACTTCGACGACTGCCAAACCGGCGTCAAGCGCGTGTTCTCCGACGACCGCTTCGCGCAGCAGCTCCTCGACGAGCGCAAGGTCGCGCTGTCGAGCGCCAACTCCATCAACTGGGGACGTCTCCTTCCGCAGGTCGTTTACTACGTGTCAAGCTATGCGGAACTCGTCGCCGCAGGCAAAGTGGAAGCGGGAAGCCCCATCGACATCTGCGTGCCCACCGGCAACTTCGGCAACATCCTCGCCGCATGGTACGCCAAGCAGATCGGCACGCCCATCGACATGCTCTTGTGCGCGAGCAACGAAAACCGCGTGCTCGCCGACTTCATCAACACCGGCACCTACGACATCGCCGATCGCCCCTTCGTGCTGACCCCCTCCCCTTCGATGGACATCCTGGTCTCGTCCAACCTCGAGCGACAGCTTTTCGAGCTGACGGACCGAAACGCGCAGAGCATCGCCGCATGGATGAGGGATCTCGGCGAAAATCGCCGCTTCCGCGTTGACGAGAAAACGTTCGCGCGTCTGCGTGAAACCTTCGCCGCCGACTCGATCGACAACGAGCAATGCCTCGAAACCATCAAAGACGTGCTCGAAACCTACGGCTACCTCATCGACCCCCATACCGCCGTCGCCTTCGCCGTCGCCCGGAACATCCGAGGAACCAACCCGGTTCTCATCGCCAGCACGGCGCACTGGGCGAAGTTCGGAGACAACGTCTACCGCGCGCTTCACGACATGAAACCCGGCGAACCGCTCCCCGAGGACGTGGCAAAACTCACCGGCTGCCAGCTCAACGAGCTCATCGCCGACGAGACGGGAAAGCATGACGTTCCCGCAGGATTGTCCTCCCTCGACAAAATGGACGTGCGCTTCTCCGCCGTTATAGACGGCGATGTCGAGAGCATCGAGGCCGCAACGATGGTTTTTCTCGGCAAGTAACCGCAAAACGTGCGAAAATGTGCAACGATAGCAAGCGGCCTGAAACACCAAGCTGCCCGTTTCGGCCCATCTAAACGACTCGTCGAGCCTACCGCCTCCCCGCGGTCGCTCGGCTCGACTTTGCCGGTCAGACATGCGAAGGGACACGTATGGACTCGATGAACAAGCTGAAATCACTCAACACCGTCGTCAGGCTCTCCGTCAAAAGCGGCGATGCCGAACAAGGTTCCATGTTCGGCAGGGGCATCGCCAACCTTTGCCTCGGCGTGCGCGAACACGGCTCGCTTAACGCAGCAGCGAAGAGCATGGGCATGGCTTACAGCAAGGCTTGGCGCATCATCAAGGACACGGAAGTGGAGCTGGGCATCCAGCTGCTCAACCGAGACGGCGCCCACGGAAGCCAGCTCACCGAGGCCGGAGACAAGCTCCTCGACACCTATATCGCCATCGACGAGAAGCTCCAGGAGGAAGCCCAGCGCATCTACAACGAGATGATCGGCTAGACGAGGCATTCTCAATCGACATCGCCGAACAGATCACCGTCACCGTCTTCCCGCGAAGGCGCGCCTTCTTCGTTTCGCACACCGCCTCCACCCTTCGCGACCCCATGGGTCGGGGTCGTGCGAGGAACTAGCTCCATCGACCACATCGTCCGATCATCGCGATAATCTCGCACCTCGACCCTCACGAGAAAGCCGGGAGGATCCTCCCCTCCGCGACGGGCACTGCACCCTTCGCGACGAGGACTGCCTTCAAGCGAAACGCTCCGAGCCTCTTCGGGCAAACCATCCTCGCCCTCGAATCGGTGCATGCACCCGTAGCAAACATCCATATCGTCGAACAACGTCGACTTGCACACCGGGCAAATCTTCATCACTTCACCGCCTTTCCCCGCGAGGGAACGCCGACCCCGCCATTCTCAAGCCGACTTTATCCCCCTCCTGAAGCCACGGGCCTTTGCGAGCCACGCGTTCAACGACCATTGACGCGCCAGGACAGCGAATCCTTCGCCATCGCCCTACGTCCCGCGACACCCGCACCACAACGCCGTCCGCATCGAGAAAAGCGATGTCGAGGGAAACACGCATCCCGAACGTATGAACATCACGGCAAGGCGCAATCAGCAAAGGGCTCAACTCGTCAGGGTTCTTGAGGAGGCCCACGAGCCGAGACCGATGCGTCACGGCGAGCTTCACCTCCCCGCCGATCAACGTTGCATCTGCAAGACCACGCTTGTCGCGTCGCCCGCGCTCACGCACGAAACCATCATCCATCGACACGTCCCTTCATCTTTGCCAAACGTCGCCGTACCCTCAACGCCGCTTTCAAATCCCGTCCAGCCCCGCGAGGAAAACAAGGCGCAAAGCCGGCTGAGCTCCTCTCCAGGAGAGAGATCCGACGAGAAGCCCACCACCGACCAGTCGTCGTTAGCCAAAACGTCGGAGAGATCGGCGGTGGGGCAGACCTCCTGCTCGAACCACGCAGGCGCGGTCGTCCCCGGACGCACCTCGGAACCAACGCCGGAGAGCGCGTCAAAAACCACTTCGTCTCGAGAAGCCTCGGCATCTTCCGCCGAGGCGGCGGGCAGCAGGACCGAGAAAACCTGATCGATCGCACTCGCCGCCGACCCCGCGTGCGTCAAACCGAGAAACGACGCAAGGGCGTAAAAAGGAAACGGGGCGATAACGAACGCGAGCGTTATCCGCATCGCGCGCCGTGCACGCCGCCGACCCTCGCCCGCATCGTCACCGCCGGAGCCGAGAGGGGCCCGGCGGCCGACACGACGCCTGCCGCCGGCCGAGTTGCGCCCCCTCGTCTCGCGAAGGCACGTTCTCCCATCGCCCGAAAACATCTGCTCCAACCCCCTCATCTTGCGCAATCCGAAAACCACTCGCCCGCAGCTTCAAACGAACATCCCCGGCTTGTAACGATCGACCGTAAGCTCCACCGCGTGCGTCAGGACCGGCAGTTGAACCCCGAAGACCTCGTCGCGCAACCCCATGCCGAAAAGCCCGGGTCGAAACCGAAGCACCAACTCAAAAGCCGCATGGCCCGAGTCGACCTGCCGCGCCAGCACCTCCACCTCGTCGGCGTCAAGAGCCATCGACTCCTCCACGGCCGACTCCACCTCGGCGGCGATCCGGGAAAGCTCGACCGACCCGGAAGGGGACGCGGCGCACATCCGCACCGCGTTTCGCCCTACGCGATCGAATTCCGCGCACTCGGCGAAAAACGTCATGGCGTTCACCACGATGACCGCAACGACGATCACGACGGGCAGCACGACAGCCAACTCAACGGTCACCTGTCCCGAACGATCCGACCAACGCGGAAACCTCACGACCATGTCCTCATCCCCGTAACCGAGCCCGCGAGGGAGCGAACCACCGCGAAGCACTCATCGAGAAACCCGCCTGCAGCATCCGCGACGCCCGATGGAAGAGCAAGCGTTATCGGTATCGACAGATCCCCGACGGGAAACTCGATACGCGCTACCACGACACCGCCCTCGAGCTTTTCGACCAGGGAGAAAGCCTCCTCTTCCACGCCGTCAACCAAAGCCGTGAACAAATCCGTTGAAGACGAGGAGGCCGACAACGCGCGCGCTTTCGCCTCGGAGAACGAGACGGAAAACGAATCTTCCCCCAACGCCGCGACATGCCCGGTGTTGACGAGCACGGGCTTGAGGACGTCGAGCTCGGCGGGCTGAAGCCCTATGCCTTCCATCACGTCTCGCATGAGATTCGCCGCCCAAGAACCCAGCCCGCTCGAACTTGCCAGGGGCAACTGATCGAGAGCCGACCGTACGGCCTCGCCAAGCGCCTCCTGGCCGTCACTGAACGCCCTGAGCAGCGCAGACCAGCACCCGAGCACGATCCTGGCTGCGCCCACCGCCGCGCCGGCATCCGAGCCGAATCCGTCGAGCAGAGACGAGAGGATCGACGAGGAATCCTCGGACTCATCCGGCATCATCGTCGCGCCCGCCACCGCAGCACGCGCGCCGAGAGTTTGACCACCCTGCACGAACGAGGACGAGAAGCCCGCGTCCGCCCGCACCTGCCCCACATCGACGACAAGAGCCACGACCCCGTATCTTCCAGGTGGATTCGCGTCGATGCGCGAGCTCCCGAAGCTCTTCGCAATGTCGGCGCACTCCTCCATCAAACCTCCTGCCAGATCCTTCACCTCCGAGGACACCGGGTCGAGCTGCGCACGAGCCTTCTCGTAGTCCTCGGCGGCCTGCGCGATTGCCCCATAGTGGTGCTCGAACCCGTTGTCAATCGAAGTCGAAGCCGCCGCTATGTTCCCCATGCTCGACAACGTGAAACCACACCGATCGCAGGTGCGAAACTCATCCCCCTGCTCCTCAAGACGCCTCAGCGATCCCGTTTCCGTATACCCCGCTGCGCCGGGACATCCCGGCCACGCGTGCATGACAAGACCGCCCCCTTCCGCCTCCGTCACAGGGTAGACCGACTCTTCATAGAGCTTCGTCTCCCTCATCTCGTCGATGTTGGAGAACAGCTGGGGAAACGACGCGTCGAACCTATCGGCCTCGTCGATGACGTACCCCTTGGCAAGTTCCTCCGACGCGTAGGCGTAGAACCTCTTTCGCAAAAACGACCGAGCTTGATCCGCAACGCTATCCGACTCAGGCGCCTCCCGCTCGTAGCGCGCAGCGTAATATGCGCGAGCGCGCTCAAGGGGAACCGCAAACGACCAGGCATCGACGCTTTCGTAACGGGGGTTCTGCTCCGGAGGCAGATCGGCGAGGCTTCCCGCACGCTCATAGAGGCAGTACGCGGGATTCTTTCCGCAATCGCTCTCGAACCCGCGCAGCTTCGCTTCCTGAGCCTGCACGGCCATCTCCTCCGCTCGCGCTGCGGCGTCTCGAATGGAATCGGCCTCCGCTTCTATCTCGCCGCCAAGCTGCCCCGTTCGACCCTCCGTCGCAAGCGCTACCTCCTCCCCGACGGAGGGAACCAGCAAGGCCGCAGCGTAATAGGACGATCCGCGAGACCCGGCGTCGTTCGCCTTCGCCACCGACGCCGCCTGCGCCGCGCATATGAACGGCAGGGCCTTCTGCAACGCGTTCAGACCCGATGCCGCGCGCTGGGCGAAGCCGTCACGCGCGGACACGATCTTGCCGCCAAGATCGATGAGCTTAGCCGACACGCTCGCCCCCGAAGGCACGCACATCGCGACAACCGACGCTCCGTAAACGACGACGCCGAGAAGCGAAAGGGAGAGCACGACGGCATCGCACACCCTCACCGCGATCATGAACTCGGCGACCTCGTTCTCCGCCGCCAGGGCGGCGGCGTCGGCCACCTCCTGCACGGCGGCCGATGCGGAGCTCACCCGATAAACTTGAGCCGACGTGAACACCAACGCCAGCGACAGCAGAAGCGACACGACCATTCCCGTCGTCGTAACGCCGCGCTCATCCTTGAATACATCCAAGATCATGAAAGCCACGCTCCCACCCACTCCGCGGGATTCGACGAACCCCGCGACTCGAGCACCCATGCAGGCTGGGTCGACATTGCCGAGGTCACCTCGACGACCAAATTGCCCTCATCGTTGCCCACACCCATCAAAACCGCTGCGGAGCCGATCAGGGGAAGCGGCTTCACCTCGGTCGATATCGTGATCTCGACCTTCGAGGAAGCCTCCGAACCTGACAGCTCGACCTCCCACGAGCAACCTCCACCGTGCACATGGAAGAAATCATGGGGCGGAACGGCGCCGAGCCTTCTCATGACGAAGTCCTCGCATAGCTCCGCATCGCTTTCAGGCAGCGTCGCCAGCAGCCTGCAGCCGGCAGCTGCCGCCCCCTCCATCACGATGCGGTCGTACAGGATGATACCCGGCTGCACGAGCATGAGAACCAGCACCATCAGCACGGGAACGGCGAACGCCGCCTCGACGGTCGCCTGCCCCCGTTCGTCACGCAGCCTGCGCGCCATGCACGAGCGAAGCATCATCCGCCCTCCCTCAACACCCAAAGACATCCGCGATCCATCCAACCGAAGCCGTCACGTGATAAGCGGCGCTCGCCAGAGCATGCTCGACGAATACACCCCGCTCGAGCACGTTGGCGATAGCGCCCACGGCGACGACCACCGAGAGCATCGCGACAACGACGAGCGCGTACTCCACCGATGCCTGCCCTCGTTCGTCCCCTACAAGCTGTTGATACCCTCCGCTATCGCGTTCCACAGTTCTTGGAGCTTCGGGCGAAACACCGTTATGGCGATAATCGCTATCACCACGAGCACGCCGACCAGAATCGCGTACTCGGTCGTGCCCTGCCCCCTCTCGCAAGCGAGTTTCGCCCGTACATCGCATACGAACCTCGCGGGCAAAGCGCGCAGGCATTCCCGAAAACCCTCGATATCCCTCATGAAAACCATCTTCTTGCTCCTTTCTCATAGATATCCCCCTATCAACTCGAGCAGCACGGGCCCGAGAACGAGGATCAGCATTGCAGGCAGAATGAGCGCGCCCGTCGGGATCATCATCTTCACAGGTGCTTTCGCTATCTGTTCCTGACGTCGTGTTCGATAGTTCGACCGCGCTTCCCTTGCCGCAGCCTCAAGCCCCGCGACCATAGAGGAGCCGAACCTCAACGAGCGCACGATCCCCTCGACAGCGTGCTGCAGCGCGGCGGAATCATAGGAATCCGCAACAGCCCGCAGCGCCTCATCCCGCCGAACCAGGCCGACCGTCCACTGCCGGTGGGCCGAAAGAAACTCGCGTGATAAGACGGTGTCGAAGTGGTCCTCGTAAAGCGCAAGGCTTCGATCGAACGACAACCCGCTTCGCATGCCCAAGGCAATCACCTCGAGCATCTCGGGGAGATGACGTTCCACCTCCTGCGCGCGATCGGCTATGCACCTGCGCACCGCTCCCCCCGCAAGACGCCACCCCCAAACCATGCCCGTCAAGCACAGCAGCGCCGCCAACTCCGCCGACAAGGTCGCTCCCACCGTCGTCCCGACGACCAGCCCCGCGCACGCCAGGCGAATCCGCGCTTCGCAAAACCCTGCGGAGGACACCACGCCCGCGAGCCCCGCGCAAGATGCGCGCTCGTCGTACCATCTCGACTTCAGCATGGCATCGGGCAGGCGAAACGCCCCCTCCCGACCTGCGGCGCGGCGCATGCTCGCACGCACCGCGCACGATAAAGCGATAGCGTCGCCCGATGAGGCGGTCGCGAAAGGCAAGCAGCCCGCCCATCCCCCCTCCGCCCCGAAGGAGCGCACGCGCTTGCGATAACGGCTCCGACGATTCCCCGATTCCACTGTCGACCATGCGCAATACCCGGCTCCCGCTGCGCACAGCATGCCCGCGCAAGCCAGACCCGCCTCCACGACGGCCATCTCATCACCCCGCCTCGATCTTGAGCATCCTTCGTATGGCAAAAACCCCCGCGACCTGCATGGTCAAGGCGAGCGCGAGAAGGCCCAAACCCGCGACGCTGCCGAAGAAGGGTTGCAGAAAACCCGGGCTCATGAGCGAGAACAAGGCGACCAGAAGAAAAGGCATGACGGTCACGACCCTTGCCGACAGCTTCGCCTGAGCCGTCTGGACCCGCAACGATCGCGCGAGGTCAAGCTCTCCCCCAACCGATTCACGCGCCGCCTCGAGCACGGGCGCGATGCTCCCGCCGCCCGCATGCTGAACATCCAAAGCGACCGCGACGAACCCCAGCTCGGGCACGCCCTCGACCTCCTCGAGAACGGACAGGGCCTCGCGGGGGGATGCCCCCATCTCCAACCGTCGAGCCGCCACCGCGAACGTCGCGCCCAAATCCCCGGGCGAGTCGATGGAAACCTGACGCATCGTCTGAACAAGGGAGAAGCCCGACTTGAAGCAAACCCCCATGGTCCTCAGCACTTCGGGGACCTCCTCGCGCATCAGCTCCTCTCTCTTCTCGACGCGAGAGCGAACGGATGCCGACACGGCAACGGCGAGGGCGCAAGCGACAGCGAGGGCGCATACCGCAGAGCGCGATGCCAGGCCCGCAAGCACGGAGGGCACCGCGATCACGAGGACCAACCAACACGTCAGCACCTCGGAGGGCAAGAGCATCCCCCGCGATGCGAGTTCCTCGCCCAGCCCCCGCACGGTTCGCCTTGCAGACGGGATACGAAGGATCCGACGCGAAAGCGGCAGGAGCGGAGGCGCGCCCGCGCGAAAAAACGCGCGAACCCTGCTCTCCTCCGCGTCAGACGTCGCGCGAGCGGCAACCTTGCGCCGGCGAACAGCCTGCTGCGCAAGGCGAGCCCATGCAAACCCCGAAGCAAGAGCGAAAGCTGCAGCGATCAACGCCCAAGGATTGAAGCTCTCCATCGATCCACCTCCTCATCATCTGCGACACCACGCTCAACGAATTCCCCGATGCGGGAAGGAACCCGCATCCACTTACCGCGCTCGTCGAGAAAACCCCGCATGTACAGGGGGTCGACGACGCATTCGCGCGCCCTTCGATCAAACGAGACCTCGGCGAGCTGGGACACGAACCGCGACCCGTCAGGCGCGCGAACCATCTGCACGATGAAGTCGAACGCGTTTCCGATCTGCGCCTCAACGGCGTCGACTGGAAGATCGACGACATAGCGCACCATCGTGACCATGCGATCGACCACCTCGGCCGCAGCGTTGGCGTGCAACGTCGTGAGCGACCCCTCGTGCCCGGTGTTCATGGCCTGCAGCATGTCGAGCGCCTCGCCACCGCGGCACTCCCCCACCACGATCCGATCGGGCCTCATGCGCAAAGCGTTGATGACAAGATCCCTGATGGTCACCTCGCCTTCCCCCTCGGCATTTCGAGGGCGCGCCTCGAGCCTGACGACGTGAGGGTGATCGTGGAACTTCAGCTCCGCCGAGTCCTCGATGGTGATGACGCGCTCTTCGTGGGGAATCAAGCGGGACAACGCGTTGAGCAACGTCGTCTTCCCGCTGCCCGTCCCGCCTGAAACCACCACGCTCATCTTCGCGGGGATAACCCACGAGAAAAACCGCCCCATATCCGCATCAAACGTACCGAGGTCTATCATCTCCTCAAGCGTCATGGCGCGACGCGCGAACGCGCGAATCGTCACGACAGGGCCGTCCGGCGACAGCGGCGGAATGATCGCGTTCACTCGATGACCCTGCGGCAACCGAGCGTTGACCATCGGCGACGATTCGTCGATGCGCCGTCCCAACGGGCCTATGATGCGATCGATGAGGACACGTATCTGATCGTCGCTTTCGAATCGTCCGTCGAAACGGTGCAACCTCCCTTCCTTCTCGTAATAGATGCTGCGCGTGCCGTTCACCATGATTTCGGTCACCGATTCGTCGTACACCAAGCCCTCGATCGGGTCGAAACCGAAGACGATATCCATGAGATCGTCGACGAGACGGTTCTTCTCCTCCTGCGATCTTTCGTCCCATCGGGGTTCCGAGAGCTCGCGTCGGCATGCGGCGCGAAGCTCGTTGCGAGCGCGCTCGGGGTTGTCGGACGCGATAGACGCTATGAGTTCGAACGGCATACGGCGAGCGACGTTCTTCCTGAGCGTCTCGGCGTCGCCTGCCCGACCGCGGCCCGCATCCGGCCCCACCGCCTGCGCCCTCACGCGATCCGCCAGCGTCATGCGCGCGCCCCCGCCCCGCCCTCGGAGGCGACGCACGCGCCCGCGGGGGCTCCGACCCCGCGAGACGACGTGGTCGGATCCAGGCGATCAGCCGCGCGCTTTCTCCCGAAGAAGCGACGCATCGGTCGAGGGGAAAACACCCCGAGATGCTCTTTAAGGTCAACGGTCTCGGTTTGGCCGGGCAGAAGCGCCCCCACCAGCGCATCGACGCTCGTAACGAAATCGTTGCGCAGCCCGGCAAGCTCGCCGGGCAAACCCGCCCCGAGCAATTCCTCGACAACCGGCCCGCCCTCCTTCAGCTCCAAAACGCGGGCGCCCTGCAACGCGCAGGAAACGTCTATGGAGGTGAGCAGAGCGCCGCGGGCGCAGCGGTTAACCACGAACGCGAACGACGACGTCGCGATCCCGCAACGCCTGCAAAGATCGAGGGCGTGTTTGCACGCTCGCACTGAAGACAGCCTCTGATCGACGAGGAACAGAGCGCACGAGCTCGACTCGAGGACGACCGCATGATGCTCAGCCCAGCTCGCGCCCGTGTTCACCACAACCACATCGGAGACGCGGCCGAGCGCGTCGAACAACGCGGGCAGGTCGCGAGCCACGTCCTCTGCCGCCTCGAGTCTATCGGGCGCCGCTATCAGCGCAGGCGCGCGCTTCGTAAACGACAGCTCCGGAACCCGATCCGGGTTCGCGAGAACCTCGTCGATCCTCAGAGGGCGGTCTTCCCCGGCGAGCAGATGAAGATCCCCGAATTGCAAGTCGCAATCGACGAGCACGGTGCGCAGCCCCCGCGAACATGCCGCATGGGCGGCCATCATGGCGACGGAACTCTTTCCAGCGCCGCCGCTACCGCTCACAACGGACAAGACGAACGCTGCTCCACCCGCTCCAACCGCCCCGTCCGACCCCTCCGCCGGAGCGCTCGTGCCGGAGGCTTCGAAAGGAACGCTTGCCGACGGAAACGGTGGAGAATCTAAGACCTTAGGCAACGCAAGCGCTCTCCCCTGGAAAAGCCCCCGATCGCGGGCAATCACCTCCCCGCCGACAGAACCGGAAGCCCCCTCCGAAAAAGCGAAGAGACCAAGCGGGCGCACTCCCTCGTCCGTCCGAGGCGTCCCGACATCGAGCGCCGCGGCGTCGTCCGCCCGCGCGCTCCTGCCATCGCCCTGTCTGCACGCGCGTGCAGACGCAAACCTCCGAACGAAGCCCTGACGCGTCAGCAGGCCGTTCACCCCCGCAGCACGAGCCCGGCTCGCCGCCGATCCGGTGATCTCGAACATGATGACGAACACGGCGCACGACCGCCGATCCCGTTTGATCGCCGCAGCGAGGTTCACTGCGGGCATGTCGTCAGAGGAAGCGACCCACACCTCCCCGATATCCGCGTCCGCGCTGACGAGAGCACGCGCCTCTTGAGCGTCCGAGCATACGATAAGCCAGGAAAGGGCCCCGAGATCGACACCGTCAAGCCCGATCATCTCGGGAGAACGGGCGCTTTCCGCATCGACGCACAACATGATCTTATCCATACCCTCCCCTTTCACGCGTTCTTTCGATCTGTCTCATCGGGAAGGGCGAAGTACAGGTCGAGGTTCGACACCGCCGTCACCAGCTCCTGAACCTTTTGAGGCTCGACGGCAAGCGTGACCCACGCTTCGTTCGACGAGGAAACGACGCCCGCCCCTGAATCCATCGCGCTCGACTCGAGCACGAGCGCGCCCGAAAGCACCTGGGTCGTCGAGGCGGACCCCACCGCGTATAGATCGACCCTCATCCCGGGGCGAAGCGCCCCGCCGACCGCTTGAACGCCACGCGCAGGCACGCTCACCGCGCTGAAGCCCTCGGGAACGTCAAACGCAGCGTCGTCGGATCCGAATCGACGCGCGGACACGACCTCGCCCGAAAGCACGGCTGATGCAAGCTGTCTCCCCACCGCCTCCGACTTATCCGTCACAGCGCCCTCGGGCAGTAGGCTCGCTACCCACGATTTCATCTCTATATCCGATTCAGTTACCGTCTCGCCCGCCGCAAGGTCGCGGCGGGCGACGCAGACTTCAACCTGCTCCCCGCCGTAACGGGCAAGGTCCTCCGAACGAGCCCTCGCCAACCCCTCGTCGACCTGCGCGACGTACAGTCCGACGCACGCCGCGCACAGTAACCCGCACGCAAGACCGACGATCGCGGATTTACTCAGCTTCATAGCCGCCTCCCACGCCCTGTTCCAACGCGGAAAGTGTCGCAAACCACTCCGGCAAGAACATGTCCGCGATCGATCGCGCACGCGTCCGAGAATCGACGCGGCGCCGGCTCGACTGAAAGACGGATGCAGCTCAACAGGACGAGGTCCCTGCGCCGCATCGATATCGACCATGCACCGTATCTCTCACCAATCTGGCTCAATCCCGACAGCAGAATCACGAATTCAGGACGTCAAGTTGACCCCGATCCCCAGGCGACGCCTTCGGACTACGACCCCGTACGAGCGAAATCGAGGCAACGGGCCGGCCCTGATCCCCGGGTGCGCTTTTCAGCCCGCGCCTCGAGGCCCGCCCTCACGCGGATAGGCAAGCGCAGCGCTCGGGGCGCCGGCGAGTTTTCTCAAGCGGCGTTTTTCGGAAGTCTGCGCATCAGAAAGCGCCTAGACGGAAGCAGCCCGGTCGAGTACAGGCTCAGCCGGGCCGCTTGATTCACTTCTTTTGGTGTTCAGGAAACGGGGTCCTTTGCAGTTCTGGGGAGCAGTTCAATACGGAACGCTACCTCCCCACCAAAACCGGGGCCGTGAGAAATCAAATTCGGACTTCGATGCTCGGATCTTTGACCGAATCCTAAAAACAAGGGAAACAATGGCCTGCACGGTTCGAGGTTCACAAATCGCACACATATTTTGAAGGCAGTTCGTCAACAGAGTTGGCAACAACTTGTCAGCAAAGCCAAAAAAGAAAGCCACGCCAAGGCCCTATTTTCGGGGTTTGGCGTGGCGTTGTTCCGTGGTGGTCGGCGAGGGATTTGAACCCCCGACCTTGTGCTTGTAAGGCACCTGCGCTCCCGCTGCGCCAGCCGACCTAATTTCAACGTTTGCGATACTACCACAGATTCATCCGACCATGGGGAAAAAGCCCAAGAGCGACAATTCCACCGCCCCCGGCACGCAGTCGAAACCAGCTCGATATCTCCGGCGCACACGCCAACCTGAAGGCAAAACACCGCATGCACTCATATTCGAGAAAATTCAAGTCGATACGAAAAGTCGGCTTAATTTTTCGACAAACGGAAAGGGTGAAACGGAGGTCGAATCAGTCATAACTCTGTGACCTGGGGTTTTGTATTTTCGTTATGAGAAAATCAACCTCTGGGTTCGATGCTGTCATATTAAAGCGTACCCCTAAAACGTTGACGGCACCCCACTCATCCCATAATCTTCGATCTTGTATGTTTCTTTTGCGAACGGCCCCGGCACAGCACGGGCCTTCCAATGAGAAGCGGCACGATCTTGGAGAGAGAATCGTGAAAGGAGGGTGCGCGTAGTCGTTTCTTCTGACTGCAGCGCAGACTTAGGGCCAGTTGCGAAAGCCGTTGGGGAACGGTAGTCGGAACTACGGAGACATCAGTCGAGAGAGAACTGACGTGTCCGTGTCTATCCTTAAGGTGCGTCGGCAGCTTGTCTTGCTACTACGCAGGGGATGCAAAATCTCTACTCGCATTGCTTTTCGTCTCACGTCTAACAAAGCAATGCGCAATTCACATTCACTAGGGGGTATTGATGGACAAAAAAGAGTTCACAGTCTCTGAAGTCATTGACTCCATTGGCATTAGCTCGCACACGTGGGTTGTCTTCGTGCTTCTCGCGTTCGCTATGATCTTCGACGGTTATGACTTCATGATCGTCAACTCGACCAACCTGTTCGTTGCGTCGACTTTCTGGCCCGACAACGCGAACCCGGGCGCGCTCATGGGCTCGCTCACCACGTGGGGCCTTCTCGGCATGGTTCTCGGCGGCGCAGTCGGCGGCATCATGTCCGACAAGCTCGGCCGTAAGAAGATGCTCATCATCGCCGTTATCTTCTACGGCATCTTCACGTTGCCTCAGGCGTTCGCGAACGACCTCGTGTTCTTCGCCGCGTTCCGTCTGATCGCCGGCTTCGGCGTCGGCTCCTGCATCCCGGTTGTCACCACGGTGTTCTCCGAGAGCATGCCTTCCAAGCAGCGCGGTATCTTCGTCACCTTCGGCATGGCCTTCATGGTTGTCGGCTGGGTTCTCGCCGGCCTCGTCGCGAACCCGATCTGCAACGCAGAAACCGCTATCATCCCCGGCCTCTGCAACCAGATCACCTACACGCTCGCTGACGGCAGCACCGCCCAGATGTTCACCAACTGGCGTGTCTGCTACCTGATCGGCGCTCTGCCGATCGTCTACGGCATCGTTTTGATCTTCGCCATGCACGAGACCCCGCACTGGTACGCCAACTCCGGCAACAAGGAGATGGCTTGCAAGCGCCTCACCCAGATCGAGCAGGCTACGCGTCACACCTCTCATGAGTACGACCCCGCCCTGCTGGTCGTTCCGCCGAAGCCCGCTAAGGTCGGCCCGACGGTTCTGTTCTCCTCGAAGTTCATCATCGCGACCGCGGCTATCTGGACCGCCTACTTCGTCGGCCAGTTCTGCGTGTACGGCATGAACGCATGGCTGCCTGCATGGTTCAAGGGCATCGGCTACTCCTCCGCTGACGCGGTTACGCTGCAGACCCTGAACAACGTCGGCGCCATCCTGTCCAACATCACCGTTGGCTTCGTCTCCGACAAGATGGGTCGTAAGAAGACGCTGGCCTTCTCCTGGTTGTTCTGCATCTTCGCGATCGTCGTCTGCTCGCTGTTCGTCGCTCCTAACAACTTCGTGCTCTGCGTCGGCCTGATGCTGCTGTTCGGCTTCGCCCTGAACTTCGCCATCACCGCCGTCCAGCCCATGATGCCCGAGGCTTACCCGACCGCTATCCGCAACACCGGCGTTTCGTGGTGCCAGGCGTTCGCCCGCTTCGGCGGCTCCGCCTCCTCCATCGTTCTCGGCGGTATCGCAGGCATGGCGATGTTCCAGACCGCTGCCGGCGCCACCAACTGGTCGATGGTCGTGCTCGTCCTCATCGTGCCCTTCGTTCTCGGCTTCATCTGCTGCGTCCTGTTCTGCAAGGAAACCGTCGGCAAGACGATGGACCAGCTGGCCGCCGAGGAGGAGAAGCTCGGCAACTCCGAGGAAGACGGCAACGCTCGCTTCTGGATCATGATCGTCATCGCCTTGGTCCTCGCGGTGCTCTGCATCGTCTGCCCGCTGGCTGTCCCCGGCTGGTCGAAGGCCGCTTACTCGCTGCCTCTCATGGCCATCGGCGTTCTGCTTCCCTTCGCTTACTTCTTCGTCTTCGGTCTCATCCAGAAGGCCAAGGACAAGGCCAAGGCGTAAGCTTCAGCCACACGTTGACACCTGCTCGCGCGCAAGCGCATAGGTAAGACGAAAGCCCCCGGCACATCATCGCCGGGGGCTTTTTCGATGCCCGCAAGCAGCTCGCCCAACGCCGGCGTCTGCCGCGCAAAGAGCAAAGCGGCCTGCGGGGCAGACGCCGGCAAGCCGCTTAAATCAACACGAAGAGCGAAACGAGGGTCGATTCCGCACGCCGCTTGCGCTCGAGGAATCGACCCTCGAGCGCCTGGTAATCCTGCAGAGGCGATGTCGCGAGCCGTTCGGCCTAGCCGAAATCCGATCACGCACCGCTTAAGCCGGCACGAAGCGCCGCATCGCATGCCGCTCAGCCAAGCCCGACGGAAAAAGCCCGGTTTTATCCCCGACAAGCCTCCTGAGCCGCCTCGCGCTCGGCCATGACCTCCTCGTAGGTCTTACCGCGCAGGCCCAGCACGTTCTGCTTGATCTTCTGAAGCTTAGAGGGACCGGTGTACTCCTCCCCCTCGCTCAAGCCCTTGAACTCCTCCTTCATGGCGATGCCCACCACAGCGATGGAGGCGATGCGCAAATGGGAGAGATCCTTCACGCGAATCTCATAGCACTCGCCCTTGTCGCGGAAGTTCACGAGCTTCACATGCACCGGGCGCGACGCGCCGCCTTCTTTGTTCTCGTCGACGAAATCGAACGGAACTTCATCCATGCTCGAATAGATGTCCCAGGACATACCCTCGACGTAGTAATGGCTGAGGATGGTGTAGGTGTGCAGGCAGTGCTCCCAGCGCCCCTCGCGCAAATAATAGTTCACGGTTTTATGATCGGGCTTAATGCAGCCGATCTCGCCGCCCATTCTCCCGATGACCGCCTTCTTCGACTTCTCCTGCGACCAATCGCCCTCAAAGCGCAGGAACAAATCGCCGTCTTCATACCACATGTCGAAGTCCTCGTGGCGAGACAAAGCGTCCTTCCGGAAATACACCTTGTTGTTCTTCAAAAGACTCTCCTTACCAGCGGTTTCGTATCGCATATTATACCGCAGCCATCATCTTGCCCGACCCCTCCGGGCACCGCCCCCCCCCCAAACGCCGGATAGCATCTCCACAAGAGCGCGGCACCCCTTCTCGAAGAAACCTCGGATAATCTTGGATTCGGCGTTTGAACTTGGGAAACACGGCGAATAAACCTATCATTAGCGGTAAAATACCATCTTGTGATTTAACGATCTACGGAGGAACAACAAATGGCAACCCAACGCTTCACCCTTACCTCATACGACCCGGTTTACGTCGTTGCCAAAGAGGTTAAAATCCCCGAGGAAGACGTCAAGGCTCAAGCGCTTCGCTGGCTCGAGCTGACCTGCTGCAAGGGCGGAGAGAAGGCGCGTCTGACGGACTCTTGGGTGGCAACCCACACCAAGGATTTCAAGAACGTCGACGAGCTTCTCATCTTCATTCGCTACAACATGTACCGCGACAACCGCGAGGTGCAGGAGCTCGCCGATCAGGCTGTCATCTGCAAGGAGCTCTCCAAGCGCCTGGTCGAGGATCTCCCCTCGGACCTCGTCGAGGAGTCGCTTTACGCAGCGAACTACCGCCTCGAGGAGATGATCAGCCGCAACGGCATGACCGTCGATCAATTCTGCGAGAAGCGCGGCATCACCAAGCCCCAGCTTTACGCGGACGTGCGCGAGCGCACCATCCAAAGCCTGCGCGAGGACTCGGCTCTCGAAGCTTACGCGCAGCACGCAGGGCTCACGCTCGAGGCGGAGGACTTCTACGCCATCATCCCCGGCGATGACATCCAGGACAAGGCCCGTAAGCGCAAGCAAATCGAGCTCGAAGGACGTCTCGCGCAGATGGAGGAGTACGCGCTTAAAACCAAGGCCCTCAAAGAGGTCATGGAAAACGCCATGATCAAGCGCCGCGAGACCGATGAGGAGTGGCTGCGTTACGGTGACACGAGCGTCGACGTCCTCAACGCCAACAAGCAGTTCCCGGATAGCTTCGTCTCGCTGTAAGCCATCTCAGAAGCACCACTGAAACGACGAGGGCCCTTCATCGAAGGGCCCTCGTCGTTTCAACTTGAGCGGCGAACACGCTTACTCGGTTCAACCGCCTCTCCGGGTGCCGTGGCTCTCGAGCAGCCGAAAGCCACGGCGCCCAGGCGAAAGATCCTAGCGGAAATCGTCTCCCTGAACGCCGCCGAGGAGCTTGGACTGCTCCTTCATATGAGCGGCCTTCTCGGCTGCGGAGACGAAGTCCTCGGGTGCGTCCTCGATCTCGATCAACTCCACCTCAAAGTTCAACGCCTTGCCGGCAAGCGGATGGTTAAGATCGAACGTGACAACGCCCTCGCCGTCGATCTCGAGAACCGTAGCGGGCATCGGCGAGCCGTCCTCGCTGTTGGCAAGCCAGATTCGTTTGCCCACGGTGATGTCCATGACGGGAATCTGCTCGGCGGGAATCTTGGCCACGTAATCCTCGAGGTACTCGCCATAGCCCTCGTACTCGTTGACGACGAAGCTCTTCTTCTCGCCGACCTCGTTCATCTCGAGAATGGCCTTCTCGAAACCGTCGATGGTCATGTCCATGCCGGTTTGGAACTTCATCGGGTTGTCCGCATCGGCGAACCCGAACACCGTCCCATCATCGAGCTTTCCCGTGTAAACGAGCGTTACCGTAGATCCCAGCTGCATAGCGCAGCCTCCTTTCGCATATCCGGCGCCTTCCGACAGAAAGCGCGCTCTCGACGTTCACGCCGAGTGGTTTACTCCTGAATCTCGCCGTCGACGACGGTTACCACGGCGGTTTCGACGAGCCAATCGGTTGCCTTGCTCTGACGACTCATCTTGCGAACGTCCGCCATGCGATTGGCCGCCTCCCAAGCGGCGCGCGTCTCGCCGGGGGTCTCCTCGCCCGCAAACATCCCGTCGATGTCCTCGTCGGTCAACTCCCAGCCCTTCTCCGCGAACAACGCCTCGAGCGCGCAGTCGATCGACGCACGACGCAGCGCCTCCTCGGCGATTTCGGTCTTCATGTCATCGCCGTTGATGCTGTTCTCGATCATCCATTGCTGGAGGTTGGTGCCTTGCTTCTCCAGCGACTGCATGAACTCACGTCCAACGTCCTGACGGATGAAGTCCACGTAATACGCGGGAACTTCACCGTCGAGACGCGCGATGACCTCATCGATGACGCGATCGACCTTAAGCCCGGGAAGCTCCTTGTTCTTCTGCACGTTGATGGCATGACGAAGCTGCTTGCGCATGTCCTCGACGTTCGTGCAGCCCACCTTCGCGGCAAGCTCATCGTCGATGGCGGGGACGATGCGGCGGCGGAAGCTCTTCACCTCGACCACGGCGTGAAGCTCCCCATCGCCGTACTCCGACGTACCGTCTTCGGCCTTCGCCTCGAATTCAAAGTCGAGGACGTCGCCGACCTTCGCACCGACGACCTTCTCGTCGAACGACGCGGGCATCGTGTTCTCCCCAAGGCCGATCAAACGCGTCGTCGCGCTCAGGCCGGAGATGACCTTGCCGTGGTTGTCGATGGTGAGCTCGGCCATCATGTAGTCGCCGAGCTGCGCCGTATGGTCGGCATCGGAGATCTCCTCGAAAGAGTGGTAGTAATCCTGCAGCTCGCGCAGCTGGGACTCAACCTCCTCATCGGTCGCCTCGGCAGGGGGCATCTCGATGGAAACAGGATCGTAGCCGGTCAGCTTCATAACGGGAGCCACAGGGCCGGACACCGTGAAGGTGAAGGGCTTTCCCTCCTCCAAGGCGTCGGTCACGTTGAACTGAGGCTCGTCGATGAAGATAACGTCCGCGTCGTCGATGGCCGCGAAGGCAAGCTCGTTGATCAACGTCTCCGCGACGCCTCCCATGGCATTCGCATGCCCGCCGACGCTCTGCTCCAAGATGGCACGCGGAGCCTTGCCCTTGCGGAAGCCCTTGAGATCGCGCTGGGCGATGTCCGCGAAGAACTTCTTCGCGCTATCGGCGACTTCCTCTACGCTTGCGGTGATGGTGAGCACGACCTCCTGGCGCTGCCCGTCATCCTCGCGCATCGTGTCTTTCACTTGCACGGTGATTCCCCCTGGATAATCGAATCGTCCACGGCGTTTTGCCGAAAACGCGTCCGACCATCCCCGTCGAACACGCTCGGTACGCTTTTTGCATAGCGAATATTGTAGCGCACGCACGAGGGTTTCCCCGATAGACCCGCGCGATTCCATCCGTCGGTATGATGCGAATCAACCCCTCGACAAAGGCAGGCGAGAACGCAGCTCCCCCTACGTTGCGCGCCGCGCCCGCGTACGCAACGAAGCCATTCCGCCGCGTATGAACGTATCGAGCTCTTGCTGAACACACCGCCACTCCTCCGCCGGAATATCCGACAAGGCGACCGCGTAGCACCCGCTCATCTGGAACAGCAGGACCGAGCGCGCCTGCACCTCTCCAAGACCGAGCGAGCGGTAAACGTTTCGAGAATCCAGGGACGACCCCTCTTCGCTGATCTTATCGAGCAGCAGCGGCAAAAACCGCGGATCCCTCAACAGCGGGCGCAGCTCGACCGATTCACGAACAGCCACGCAAAACGGCTTCGGCACCGTCGGACATGCTGCACAGCCCTCATGAAGATGCGCTTCGAGCGGCTTTAGGCCTTCGGCGAAGTCGTCCACCAGGGCCTCGAACACCTCTTCGGTATTGCGAAAGTGGCCGTAGAGAGTCGACCGGCTTACCCGCGCCTCCCGAGCCAGCTGCGTCATGCCGAAACGACCGACGCCAATTTCCCCCGAAAGACGAACGAACGCCTCCTTGATCGCCTTCTCGCTTTTATCGAATCGAGCATCTGCCATGAATCCTCACCCGGCCTACCATGAGCGCGTACCGCTGAAAGATTTAACAACCTGACTATCATACAAAACAAGCTGTTTCGTTCGACAGTCCGACGACTCGAACTTTAAACTGAGACGCAGCATCATAAAGCAGCGACACGCGGCCGAGGAGTACCCATGCAAACGAAAAACACCGCCCTCATCGATTTGCTCGGCATCGAGGGCGCACGTTACGTCATACCCTCCTACCAACGCGCTTACACTTGGGAAGAGCGTCAATGCAAGGAGCTTTGGCTCGATATAGCGCGTGCCGCACGTTCGGGAGACAGGCATTTCGTCGGAACGCTGCTCTATGCCGCAGATGACGTCGACCAGGAATCTCGACGCATCGTCGTCGACGGCCAACAGCGTCTCACAACGCTCACCCTTCTCCTCGTCGCCCTCGTGCGGCATCTCGAGGAAAAAGGAACCGCAGCCGACAGGTCAAACGCGGCAAAGATACGGATGCGTTATCTGATCGCCGCGAACGACGACGCTATCTCAAGACGATGCGTCGATGAAGATGATCGCGCGCCCGCCAAACTTGCGCTCTCGCGTGGCGACCGTGCCACGCTCGACGCCCTGGTCAATGAAGACGACCTTCCCGCCCGGCCTTCCGCGCGCATCGTCTCGAACCTGTCGTTTTTCACCGAGCAGATGGATCGCGACGATTTCGACGCCGAAATCCTCTGGCGCGGCATATCGGCGCTGCACGTCATCGAAGCCCTCGTCAGCCGGGACGACGATGCTCAGCTCATCTTCGAAAGCCTCAACTCGAAGGGAGCACCGCTTACCACGGCCGACCTCGTGCGCAACTACCTGCTGTTGTCGGAAAGCCACGCCGAGCAGACAAGGCTCTACGACGAGTACTGGGCGCCCATCGAAGGCATGTTCGCCCCCGACCCCGGCTCCCTGCGCCTCGACAACGCCATCCAGGGATGGCTCTCGGTGAGGTTCCCGAGGATCCGCGCGAGGGGAGCCGCCGAAGTTTACAGCGTGTTCAAGCAATACGTCGAAGACGAGTTCGAGGGAACCACGGAGAGCCTTCTCGCCGAGCTGCGCAACTTCAGTCTCGTATGGGCCGAGAACTACCGGTACCACGCCGTGAAGAAATACCGATCTTCGTTCGACTGGGCGACGAACGGGGCTAAAACCCTCGTATCCCACCTGGAGACCAAGCAGGCAGCGAACCCGGAAGCAGCGGAGAAGATACGTCGCGGCATGAACGCCGTCGACGAGTCCCTGTAAGGAGACCACCATGATCACCGACCAAGAGAGCTTTCTCGACCTCATCGGCGCCGGCGAGGCCCAGCTTGTGATCCCCGTGTACCAACGCGTCTACGCTTGGACCGAACGCCAGTGCGACACGCTCTACGACGACGCCTTGCGCGCCGGCCGCACGGGACGCGCGCACTTCATCGGGACGGTTCTCTACGCACGGGAAACAGAACCGCGATGCAGCTGCGAGCGGCTCGACATCATCGACGGGCAGCAGCGCGCCGCCACGATAACCTTGCTCCTCTGCGCGCTGCGCGATTGCCTTATCGAAAACGACATCGAACTCGAAGCGATCAGCGTCGAGGAGATAACGCTTCGATACCTCCACGTGGCCTCAAAACCCGATGCGCCCAAACTTCTGCTCGGTCGCATCGATCGAGGCACGATGAGCGCAATCGTGGATAAAACGGATCTCCCCGAGGGAGACGACCTGTCCCTCAACGTCACGAACGCCTACGAACGGTTCCGCATGAAGATGCGCGGCTTTACCGCCGAAGACGCGGAACGTCTCTGGCAAGGGATCTGCAGGCTCTACGTGGTGTCGGCGAAGCTCGAAGACGGCGACCGGGCTCAGCTCATATTCGAAAGCCTCAACTCGAAGGGCATGCCTCTCACCACCGCCGACCTTGTTCGCAACCTCCTGCTCGTCAACATCGGCTACGAGGAGCAAACGCGACTGTACGAAACGTACTGGGCGCCGGTAGAGGCGCTTTACGCTGCCGACGCCGACGGGACGCGCCTCGCCGCCGCGATCCGCGGATGGCTCGCCGTAACCGCGCCCAAGCTTAAGACGAGCGGCAAGAACGAGGTCTATCCCGCGTTCAAAACTTATCTCGAGGATATGCACCAAGGAACCGTCGAGGAGCTTCTCATAGGCCTGTCGGGCTTCTGCAAGATGTTCGCCGCCCGATCCCAAGCTACGACAACCATGCGCTCGCTTCCCCATGACAGCTGGGGCGACGGCAAAGTACGCGGCATCATATCGGAGAAAAAGCTGTTCGGGGAATAAATCGAACAGAGGACGCACCCTCGGCGCGGACGCAGCGCAGGCCTCCGGCGGCGCCGCAACGCACCCCGATTACGCCGGATCAGCCGAGTTCAGCCTGATCGCACACGCCTGAAGCTCGTCGACCATCTCGAGCGTGATCGGCTCCGAGGGGGTCTCCCCCGCTTCGAGCTGCTGCGCCAGATCGAAGCAGCGCCTCATGAACGCCTCGTTGCCCGCATCGATCATGCCGAGCGCATGCGCTTCGGCGAACCCCTCCTCGATGTCGGTCGATTTCGCAACACGCCATAAATGAAGCGTTACCAGACGCACGGATCCGCGAAATCTTCTCTCGATGGAAACCTCCACGATCTTCCCTTCTCTCGCTTCCGCGGCGCGCGCCGCGATACCGCATTCTTCGAAATCACCCACCCGCCGACCGCGGAGGCCGGGGGCCGCGCGAGAGCGCCTCGCGCGGCGCACGCGCTCTATTTTCTCCGCACGTACATCGCGACGGCAGAGTAACGCACGTCGGCGTCCCCTTCCGCCATCGCAGCGACGCAATCGGCCTCGAACCCCCGCGCGGGATCGACCTCGTACTCCTCGACGATCTCAGGCGCATCGAAGCCCGCGGCGATAAGCCACGTCAGATTCTCCTCGCGCGTACGGGCCGCCTGGATGCTGTTCCCTAGACGGCGCGCCTGCTCGATCACATCTTCATCGCGCTTTCGATCGGCGAACACGGTCTCGAGGACCAACAAACCGCCCGGCTTCAGCACGCGCGCGATCTCCTTCAAAACCTGCAGCTGATCGCAGAGCAACGTCATGACGTTGTTGATGTAGACGGCGTCCATGGTCGCCGTGCCGACGCCCGCAGCCATAAGATCCTCCGGATACGCCTGCAAGAACTCCATGTTGTTACCCGGCAGGCCGCTCTTGCGCCAAGCGTGGTCCATGCCGCGCCGCGCATCCGCGACGTATTCGGCGCTCCAGTCAACGCCCATCGCGAAGCCGTCGCGTCCTACCATCGAGCTGAGCTTGTACACGCCCTTCCCACGACGGCAGCATACGTCGAGCACGCGCTTGCCCTTCAGCTCCGATGCGGGGAGAACCATCTTGCACAAGCTTGCGAACCCGTACTCGAACTGCTTTCCGCCGTAATACGCCGCGAGATCGCCAACGCTCGCAACGTCGTCATGCGCACGCCCGTCGTTCTCAGCAACCGCCGCGCCGTCCGAGGCCGATCCGCCGCGAAGCCCCACGGACGACCCCATGTCGACCGTTCGAGACTCGGCCAGCTTGATGTTCTCCTCCAACCCGTCGAGCAGGCTCGCGCGTTCGGCAAGCCCCATGCGCGCCGAGTCGACCTGAAGCTCGGCGTTGCGCTCATAGTACCTGTCGTTTCCGTAGCGCGCGACGAAGCGCGTCGTCGGCTTGCGCGTGGCTAGCTCGGCCATGAACACGAGCATCTCGCGCGTCCCGAAGCATTCGTCGACGAAGTCGAATGCGTTGTCCATCTTCGCGCTCACCGCGTCGGCAAGCGGCTCCAGCTCGGCCACCTCAACACGATACGCCTCCTGGATGACGGAGAACGCCTCGGGCCCTCCCACCTTCTCCTCGAGCGCGCACGCGCGCACGAGGTCTTTCAGCTTCGCAATGGTCAAGCGCTCCTTGCGCACGAAGCTCGCAGGCGCCACGCCCGTCGCCTCCTTGCGCGCCAGCATCGACTCACGCTCCGTCGCCCGTGCGGACACCGCCGCCTCAACCGACGCGCCGGCAAGCAGCTCGGGCTTCGCCGCGCGCAGGACATCACGCAACTCGACGACCACATCCTCCCGATCGAGCGCACGCGCGCATTCCCCCGAAAGCGCATCGAGAACCAACCCGATCAACGCCAGGCGCTCGTCGAAAGCGGCGTCTTTCGCACGCTGCTTGATAGCCGCGCTCGCCTCGCCTTCGAGAACCGTACCCACCTGGTAGTCCGAGCGGTACTTCTCGAACAGGGCGTAGTACACGGCGAACTGATCGGCCACCTCGTCATCGCGCAGGAACTGCACGACGAGATCGCGGTTCACGGTTTTGCCGAGCTGTTCGTACAGCGAGATAACGCGCGCAAGATCTTCCCAACCGCGCGCCGTCACGAACGACTTTCCCCCGCCCGGCTTCGACTCCACCTTGTAGAAGCAATCCCGTTTCGTCTCCAGAAACGTCGTCACCGCAGGATGGAGCCCCACCTGCACGGCGTAGTCCTTCCACACGCCGTAATCGGGCTCGACGTCGATCTCGCGCAGGCGGTCGAGCGTGACGATGTCGAACTCGTGAACCGAGCGGTTGTACTCGGGCGGGTTGCCGGCGCACGCAACCACCCAACCATCGGGAATGCGATGCTTGCCGAACGTCTTGAACTGCAGAAACTGAAGCATCGACGGATACAGCGTCTCGGACACGCAGTTGATCTCGTCGAGGAACAAAATGCCCCGGCGCAGCCCCGTGCGTTCCATGTAATCGTAGAGCGCCGCGACGATTTCGGACATCGTGTACTCGGAAGCGTCGAACTCGAACCCCTCGAACTCGCGATGCTCGATACGGGGCAGTCCGAGCGCGCTTTGACGCGTGTGGTGCGTCATGGAGTACGACACGATGCCCACGCCCAGCTCAGCTGCCACCTGCTCCATCACCGCGGTCTTGCCGATGCCGGGCGCGCCGAGGAGGAAGATCGGCCGCTGATGCGCCGGGTCTATGACGAACATCCCCGCCTCGTCGGTCGTGAGATACGCCTCAACTGTGTCTTTGATCTGCTGTTTTGCCGCCTTTATATTCATAATGGCTCCCTTTCAGGTCACGCGACCACATCTCATCTCCCAAACGGCGCAACGCCCGCCGCACGGCTATCCGAACGAATCGAGCTGTTCCTCGTCTATCACCGCTTTCATAGCCCAGGGCGGAACGGCGGGTATCTGATCGCCATCGTCCATGAACACGAACGCCGCGTCGAAATCGGGGGTTTTCTCGGGAAAGCGCCCGAAGCCGTCCGTGAAGTAGATGAGCCCTTTCAGGTTCTTGAACTCCCCGCGCCGTCGAAGCTGTTCGACGTAATCGAACGCCGGACGAAAATCAGTCCCTCCGAAGCCGCGCACGACGAACCCCTCCATCATCTTGTCCACGTCGCGCAGGTTTCTGATCTTGGTGTCGGCCTGGACCTTCGCATCGCACTGGATGAGGTGGATGTTCACATCCCGCGTGAAAGCCTCGGAGCTTTTCAGGATGCTGAACGTGTGCCGCAGGAAACGCCGCACCAGGTCGCCGCTGACGGACTCCGACGTATCGATCACCACGGCGAACTCGCGGACGCGCTCGGTTTCCTTATATTCGAGCGGCTCGATGAGGGGCATGTTGCCGTACAGGTCCATACCGTAGGTGTAGTAGATGCAATCGAACTCGTCCATGTTGAGCCGCATCTCCTCGGATGAGGTCATGAACCGTTTGAGAAAATCGGTGTAACCGTGGATTTTGCGATTGGCGAACGCGAGGTTGGCCACAAGACTGCCCGCTTCGTCCCCCCATTCGCGCGAGAACGTCTCGAGGTTCATCTCGATCTGCTTGGAGACATCCTCCCACTCGCGCTCGCGCCGCTTTTGATCCTCGGCGTCCTGCGGGCGCTCGTCGGGCCGCGATTCCGCGTCGTCGGCATCCTCGGCGCTCTCCCGCGCCTCCTCGTCGGCCGGCCGCTCGTCTTCCGCCGCTTCGACGTCCTCTCCGCCGGCAGGCTGCTCCTGTGTCTGATCGTCGGGCGAATCCGTCCTGATGGCGTCTTCCGCAGCAGCTTCGTCCGCATCGTCGTCCTTCGCGGGGTCGCTTTGCTCGCCGGCATCGCCGCCCTTGGCGAAAGCGGGCCACGCCCCGTGATCGTCACGCTCGAACAAAGCGCGCCAATCGGTCAGAACGCTTTTTCCCAATCCGCGATAACTTTGCCCATCGGGGGTCTTCACCACGTTGCGCAGCAGCGCGTACACCGTGCCGGGCACGATCTTTCCCGTCAGCATCCGGATCTCGCTCACCGCCTCGCGCCGCGCGTCGTCGAGCTCGCTTGCGAACCGCCCCCCGCACAACTCGATGACGGCGTTCTCCACGACGATATCGCAGGTCAGCTCCCACGCCTCGCGGCAATCGCGATGCTTGTCGAAAGGATGGCGGAATATGCAGTGCATGATCAGATGCAGGTAATCGCGCACCGATTCCTCGAACGACTCCTGAAACCGTGCCACGACGCGCGGAGGGTCGTATATCACGCGTCGTGCATCGGTCGCCAGAGGGTAGCGAGAGCCGACGCGCGCGGGAGCCAGCTCCATCTTCCACAAAGCCAAGTCGAGAAAGCGGAACTTGAGCATGAGCTGCACGCGGCATTCGTCGATGATGTCCGCGCCGAGCTCGTCCTCCCGCGCCACACGCTTCGCCTTCTCCTCCGCGATGCTTCGAGAATCCAACATGGCGCAACTCCCTACAACTCGAAATCGTCGAACGCGCGGCGCGTGCCGAAGCGCTCGCGCTGCACCTCGAGCAGATACCCCGTTATGGAAGCGTCCTGGACGGAACCCACGCGCTCGATGATCGCGACGATGTTGCCCGCGTTGAGATACCCCGCGTCCACCAGATCGTCGATCATGCCGCGATCGTCATGACGCGCGGCCTCGACGCAGATCGACTCGATCCCCCGCTCGAGAACTTGATCGCACATGCTGCGATTGACGTCCGACAGATACACCGGCTTCTTCAAGCGCGCCAAGATGCGCGCCGCCTGCTCGTAGAGCCCCATGCCGCGGGAGCTCTCGGCGTCGAAGCTGTTGGCGTTGACCACCGCCGCATCGTAGTGGCCCATGATGGCCTCGACGTTCACGAAATCGGGCACGCCGAGCGCAAGCATCATCTGCTGCCGGCTCCGATCGGTGTCGGGGAAGCGCACGTCGACAGCGGTCTCGCCGCAAACTGAATCTTCAAGATCGATATGGATCAATTCGAGCCTGCAGCCCACGGCAAGCCCCCGGATGCCCACGTTGCGAACAGCCTCCGACAGATACAGGCGCTTGACGTTGCGAGCGCCGTTGAACGCATAGGGCGCGATCTCCGTCACGGTTTCAGGTACGCGAACCTCGTCGACGTCGTCGGTGCACAAGACCACGCGATCGCGGCCCTCGCCGATGCGCTCGAGAACGATGCCGGGCTCTCTGCGAAACCGAACGTTGTCGGGATCAACCTCGACATGATGCAGCGTCGAAGCCGCGTCGGCATGCCGCGACCCGCAGGTGACGAGCGCTCGAGGCCCTATCTCGGTCAGCCAACGGGGTACGCGGAACTCCTCGATCGCCGTCTCGTAGAACGCTTCAGAGCCGATGTGGACAAGGCTTTCGGGAACCCCCACGTGCGAAAGGCCCCCGCAGCCGGAAAACGCCTCGTCCTCGATGCGGAGAAGCCCCTCCGGCAACTCCACCGCCTCGAGTTTTCCATGCTTGAAAAGCGCCCGCGCATCGATCACCGTCGCTTCGGGGTCGACGACGAGGGAGCGCGCCTCGGGATCCAACATGCGAACGAGGTGCAGCCCGTCGTCGCACACGCGGTACAAAGCGCTCTGCTCGTCGAGACGGAGCACGCGAGAGCCTTCCGCAATGCGAAACGTCGCGTCGGCGCCGGAATAGACAAGACCGCACCGATCAGCCACCGGGTTTCCGAGATCCTCGATGGACGCGGGCATCTCGAGCTCGCGCAGCGCAGTCGAGGTGAACGCATGGCAGGCCACCGTCTTGAGGCCGTCCCCGAGATCAACCTCGCGAAGCGATTTCGCGTCGAAAAACGCCCTCTCTCCGATATGCGCAAGCGAGCGAGGCGCTCGGAAGAAGACGAGCCCCGTATGGGCGAAGGCGAACGGCCCGATGACCTCGGTACCGGCGGGAAGCGTCACGTCCTTCAACCCCGAGAAGCCGCAGAACGCCTTCTTGGCCACGCCAACGCACGTCGACGCCACCTCGTAGCGCTCGCACGGCACAGCGAGCGCGAGAAGCGCCGCCTTGCCCTTGTCGTAGACGGCGAGCCCATCGCTCGCGAGAAACGGGTTCTCGGGGTCGACCTCGATTCTTTCGAGCCTGCTTTTGCCGAACATGCCGGGCGCCAGCTCGCTCGCCGCCGCGCCGATTCGCACCACGCGCAGCGATTCCGCGTCGAACAGGCTCGCGTCAAGCCGCTCGAGCTCCCCCGGCAACACGAGCTCCTCGAGCTTCGAGCAACCGCGAAACCAGCCGGAGTCGTACGTTGCCAGCCTGCGGGGCAGCACCACGCGCTTGAGGTTGCCATCGAAGCGGAACGCGCAGAGCCCGATCGACACCACCGTGTCGGGGCACTCGATCTCGGTCACCGTGCTCAAATGCGCGCACGAATCCGCCGCAAGAGCCGCGACGGGAAGCCCTTCGATCTCACTCGGAATACGCAAGGACTCACATCGCGTGTCGCAGCCGACGATACGCACCTCGGAATCGTCGAGAACCACGTACGCCCACGTGCTCCCGCGTCCATCGTCGAAGCTTCGGAGGTCGCTTTCGCGCGAGGCGTCAAGACGAGCGGCGCGCTCAAGCGATTCCCTGCGCGCCCGAGCACGCTCCTCGGCCGCCTGCACTTGCTCGCGAGACGCATTCGAATCGCTTAACGCCATAGGGGTGAACCCCCGAAGCAGACATCGAGCTTACTGAGATCGAGATCCAAGCCAACACCCAAATCCGGCACCTGCCTTTTCGGCTTCACGGTATTTCGAAGAAGAACGACCACACCAACGCTTTCCGACGATAACGAACCGAAACGACGCCCCCGCGAGACGGTCCGGGTCAGCGCAACCCGAAGCCTACGCAAGCCGAGCCCACCGCTCGCCCAAGCCGAGCCGCCCCAGCGTGAAGCGACGCCTCGTCCTCACCCGAAGGAGCGCCTGTCCTTTAACTCAAATTATACGCAGTTGAGACTAAATAAAAAGGACCCGCGCTCACGCAGCGGATCCCTCGAAATGAAACGTCGATTAAGCTCCGACGACCGAGCCCCACGGAGCGCCGGCAGGATTGAGCTTCCTGCGCCTTGAGAGCTCGTCAGCGTAGATGATGCAGTAACGAAGTCCCTTGAGCGTCACGTACAAGCAGGCGATCTCATGCTTGCCGCCGTGGTTGAACACCTCGTAGGTCAGGTATTCGCGATCGAGCATATCCTGATATAGCGGATTATCGACGATCTTCTCAACGAGCATGTTGGTAGCCTGACGGCCCAGCTCGTCTTGCTTCAACGAGATGTTGTAAAGGATGTCCTCCTGCTCGGGCGCCAATCTGCCGAGCTTTTCGACCTCCGCCAAGATCTCCTCTTCAGTTGCCATAAAGAAACCTCCCCTGCCTTAGCATTACCTCAGATTTCTGCACAAGCGAGACGTTATCGTCCGAAAAACCTGCTTGCGAAAAAAGCCAGGCTTCCCGCGCGCTGACGCCATGCCGCCCTAATAAAAGGCTCGCTCCGATTCAACATCGAAGCGAGCCTCAAAAGCGCTGAAGGGATCAATTAGACGCCCTTGTAGCCCTGAGTCGGGTCGCTGTTGCCAACGCCGATGCCGGTGTCGCCGGCCTCGTTGCCGGTACGCTTCGTGGAAGTGTAGCCGCCCCAACCGCGAGCCATGAACTTGTCCTTCACCCAGAAGATCTGAGCCTTGGTGATGTCAGCCTGAACAAGACCGCACTCAGCGAGCACTTCGTCCTTGCTCTTGCCCTCAGCCACAAGACCGTTGAGAACCTCGGTAGCTGCGGCGGCATCCATTGCGAAGAATTCGTCGCGATTCATATTCCCTCCTTGTGTTTATCTTCATGGTGACGTGGCCGCCGATCCGCTGCGAACCAACGGCCACGTTCATCATAGCACCCCTAAGATTACAGCTGGAACAGAACCATCGGACGGTCGAACTCAGCCATCTTAGCGATCATATCCTCCAGGGTACCGTAGTACATGGAGGCAGACTCCTCAACCTGAACAGCGAGGGGGCGCTGACCGGCCTTGTCGCCGCCCGTTCCCCAGTGATCGGAGAAGATGGAGGTCGGGCAGGGGATGTAGAACCATTCCCATGCGTCGCCGTCGTTGCCCTCGCCCTTCTTGAAGGGGCCGACCTGAACCTCTTTGATACCGAACTGCTCGAGAGGAAGGCCCAGCTCTTCTTTGCAGGCGATCTCTGCGGCATGGTTGCCGGAGAAGTAGGTGTAATCAACGAGCAAAGCGTATTTCTGATCTGCCATGAATGTCACTTCCTTTCAGGTTAGTCCTGGTCGAGGCTGCGGACGCGCTTGATGTTGCACATAACGCCCTTGTAGGGAGCGCCGAAGCCAAGCTTGCCAACGTTGAAGTGCGGAACAAGGCTGTTGAAGTTGGACTTCCAAACACCGAACAGGTTGGGCTCTTCGCCGTCCTGCTCAGGGAACCACCAACCATGAGCGCAGTTCAGGATGCCGGGCTTGATGATCGGGGTGATCTCAGCCTTGAAGCGAGCCTCGCCGAACATGTTGTAAACCTCGCACCAATCGCCGTCGGTGATGCCGTACTCCTTGGCGGTCTCGGGGTTGATCTGAACCCACGGCCACGGATCGATCTGACGCAGCGACGGAACAGCACGATGCTCGGAGTGGAACGAGCTGTAACGACGCGAGCCGGAGGTCGTGATCAGCGGGTACTGACCAGCGAAGTCGGGCTTGCTGATCGGGGAGTAGTTCGGCTCCTCGTAGTACGGCAGCGGATCCTCGCCCCAGGATTCGTACAGAATCGAGTAAGCCTCGATCTGGCCGGTGATCGTGTTGAAGCCGGGGTTGCCGTCGAAGCGGAGCAGGCCCTTCTCGTACTTCTCGTACTCGAAGCCATGAGCGCCGGGCTGGTAGATGCCGAGCTCCTGGAACTGCTTCCAGTCGTAGCCGAGCTCCTTGAGCTGATCGCTGAAGAACTGCTCGACAGCAACCTGCAGAGCGTCGAGGTCAAGCGACTTGCCGTCGGCCGGCTTGTACCACGGCCACCACTCGGGGTTGAGGCGCTGACCGAACATGAGGCAGATCTCGATGTCGGACTTGCACTCGCCAACCTGCAGAGCCTTGTTCATGGGGCCCATGAACACGGTGTTGCGGCCGTAGTGGGTGAGGACGATGCCGTCATGCTCAGCCCAGGTGGCCATCGGGAGGAAGTAGTCGCCCACAGCCATGGCCGTCGGGGTCATGGTAAGGTCCTGAACGACGACGAACTCGAGCTTCTGCAGAGCCTTGTGCCAACGCTTCGGCTGAGCGGAGCAAGTCGGGGTCAGGAAGTTGGAGCTGTTGAACCAGCCCATCTTCAGAGCGTAGGGCTCGTCCGTCTCCATAGTGTTGAGGGTCTCGTCAGGCTGGGTGGTAGCCATGCCCGTGGACAGACCCGGCCATGCAGCCGCGCCGATACGCTTCTGCCAGACGTCGTCGCTCATAGCGCCACGCTGGTTCATACGCCACTTACCGAGCAGAGCAGACGGAGGACCGAGGGTCAGGCCGCCGGGACGGTCGATCGAGCCAGCCAGAGCAGCGAGCACGATGAACGCCTGGGACAGCTGAACGCCGTTCTTGTTCTGGTCGAAGGCGAGGCCCCAAGCCCAACCGATCGGGCGCTCGGTGCCGATGATGTGAGCAACGCGCTTGATGTCCTCAGCGTCGACGGTCGTGATCTCGGCGACCTTCTCGACCGGGTACTCAGCAGCGCGGGCCTTGATCTCGTCGAGACCGTAGATCCACTTCTCAGCGAACTCATGATCGTACTCGTCGTTCTCGAACATGAGGTTCATGATGCCGAGAGCAAGAGCGGTGTCGGTCTGAGGACGAACCTGGAGGTTGATGTTGCCGTTGTGAGCGCCAACCCAGGTGATGCGGGGGTCGATGGAGATGATCTTGGTGCCAAGCTTCATCATATCGACGAGGCAGTGACCGAAGAAGCCGTCGCCGTTGGAGGGCAGAGGCTCCTTGCCCCAAACGACAACCCACTTGGAGAGGGTGTACGCCGGGTCATGGTAGCTGCCGGGCAGATGTCCTGCGTAGTCGAGCTCGGGGTAGCCAGCGCCGAGGACATAGTCGGCGATGGAGCAACGCGGGCCGTAGCAAGACCAACCAGACTGCGTGTAGCAGCAGTTGGGCGACTGCAGAACGGAGAACGTCAGCGCGTAGTAGTAAATGCAAGCCTCACGGCCGGTGCCACCGAAGCAGACGATGGACTCGGGGCCGTAAGTGTTCTGGAAGTAACGAACCTTCTCGCAGATGGTGTCGAGAGCCTCGTCCCAAGTGGTGCGCTCCCACTTATCCTTGCCACGATCCTCGAACGCGCGCTTCATCGGGTAGATGATGCGGTTGTCCGCATACGTGTACTCGCGCAAGGCGAGGTTCATGGCGTTAACACGACCAGTGGTGATGGGGTTGTCGTCGTCGCCCTCGATGCGAATGAGCTCGCCATCCTTGGTGACGACCTTAACGCCGTATCCAACCGGATGAGATCCCGGAGGGGACCAGGTGTTGGAGCGGGTGACGACGGTGCCGTCCTCCATTACGGTTTGCCACTGTTTACCGTATGCCATACTTTCCTTCTTTCTCCACGTTTCCTACGTTCCGTGAAACTCTTCGCGCGACCGGTGAAGGACGCGCTATCAACAAGCTAGCCGCGCGGATGTGGTTTCCGAAGCGGCCGCCGCCTTTCGTCCCTAGCTGAAAGGCGGCACGCCTGAAGCCAAAAAAGTAAAGCCGTATGGGCTTTTGCGAATTCCCTGTTCGCGGCGAGCGGGGAAGCTCGCTTTCGTGCTTTCGCACGCGGGACCGATTAGCTCGGGTTAAGTCGGCTTACGCGCCGGGGGCCTTGGGGGCGCCGGGGGCAGCCGGAGCGCTCGGCGCGCCGGGAGCAGCCGGGGCCGCGGGGGCGCCGGGGGCAGCCTTGGGGGTGCCGTCAGCATTAATGTACTTGCTGAAGTCGGCCTTGCAGAAGGGGCAGGACTTCAAAACGATGCCGCCCATCATCTGGATGGTCTTGCCGCACTCGGGGCACTTGTTCGGGCCCGCACCTGCGGAGGCATCTGCCGGTCTAAAACACATAAGGAATCCTCCTTGTCGACTCGCCCATGCAAGCTCGGTTTCGCCTTGCTTGCCAGGCTTCCTACTATGTCATGCGCAGCCGTCTGGAAGCTTGCGCGAATGACCCATGAGACCCTCCCCGAAGCGTGCGACCCTTGCGAGTCGCCGTGATCCGATCGGAAAACCGGATCACCGCTCAGAACCTCACGTTGATAGTTCCTTCTATACGCGCGGCCGAAGACAAGATCGGTCGCGCACCCCCTCCGTCACGTCTTTTTCCGAGGTTCGGATCCCTGTTTCCTCACCTGGTTTCGTACGTGTTAGCGAGGTCGTCTCTTTTGCAAAAGATCAGACAAGCGGCAATATAGATAAGGCGAACGGTATTAGATTCGTTCCATAAGGTCGTTTTATAATTTTCGACCTCAACCCGTAAGGTTGATTTCTTTCAACCTGAATACAAATCCCCTGTTCAGCGTTATGACCATCCTCAGGAGCTCGTGAGAGAGCCTGTGGGAGGCGTTTTGAGGTCGATGCCCCGCGAAAGCCATTTTCGGTCGAGTATGACTGCGAGGTGGGGTATCATAGTCGCGATTCAGATGGCGTTTTATTTTGAGAAAACGTCGTGACGACAGTATGACGACGGCTAGATTCGAGGGATCCCGCGTGGCAGAGCGTTTTCCGCATATAACCATCAGCATCGCACACGGAAAGGACGATTCGGACGCAACGGGCGACCTCAACTCCCTCTCGGTGGGTTTCGGCGTCTTCCAAGCCTGGATCTTTCTCGTCATCTTCGGCATGGGTTACGTCTTCGCGCCCTCGACTCTTCTCCCGAGCACCCCGGTTCTTCCCGAGCACTGCCTGCCCATCGTGTTCGACACGTTCCTCCTCACGCTTGGCGCGTGTCTGCTTCTGCTCGCCTTCTCCAATCAGCTTCTGCTGAAATTCTACGTCGGGAAAAACGCGCTCATAACCGCCACCTGCTTGGCGAGCATGGGCACGTTGCTCATTTACGGAACCGGACTCGAGCCGACGGGCACGGCCTTCGCCGTAGTCGCCGGCGCCCTCATGGGCATGGGCGCGAGCCTCATGACCGTGCTGTGGGGCACCGCGTTCGCGCGCTACGAGTTCACCACCATCATATTGAACACCGTGGCGGCCATCGTCATCGGCGTGGCGGTCTACCTGATCCTCATTCACTGGGCTCCGGTGCCTCTTTCGGGTTTTCTCGCCTGCGTTTTGCCCATAGCGGCGTCGCTTATCCTCTGGAAGCTCACGCCCATCCCCTACTACCGCCGCCAGGAGATGCCGATCTTCCACCCGCTGCCCATCCACCGCACAGCGTTCGTCCTGCGCTTCGGCCTTCCCATCGTCATTTTCGGCTTCGTTCTGGGCGCTCTGCGCCACGTCTGCCTCAGCGGGCTTCTCCCCTACGAGGATTTGACGGCGCAGCTCGTCATCGGAGCCGCCGCTTGCGCGGGCCTCGCCGTCATCATCGCGACGATGGCCATCTCGAAGAACGAGTCGTACTGGGATATGATCTTTCGCTGCGTTCTCCCCGCCATCGCCCTGGCGGTGTTCTGCGTGCCGCATCTTTTCGGCGATTACGCTCTGCTCGCAGGCTTCTTCGTCATCGCAGGATACATCTGCTTTGAAACGCTCATGTGGTTTCTCATCGCGGACCTCTCCCAGGAGTTCCGCCTCTCGCCCATCTTCATGTTCGGTCTCGGACGCGGCCTGCTCGAGCTCGGCTGGTTCGTCGGCTCCTGGCTCGCGCAGATCCCCGGCGACAACACGATCACGGGAGTGTTCGGCAACGCCGAAGGGGCCTTGGTCCTCATGCTGGCCCTCGCGGTAGCCTATTCGTTGCTGCCGCGCCGCCGCGAGGTACGCGCCATCGTCGACCCCAACCACGTGATCAAGATGCCCGGCTTCGATGCGCTGCAGACGCATATCGAGAAGCAGCAGGTCGAAGACGAGCCGCAGCAGGAGACGGACGGCGAGGAAGTCGGCGCAGCGGAGGTCGACGCCAAGATTCGCGCGAAGGGCCGCTTCCACGCGCGCTGCGAGGAGATAGCCGACTGCTACATGCTCTCCCGTCGCGAGACCGAGGTCATGTTCTTGCTCGCCAAGGGCCATAACGCAGCTTTCATCCAGGATAAGCTGTGCATCTCGAAGAGCACCGCCAAAACGCACATCAACCATATCTATCGCAAGCTCGACATCCATACGCAGCAAGAGCTGCTCAACATGGTGGAGGACCACAATCTCGATGGCGAGCACGGCGACGAGCCCGCGCTCGAGGGCGCCTTCTCCTCCGATCAGAAACGACGCTGACGAACCTTCAACATGGCTTATCGGATCGGCATAGACGCTGGCTCTAAAACCGTCAAGTTGATTATCCTTGACGAAGGCGGAACTATGCTCTTCTCCGCCTACCGAAGGCATCAAGCGAACGTCGTGCGCACGCTCGCTGCGACGATAGAAAACGCGAGGCGCCGCCTCGGCGACGTCGCCGCCCATGTCGCCATCACGGGATCGTCCGCCATCGGCATCGCCGAGACGCTCCGGCTCCCGTTCGTCCAAGAGGTTATCGCCACCGCGCATGCCGTCGGCGACATCCGCCCCGACGCCGACGTCGCCATCGAGCTCGGCGGCGAAGACGCCAAGATCATCTATCTGAGCGGCGACGTCGAGCAGAGAATGAACACGACCTGCGCGGGAGGCACGGGGGGATTCATCGACACCATCGCGTTCATGCTCGACGTCGATCCCTCGGACATGAGCGATCTGGCCTTCGAGGCCCGCACGATCCACCCCATCGCCTCTCGATGCGCCGTGTTCGCCCAAACCGACATCCGCCCTTTGCTCAACGCGGGAGCGAGCAAAGCCGACATCGCGGCGAGCGCCTACGACGCCGTGGTGAGGCAGACGATCGGAGGGCTCGCATGCGGACGCCCCCTGAAAGGCACGATCGTCTTCCTCGGCGGACCTCTGGAGCACGCGCCCTATCTCGTCGCACGTTTCAGGGAAAGGCTCGGGCTCGCCGAGGACGCGGGGGTCAAGCCACCCGACGCGCATCTTCTCACCGCGCGCGGCACTGCCCTCCTCTCAACGCGCGAGAACCCCTCGACGCAGACGCTGACGGAACTTCTCGCGCGAATCGCGTCCCTCGACGAACCCGAAGACGACCTCGGCAGGCTCGGCGCCCTGTTCGAGAGCGAAGAAGACCTCGCGCGGTTCGAGCAGAGGCACCGGAACGTCTCCTTCGAGCGAGCACCCCTCGAGAGCGCACGCGGGCCGCTCTACCTTGGCATCGACGCTGGCTCGACGACCGTCAAGCTGGCCGTCATCGACGACGAGGCCCGTCTGCTCCGCAGCGCCTACGAGCCGATCAAGGGAGACATGCCGAGCACGCTCGCGCACATGCTCGTCGATCTTCGCGACGCCATTCCCCGTCCTCGCGAGCAGTCGAACGCCCCCGCCGCCTGGATAGCCCACGCAACCGCGACCGGTTACGGAGAGGACCTCGTTCGCGCGGGGCTGGGGGTCGACAGCGGCGTGGTCGAGACGGCGGCCCATCTGCGAGCCGCGCTCCACCTGCGAGCTGATACGTCGTTTCTACTCGACATAGGCGGTCAGGACATGAAGGCGCTCTGGGTGCGCGACGGGCGAATCGTCGACGCTGTGCTGAACGAGGCGTGCTCGAGCGGATGCGGAGCCTTCGTCGAGTCAACGGCTCATTCGCTCAACATCACGCCCGACGAGTTCGCGCGGCAAGCGCTCCGCGCGAAACGACCCGTCGACCTAGGAACCCGCTGCACGGTTTTCATGAACTCGCGCGTTCGCCATGCCCAAAAGATCGGAGCCTCGCTTGAAGACATCGCGGCGGGCGTCGCTTATTCGGTCGTGCACAACGCGCTTTTCCGCATTATAGGAGCGAACAAGATCGACACGCTCGGCGACGCCATCGTCGTGCAGGGCGGCACGTTTAAATCGAACGCGGTGCTGCGAGCCTTCGAGCTCACCATAGGCGCCGAGGTGACGCGATGCGACCAGGCCCACCTTGCAGGTGCGATCGGCGCCGCGCTCATCGCCCGCGAGAGAGCCCGCGATAAAGCGACGACGCCCACCCGGCACCATAACGCCCCCGTGGCGCCCGATGAAACGAGCGACCCGCGCAATGCCGACGGGCGGAAAGCGCAACCGTCGAACCCCGCGCCGATGAGCACGCTCATAAGCCGAGAAGCGCTCGAGGCCTTCGCGCCCGTCAAGCAACGAACGAGATGCAGCGGCTGCGAGAACCGCTGCGCGCTCGACGTCACTTTCTTCGGCGGTGGGCGGGCGTACGTATCGGGAAACCGATGCCCTCGGGGGGTCGATGAGGCCCTGCGGGCGACGCAAGAGCCGGCGGTCGAAGACCCGACGGCGCGCTTCGGGCAGCGAGCCTCCCATCACGCTCTCCCGGGCGAGCCCCCCGAGCATCGTAGCCTCCGAGGGGAATCGGACTTCAAGCCCGTTAACCTCGTCGCCCGCGAGCAGCAGCTCATCGCGCGCTATGGAGACGTAAAAGCCCCGGGTATGCTCGGTTCGCTGCAGATCGGCGTCATCGGCGCCCTCGAAACGTACGAGCACACCGCGTTTTGGCATACGCTCATAGTCGGCCTCGGCTTCTCGGTGCTCACGCCCGACTGCGAGGATATGACGGCATGCCCCATCCGGGCATGGGAAAGCGTTCCATCGGATAGCGTCTGCTACCCCGCGAAGATCGCCCATCCACGCTTCTACAGCCTACGGGAAAAGGGAGCCGATTTCGTCCTCATGCCGAAGTTCGAACGCGGCAACCACTGCCCCGTCTCCTGCGAATACGCCGATGCGCTTTCGGATAACGTCGAAGAACCTCCGCTGATCAGCCCGCTTTTGATCGGCTATAAGCCGACGCGCATCGCGCAAGACGAGAGGTCCTTGGGAGAACTTCACCGAGCGCTCGACCATGCGGCGCGAGCGGTCGGCGCGAGGATCTCGCGCGTGCGGTTCGACGAGGCTATCGCCGCCGCCCTCCGCGAGCAGCAGCGTTTCGAGAAGACGCTCATCGTAGAAACGGAGAAAGCCCTCGCCGAACTTGCCCGCAACCCCTCGGGACATGCCGTGCTGCTCGCAGGTCGCCCCTACCACAACGACGTCGCTTTCATGCACGGCATCGACGAGGAGCTCCTCCGACAAGGCTTCACCGTGCTGTGCATGGCGGGACTCGCCAACCACCTCCGCGAAGCGCGCAAGCGTCAATACGCGGGAACGTACCCCTGGAAGCCCGCGAAGCGACTCGTGCGCGCGGCGACGTTCGTCGCGGAGAACCCCGGCATCGACATGATATGCCTGCAGTCCTTCGGCTGCGGATTCGACGCGATGTCCATCGAAGAGACCCGAGGCGTGCTCGAGGAAGCGGGCAAACCCTGCACGACCCTCAAAATCGACGACATCACCGACACCGCGCACATCCGAATTCGCCTGCGCACGCTCGCCGAGGCCATTGAAAGCGGCAAGCGGAGAGGGGCTTCGAGCAGATGCGGAAAGCCCTCGCCGTGTTCGGCGCGAGAAGGCGGAGGAGAAGCGAGCACGCCGAGCTCCACGCCTAAGGTGAACCCGTGCAAGATCCTCACGGAGCCTCCGCTCGACCTGCAGGACCTCTCCATCGCGCGACGCGACACCGCAAGCGATGTGTGCTTCACGGCCGACGCCATGGCAGCCCGCGTCATCCGCCTGATCCGCGAGAACCCGGGCGTCGAGCACATCGAGCTCCCGCCTACCTGCCCCGATTGCCTCACCGAGGCCATCCCCCGCATGGTCGAGCGAGCGACCGGCGCGGCGCCCTCGTTTTCCTGGTCGGCCTCGTGGGACGAAGCGGCCAAAGCCGCGGCGAAGCGCTGCGGGGATAAAGCGACGATGTCGAGAGCGGGCGCGGCCGTTCGCCCGGACGAACCGAAACCGAAGGTCGGCATCGTCGGCAACCCCCTTCTGTGCTTCGACCCGTTCATGAACGACGACCTCGCCGAGATGCTCATCGAGCTCGGCTGCGAGCCCGTGCTACCCGAGCCGAAGCTGATCTGCGTGGAGGACGTGCGCTACCTCGATCAGCTCGCCGGCTTCGACGATGGGGGCATACGCGATATCATCTATCTGCTGAGCTTCGGATGCTTGAAGGGCCACGTTCACGGCCGCGGAGCCCTCCATGAGATCAAAAAGCTGTTTCCCCTGATGAGCATCACTTTCGTCGATTACGATCCCGAAGCGTCCGCGCTCAACCGGAAAAACCGCATCCGCCTCGCCGCGGAGACGGCACGCGAGCGTCTTGCAGCGGAGACCACCCTCAGACGATGATTTTGAAAGAGGGGAGGCCAGCCGCGCCCGAAAGGGTCGCCCCCCCTTCGTTCGCGAAACGCGCGACCCGCGAACGACAACGCGGGCTCGAGCAACCATGCCCGAGCCCGCGTTCAAATCCACCGAGGCGAAAACCGGCCGCGAAGGCGCAAGACGGCTAAAGGCCGTTCACGCAGTGGGTCTTCACGCCGTTTTCCAGGTAGTCCATGATCTCGGAAACCGCCATCTTGGCGCAATTGTCCTCCGCCTCGGCGGTCGAGGCGCCCAGATGGGGCAGCACGATGGCGCGTTCCATCTTGACGACCGCAGAGTTCGCGAAGTCGGTCACGTAACGGGAGATCTTGCCGCTCTCGAGCGCGGCGGCCATGGCAGCATCGTCAACCAGCACGTCGCGGGAGAAGTTCAGGAACACCGCACCGTCCTTCATCTGATCGATAGCCGCGGCGTCGATCATGCCGCGCGTCGAGTCCATGGCGGGCACGTGGATGGTGACGTAGCTCGAAGCCGCCAACAACTCGGGCAGCTCGGAGGTGAACGTCATCGTCTCGGAGATGGCAGCTGCGCGCTCAGCGTCGAGGAAGGGATCGTAACCGACGACCTTCATGCCGAGCGCCTCGGCAGCGGCCACGACGAGCTTGCCGATGGCTCCGAGGCCGATGACACCGAGCGTCTTGCCGAAGATCTCGCCGCCCGCGAACGCCTTCTTCGCCTTCTCAGCCGCCTTGCCCACGTTCTCGTCGTCAGCGTTGTCGCGCACCCAGCCGATGCCGCCGACGATATCGCGCGATGCGAGCAGCATGCCGGCGATAACGAGCTCCTTCACCGCGTTGGCATTGGCTCCGGGCGTGTTGAACACGGGGATGCCCGCCTCGGCGAGCGCATCGAGCGGAATATTGTTGACGCCGGCGCCTGCACGAGCAACGGCCTTGAGGTTCTCGGGGATCTCCATCTCGTGCATGTTCGCGGAGCGCACGAGGATCGCATCGGCCTCCTCGATGTTCTCGGTGAGCTCGTAGTTCTCGGTGAGCAGGGCCAAGCCCTCGGCGGAGATATTGTTGAGGCAACGGATCTTGTACATTGAAATCCCCTTCGATTCGCGAGTGTCTGCGTCGCGCGACAATTCATCTATCGCATGAGCGTGAGTGTACCACCCGGAAAACGCCGGTACGGCTCGGGTGCCGAGATTAGCTCCCGGACGCGCGACGACGTCGGCGAGCAGGCTGCAGGCGAACCCGTGACGGCAGGGCGGCGATGGCGGCTGTCAGCCCCTTACGACCATCGCGACGACGATGACGAGAACCATCGCCAGCAGGCAGACCGCAACGGAAAGCCCCGCCCTGAACACGAGCGCCTTACGCGAGGCCGCGGGCTCGGCGGGCACGTCGCGCGGGGACCTTCCCGCACCCGCCGCGTTGTCGCCGACGCTGCCGCCCCCGATTCGATCCGCCGGCGATGACGACCCCCGCCCTCCCGCAAGCCGCGCGCGCTTCTCCTCCACCGAAAGAGGTGCATCGTTTCCCTTTTGAACCATCATGCCGCCTTTCACTCGATATTCACGCAAGCAAGTATAGTCCTAGTCCGCAGGCGACCTGCCGGGGCAATCGAATCGTGCGGGCTAGAGGGTCATCGGCTGATCGGCGTCTGCGGGAACCACGCGGAGCATCGTCTGCACGAAATCCTTCGTGCGCGCCGCGACCTCGCGCAGGCTGTAAGAAAGCTGGTTGTCGTAAGCGCCTTTGTCGGCGGGGACGCCCTCGGCCTGCATGCCGAGCCCCTGCGCCGTCGCGAGCGCGCGGTAGAGATGATACGCCTGCGTGACCACGATGACGTCATCAGCCCCGTACGCGAAACGCGCGCGGTACATCGAGGAGTACGTGTCGTAGCCGGCATGGTCGACGAAGACGTCGTCTGCGGGAACCCCCAGCTCGACGCAGTAATCCTTCATGGCATCCGATTCGTTGTAGTGGGAATCGCGGTTGTCTCCGCTGACGATGATCGCATCGGCGGCGCCCGCCAGGTACAAATCGACCGCCACCTCGAGCCTGTCCGCAAGGATGTCCGAAGGGGTTCCGTCGGCGAACACCGAGGCGCCGAGCACCACGACGGCGTCGGCGTGGGCATCCGCCAAAGCGTCGACCGTGTGCAGGTCGTCACGCGTCGTGGCGACAGTGCAGACGTTGGCGACCACGACCAGCGAAACGGAGAGGGCGACGCATGCGAGCGCCGCCTTGACTACGACGAGCAAAGCACGCGCGAGCGCCCCTCTGTCCTTTTTCTCTTTCCTCCGAAATGCCATGCCGACGAGAATAGCAGAGGGGCCGCCTTGCAGGGCGACCCCTCATAAGAGTTTCGCATCGAGTTCACACAGCCAAGCGCGAAATCTCACCGGCCGTTCGTAGCGTCAGCGAGGGTTTCCGCAGCGTCGAGCAGTTCCGCCCGCTGCGTCAGCACGGGCGGAACGAGAAGCCGCAACGGGAAGCCACGGGTCACCGCAACGTCAGCGAGAAGGGCCCCGGCGCCCGGGATTGCCCCGCCGCAGGGCCAAGTTGGCTTTTGCCAACGCCGAGCCCTGCACAAGGGGCAAGAACGAGTGCCCGGGCCCTTCGCAGCGTCGGCGTATCCGCCCGTTGCGTCAGCAACGGGCGGAACAGATTACTTGGCGACGATGTTCACCAAGCGCCCGGCAACGTAGACGACCTTTTTGAGTTCTTTGCCTTCGATGGCGCGCGAGACGACCTCTTGAGCGAGGGCCTTCACCTCGTCTTCCGCGGCATCCGCGGCGACGGTGATCTTCGCCTTCACCTTGCCGTTCACCTGGACGGCGAGCTCCACCTCATCGGCCTTGGCGAGCTCGGGGTCGAACGCGGGCCACGCCTCGACGTGAACCGAGCCCTCATGCCCCAGCACCGTCTGCCACAGCTCCTCGGCCCAGTGGGGCGCGATGGGAGCCATCAGCTTGACGATGACCTCGGCGATATCGCGGTCGAACGCCTCGGCGTGATCGCACGAACGACGCGCCTCGAGCGAAACCTTGCGCAGGTACTCGCCGGTCGCGTTCGCGAGCTCCATGATGGCGGCGATGGCGGTGTTGAAGTTGTTGCGGTCGAAGTCGTCGACCACCTTGCCCACCACGCGATGGCGCTCGCGCATGAGCGTCTTGGAAAGCTTATGCACCGCGTCGGTATCGAGCTCGCCGCCGGCGAACAGGGTCTCCTCACCTGCGGTTCCTGCGAGATCGTTCACCTGACGCCAAAGGCGGTTCATGAACTTGTACATGCCCGCCAAGCCGTCTTCGTTCCACAAAAGCTCTTTGTCGGGCGGGGCCATGAACAGGATGTAAGCGCGCACGGCATCGGCGCCGTAGTTCGCGATCATGTCCTCGGGAGCGATGACGTTGCCCTTGCTCTTGCTCATGACGTCGCCGTTCTCGTCGAGCACCATGCCCTGGCACAGCAGGTTGGTGAAAGGCTCGTCGAAGGCGAGCATTCCCTCGTCACGCAGGACCTTGGTGAAGAAGCGGCTGTAGAGCAAGTGCAGGATGGCGTGCTCGATTCCGCCGATGTACTGGTCCACCGGCATCCATGCGTTCGCCTTCGCCGAATCGAACGGGGCCTTGTCGTTGTGCGGGTCGGTGTAGCGCATGTAGTACCAGCTCGAGCACGTGAACGTGTCCATGGTGTCCGTCTCACGACGCGCGGGCGCACCGCACACCGGGCAAACGGTGGCGACGAAGCCCTCGTGCGTGGCGAGCGTCTCGCCGGCTGCCAGGTCGATGTCCTCGGGCAGGCGCACCGGAAGCTGGTCGACGGGCACCGGCACCACGCCGCAATGATCGCAGTGAACGGCGGGGATGGGGTTGCCCCAGTAGCGCTGGCGGGAGATGAGCCAGTCGCGCAGGCGAAACTCCACCTTGCGACGGCCCACGCCGCGCTCCTCGAGGTCGGCCACGATGGCCGATTCGCCCTCGGAGTGCTTACCGCCGGTCATGCCGGTGTATTTGCCGGACTGCACGAGCGTGCCCTCGGCCTCCATCGCGCGCTCCCACTCAACCGAGGTGACCACGCGGCTCTGCTCGTCCTTCAGCTGATCGAACAGCGGATCGTCATCGCCTAAGATGATGGGAACGATGGGCAGATCGTACTTGCGAGCGAACTCGAAGTCGCGCTGATCACCGCAGGGAACCGCCATGACGGCGCCCGTTCCGTAATCGGCCACCACATAGTCGGCCACCCACACCGGCACCTTCTCGCCGTTGACGGGGTTGACGACGTAACGGCCCGTGAACTGGCCGTGCTTCTCGTGATCGCCCTGAGCCCGTTCGACGGCGCTCACCTTCTTGGCAGCCTCCACCAACTCGGCGACGGGCTTTTCGTACTCGGTGCCGGCGACCAGGTCGGCCAGACCCTTGTACTCGGGGGCCAAGACGAAGAAGCTGCAGCCGAACAGCGTATCGGCGCGCGTGGTGAACACGGTGATGACGTCGTCGGCGGTCGGCTCGGCGGGAACGTTGCCGTCCTTGTCGCACAGCACGAAATCGACCTCGGCGCCTTCGGAGCGGCCGATCCAGTTCGCCTGCTGCTGCTTCACGCGCTCAGGCCAGCCGTCGAGCTGATCGAGATCGTCGAGGAGCTCCTGCGCGTAGTCGGTGATCTTGAGGTACCACTGCGTGAGGTCGCGCTTCTCCACCTCGGAATCGCACCGCCAGCAACGGCCCTCGGTGACCTGCTCGTTGGCCAAAACGGTCTCGCAGCTCGGGCACCAGTTCACCGGGCTGTTGCGACGCTCCACCAATCCGCGCTCCCAGAACTTCAGGAAGATCCACTGGCCCCAGCGGTAATATTCCGGATCGCATGCCACGACGGTGCGATCCCAGTCGTAGGAAAAGCCCATGCGCTTGAACGATTCGCGCTGCGTGTCGATGTTGGCGTAGGTCCACTTCGCCGGATGGCTGTTGCGCTTGATGGCGGCGTTTTCCGCCGGAAGGCCGAACGCGTCCCAGCCCATTGGATGAAGCACGTTGAAGCCCTGCATCTTCGCGTAGCGCGCGATGACGTCGCCGATGGTGTAGTTGCGCACGTGCCCCATGTGGATATCGCCCGAAGGATACGGGAACATCTCGAGGACGTACTTGGTCGGCTTGTCGGAATCTTCGCTGACGGCGTTGAGCCCCTGCGCGTCCCAGGCTGCCTGGATGCGCGGTTCAATCTCGTGCGGGTTGTATGCTTTCATGCTCTTTCCTTATATCGCGGCGTAGGATTGCGCGAACCGCCCGCGAAAAGCGCGGGCGGCCGTTTTCGTAACATTGCATTATAGCGGCATTGCTCCTGCAAATGCCCTACTTATCGACCACGGTGGTCACGCGCTCGGGGGCTATCTCGGCAGGAGCCTCGCGGCTCGGTTCGGGGGCAGGGTCGTAGAGGGGGGCGAAAGGCGAGCTCGGCGGCGTGGCGCCCTCCTCAGCCCCGGCTTCGCGCTCCGAAGCGGAGGACGGCGACCCTGCGGCCTGCACGTCCGCAGCCTGCGAACGAGAAGCCGGATCGAGGGGATCCTGCACCGCAACCGCGAGCGGGGCGCCGCACGAGGAGCAGAAACGATACCCCGCCTCGATAGCGGCGCCGCATGCCGGACACGCGAACACACGCCCCTCCGCTTGCGCCTCGGCGCGTGCCTGGGCCTCCGCCTTCGCCTGCTCGGCCGCCGCGCGGGCAGCGCGACCCTCGTCCTCGACCGCGATGATGCTGTGGGAGATCTCGTCGATGAGGCGATAGGCGTCCTCGACGGCGTCGAAAAGCTCCTCTCGACCGGAGCGCAAAGACGCGTCCGATTTCGCCGCTTCGTACAAGCTCCCGCCGAACGCGAGCAGCGCCTTGTCGCGCTGACGCTCGGCATCGCCGAGCTGCGCCTTGAGCGAGACCATGCGCGTTCCGCGCTCCGTGGCGGCCATGCCCCGGTTCAGCAGATCCTGCGCGCTATCCAATATACCCATGGGAAAGCCTCCTGTTTCATCATGGAACGAAACGCCGCTTCGCCCCTGACGCGACCCCGCCGCGAGCGGGGCGTGCCGGCTTGCGCGGGCGACCCGAGAAAGCGTGCGGAGCGCGCACCCTCGATCACGGCAGTTTCACTTTATCGCAGCGCTGCTGGGCGCTACAGCGCCGCACCGCAATTCCAGCAAGTTTCCGCGTCGGCGAGGTTGTCCGTCGCGCAATGCGGGCAGGTGGTGTGAGCGCGCCTCGCCTCCATGCCTTCAGGTGCGCTTTTGAACGTCGCTCCCGTCCAATCCTTGCGCGCACGGCCGAGCATGGCGTCAAGACCCGTCAGGTGCAACGCACCGTCCTCGTCGAATTCCCCACGCGCAGCCCGTATCGTCTCATCCGCCATAGCGCCTCCGTCTCCCGCGCAATCGTTTTCCGGGACATTTAAGCACGGCGGCGGCGAGGGATCGCGCGGCGCGCGAAAAACCGCAGAGTATCCAAGGTCGACCCCGCGCATCATCGGGTACCATGGTTCATCATCCCAGGAAGGCTCATCCCCATGAATTTTCACAAAGCAAGTTTCAAAGCCGCATACGGCACCTCCAAGCAGCTCCCCGCATCCGCAGGCCCCGAGGTCTCGTTCGCGGGGCGCTCCAACGTCGGCAAGTCATCGCTTCTCAACAAGCTCATGTACCGCAAGGGCCTCGCGAAGGTTTCGCAGACGCCCGGCAAGACCGCGACCATCAACTTCTACGACGTCGACGGTCAAAACCTCGTCGATCTGCCCGGCTACGGCTACGCGAAGGTGTCGAAAAGCGAGCTTGGCCGCTGGTCGGAGCTGATCGAGGGCTACTTCAACCAGGACCGCGACTTCGCGCTGGTGGTGTCGCTCATCGACATCCGCCACGAGCCCACCGCGCTCGACCGCAACATGGTGTCGTTCCTCATCGACGCCGAGCTGCCCTTCGCCATCGCGCTGACGAAGGCGGACAAGCTCTCCAAGCAGCAGATGATGAAGCAGCGCAACAATCAGTAAAAGAACAAAGCAAACGGGAGCGGACGCCGTCCGCTCCCGTTTTTGCATGAATTGTGTACCATGTCTGTACACCACTGGATACCATGTTGGGCTTGACACACTGAGCGCCGCTATAGACGTAATCGGTTTTACCATTGTAACGATAGCCTGTTTCCTGCGCCGGTGCGGCGTCGGGAAGGGCATGCCCGTCCCCTGCAGCGCGCTATAGATATCCCATATCACAAGCCTTATCCATCAAGCAAGAATTCCAGCAGCGCCAGCGGGTCCTGCGCATAGACGCTGATCTCCAGCAGGGTGCCGTCGGGTTCGAGCACGCCGAAGCTCGCGCCGGAGCAGCCCGCAAAATCACCCTGCCACAGCCGCGCGGCCAGCACATCCCGCGTCAGCTCCTCCCGGTAGAAGACCGGGAAGTTCCGGGTGTCCGGGTCG
>ERZ827469.324-NODE-324-length-59684-cov-10.621795_pt1 | contig 59684 bp, 47 predicted proteins | sample MGYA00519917_ERZ827469 | MGnify/ENA primary metagenome ERZ827469 (study PRJEB31778, sample SAMEA3449314) | human gut metagenome | biome: human gut; feature: human-associated habitat; material: faeces | place: United Kingdom | collected 2010/2012 ... | reverse complement strand
AAAAAATCGAGCAAGCGAGCAGCGCGAAGATTTTTTCGGGCACCGCAAGGCGGCAAGGACTGCGATTTGCCGAGGAAGCGGTTTTGCAGACTGTAAAGTATTTGCTTAACTTGCCCCATAGTTCCCCGCCTTTGAGGCGGGGACAGGGGTGGTGGTTCGCCCTTCTGCGCTCCAGCGCGGGGGCGATAAAAATGCGTCGCAGACACCTTATAAGCACCGTTTAGCCCACGCTTCGGGACGGCGTAGCCCGTTCCGAGCGGGCGTTCCGGTGCGTGGGGTTTTTAGGGCGTAGCCCTAATGACTTTTGCGTCCTTTTCTTCACAGAAAAGGACAACCCCGCTGGCAAGCGTGCCAACTATGCCTTTGCAAAAGGCTTCGCGCCGCCTTTAGGCGACTGCAAACCTGGCCCCACCACAGGCGGAAACTAATATTGAAAATTCATGCATCATGGATGTTGGAAATAAAGGAGTACCATTTGTATGGCAGAGATCATCGGCGTCCGATTTAAGGAAGTCGGAAAAATTTATTACTTTGACCCCAATGGCGGCAGCTACCGCGTGGGGGAGCCCGTGGTTGTGGAAACCTCCCGCGGTACCGAATGCGGCACGGTGGCTATCTCCAACCGGGAGGTGGACCAGACCCGTGTGGTAAAGCCCCTGAAAAAGGTGACCCGTCCCGCCACGCAGGAGGACCTGCGCCGGGTGGAAGAAAACCACAAGAAAGAGGAGAAGGCTTTCCGCATAGCGCAGGAGAAAATAGCCCTGTGCAAGCTGGAAATGAAGCTGGTGGAGGTGGAATACGCCTTTGACGGCAGCAAGATCCTCTTCTACTTTACCGCCGATGGGCGGGTAGATTTCCGCGAGCTGGTAAAGGAACTGGCCGGGGTGTTCCGTACCCGCATCGAGCTTCGCCAGATCGGCGTACGGGACGAGGCGAAAATGCTGGGCGGTCTGGGCATCTGCGGGCGACCGTTCTGCTGCGCCAGCTTCCTGGGGGAGTTCCAGCCTGTTTCCATCAAGATGGCGAAGGAGCAGGGGCTTTCTCTCAATCCCACCAAGATAAGCGGGGCCTGCGGCCGGCTGATGTGCTGCCTGAAGTACGAGCAGGACGCCTATGAGGATCTGCTGCGGATCACCCCGAAGGTAGGGGCGATCGTGCAGACCGGCGAGGGCCGGGGCAAGGTAACTGAGGTGAACCTGCTGACCGGCGAGCTGAAGGTGCATCTGGACCGGGCCGAGGAGGGGGCTGTGACCTCCTTCCACAAATCGCAGGTAAAGACACTGCGGGATGGCCGCATCACGGTGGAAAAGGCGGAAGCGGACGAGCTGAAGGACCTGGAGGAATAACCGAATAAAAAGACTCCCCTGCCGGGCAACGGTGGGGGAGATTTTTGTGTAAAAGTTTTCGCTCCAGCCTTTTTCAAAAGGCTGGTCGTCCGCCACAGCGGACGAAATATTCCCTGTCCGAAGGGCGCTCCGAAAGGGGATGAATTGCGTGGACGACCCAGAGTGGTCGTTCACGCAAGAGGGGGAGCCCTGCAAGAGAGGGCTCCCCCTTATTTGTGCCTTTTACAGGCATACCTTTCACCGAACAGGTGAAAAGCACTTAATTCAAACAAAAATCTGTTCATAACTAATACCGAGCACTACGCTCAGGGCTTTTATCTCATCGGGATAGAGATGGCGCTGGCCAACCTCAATCTTGGCCAATGCACTGCGGGTTAAGTCACAGCCCTGCACCTGCAATCGAGCAGCCAGTTGCTCCTGCGTTAGGCCTTTATCTTGGCGGAGTTTGGCCAAATGACGCCCCATGCGCTCACTGTACTGCTGATCCATGAACATCACCCCTCCTCCGCACTAAATCAGAACAATCATTTTCTTGATTTTAGGCGAAAAAGCGGCTATAATTGCACTAATATAGTGCAATTATAGAAAAGAGGGAAAATTATATGGATGATAAAGTGGAGGTCGCTCGTCTAAGGGGGCGCTGCCTGATGATACAGGATAAAATCATCGCGATACAGCAGGAATGTGAGGAAATCTGCCTGCAAAGTGACGCACCGGATTACCGGGCACTGTACTTTAAGCTCTTTGCCCGGACGGAGGAAGTGCGAAAGCTACTGGAGCTAAGATAACATCAAAAAAGAAAACCGGCCATCATTGCTGACAGCCGGCAGGATAGTCTTGTTATCAGGGGGTCTGATTACTGCTCTTCCTTCATCTTTGCAAAGCACTCGCTGCAATAAACAGGACGGTCCTCACGGGGACGGAAGGGAACCTTCGCCTCTTTGCCGCAGTTGGCGCAAACGGCGGTGAACATCTCACGGTCGGTTCTCTGGTTCTGCTTGCGGGCGTCGCGGCAGGCCTTGCAGCGCTGGGGCTCATTGGCAAAACCGCGCTCGGCATAGAACTCCTGCTCACCGGCGGTGAACACGAACTCATTGCCACATTCTTTGCATACTAAAGTCTTGTCTTCGTACATTCTTCATTACCTCGCTTTGGAATCTCTGCCCTCACAATTGATGTTATAAGGGAGTTTTGTATATATCACCTGACGAATTCAGGCAGATACCGAGTGGGTGGAATAGAACTTTCGCAGCTTTCGTCTGACTCTTTGCAGGGCGTTATCCACAGCTTTGGAATGAGAAGAAAGAAGAGAGGCTATTTCCGAATAGGGGTAGCCAGCCAAAAACAGCCGGAACACTTGGCGCTCGTAATCGGTAAGCTCGGTTTGCATCCAGCGGTGCAGTTCTCCGCTGAATTCTGCGGCCTCCACCAGCGCCTGCGGCTGGATCTCCTCCCCGGCGGGATGGTCCTCCGGAATGGGGTCGTAATCCCGCAGCGGCTGATGCCGATCGGAAAGGGCGGCGCGAGCCGCCGAGCCCATGCTGTTGCGGGCGCAGGTAAGGGCGTAGGGGGTGAATTCCCCCAAGCCGGGATGGTAATGGCGCACGGCGCTCATCACCCCTAAAAAGCCCTCCTGGACGAGGTCATCCCGGTCCAGTCCCGGCAGGCGGTAGCTTTCGGCCATGGCCCGCAGGGGGGGCAGCAGCCGGGCCACCAGCACCGTAAAGGCACGGTCTTCCGCCTGAAGAGCGGCCGCGGCCAGCGCTTCATCGGACATAGCTTCCCAGTGTTTTTGCATATGCACATACTCCAGTCCCGGCGGGTGCTCCTGCCGGTACATTATCCATCTTACCCCAATGGGCGGGGCTTGTCAAGCATTTCTTGGTCGGTTTTTACAAAAAAGATTTTCAAGATCTCTAAAATTTTGTACCATTTCGGCCGGGCAGTCCATTTCTCTTGGCCAAAATGTCACAAGAAAAAGCCCAAAATTGGCAGGATTTTGCCGCAAAGGCGGGCAGATAGGGGAAGCTGTGTCCGCAACGGGAGAGAATGCTTGGGCAAAGTACACAAGCTGCCTGCCGCCGGGTTAAAACTGGCAAAAAGCCGCCGAGCTCCGCCGCCCCGCCGCGCCTCTTTTGGGGGAGCTTCCCCCGCCTTTCGGCGGGGCAGCCGGCGCCGATGGCGCCGGCTGGCGGGGCGGCGGAGACCCTGCGGCTTGGAAAGGTTCTATAAATACGGCAGTCTGTTACCGGCTGCGGCGCAGTACCTCCCGGACATAGCGCCAGACCCGGCCGACCGATTCTACCGACATGCGCTCGCGGGCCGTATGGATCTCCAGCAGCTCCGGGCCGATGGAAACGCAATCAAGGCCCGGCAGCTTTTCACACAGCAGGCCGCATTCCAGCCCGGCGTGGATGGCCTCGATCTTGGGCTCGGCGCCGTACTGCTCCCGGTAGACCTCGCACATCAATTCCCGCAGGGGGCTTTCGGCACGGTATTCCCAGGCGGGGTAATCCCCAAAGACCTCCACAGTGCCGCCCAGTTGGTGGGTCAGCACCGTCAGGCGCTCGGTCAGCATCTCCTTTTGGCTGGCCACGCTGCTGCGCACGCCAAAGTGCAGTTCCACGGCGTCATCCTCGGTGGTGAGGATGCCGAGATTGAGGGAGGTCTGCACCAGGCCGGGCAGGCTGCCGCTCATGGCCTGGATGCCATTGGGAACGCAGAGCAGCATGCACAGCACCCGCTCGGCGCTTTCTTCGGTGAGGACGGCGCAGGCGGTTTTTTCATTTGGGGTAACGGTAATGGTAAGATCCGGCTCGGCCGGGGCATACTCATGACGGAGCTGGCTCTGCCAGGCGGCGGCCAGCCGTTCCAGCGCGGGGAGGTCCTCGCAGAGGAGCTGCGCGGTCGCCTCATTGGGGATGGCGTTATCCTTGGAACCGCCGGTCAGCGAAATCAGGCGGCAGGGTGCGTCACGGCGGGCAGCCATCACCAGGCGGCCCAGCAGCATATCGGCATTGGCGCGACCCTTATCAATTTCCACCCCAGAGTGACCGCCCACCAGCTCGGCAATGCGCAGGGTAACAGCCTGGCCGGTCACAGTCTCCCGCTGGATGGGCAGACGGCAGTAGGTGCGGTTACCGCCGGCACAGCTGACGGTAAAGACGCCCTCTGCCTCAGAATCCAAGTTGATCATATTGCGGCCGGTGACTAGGGTGGGCTGCAGCACAGCGGCGCCCAGCATCCCGATCTCCTCATCGCTGGTGATGATGCACTCCAGCCGGGGGGCGGGCAGGTCCTTTTCATCCAGCAGGGCCAGCATCATGGCCACAGCAATGCCATCATCACCGCCCAGGGTGGTACCGCGGGCATACACCCAGCCGTTTTCCTCCACCAGGTCCAGGCCCTCGGTTTCCATATCCTTGGTGCAGCCTGGGGCTTTTTCGCACACCATATCCAGGTGGCCCTGCAGCACCACCGGCGCGGCGGTCTCGTAGCCTTTAGCGGCGGGCTTTACGATAATGACATTATCGCTGGCGTCACGGGTATGCTGCAGGCTGCGGTCTTTGGCGAACTGCTCGCAGTAATCGGCGATTTTCTTGGTATTGCGGGAGCCGTGGGGGATAGCCGCGATCTCCTCGAAATAGTGGAACACTGCCTGGGGCTCCAGGTGGCCGAGAATTTTACTCATGGTTTCGCTTCCTTTCCGGGTATTTGCAGGGGGCCGGTCCACGGCGGAGCCGCACTCGGTTGGCACAGCCAACCGAGCCTCCGGCGCCCCTGCGGGGCGCCGGAGCGCCGGGCTAAAGCCCGGCGGCGGCTCCGCCGCAACCTGTCCCCTGCACCTGTTACACCGCTATTATACACCATTTCCCCTGCCCGCGCCAACCCCCGCCCCGCTTTTTCCTTGACAAAATGCCCAAACCAGGCCCCCGGTTTATGGCAGTTCTACAAAAAGTGCGTCGGAAAAGCGGGCTTTCATTTACAAGCCCTTGTTCCGGTGCTACAATAGGCTTAGCTGCTGGAATCGTTTCCGACAGCAAAACCAATATTCCGATCCCGCCGGTCACTCCACAAACTGGCCGCCGCGGACGAAACAAAGGAGGAATCCCCCGCCGGGCGCTCCCGGTGCGGCAGTGTGGAGACCTGCCGTAAAGCACAGAGAATCCCGCTTTCTCTGCTGCGAGAAAGGTCGTGCGAAGGCAGACCGCTCAGAGCGATGATAATGGCTGATGTCGTACTGAAAAACATTAAAAAGGTGTACCCCAACATCGAACCCAAAAAGAAGAAAAAAGGCGAGCCCGAAAAGGAAAAGAAGAACAACCTGCTGGTGACCGAAGAGGGCGTACTGGCGGTGCATGACTTCAACCTGGAGATCAAGGACAATGAGTTCATTGTGCTGGTCGGCCCTTCCGGCTGCGGTAAATCCACCACCCTGCGCATGATCGCCGGGCTGGAGGAGATCTCCGGCGGCGAGCTGTATATTGACGGCAAGCTGATGAACGACATTCCTCCCAAGGACAGGGATATCGCGATGGTTTTCCAGAACTACGCCCTGTACCCCCATATGACTGTTTACGAGAACATGGCCTTCGGCCTGAAGCTGCGCCATGTAGACCCTCAGGAGATCGACCGCAAGGTAAAGGAAGCCGCCGAGATCCTGGATATCACCCAGTACCTGGACCGCAAGCCCAAGGCGCTTTCCGGCGGCCAGCGTCAGCGCGTGGCCATCGGCCGTGCCATTGTGCGCAGCCCCAAGGTATTCCTGATGGATGAGCCGCTTTCCAACCTGGATGCCAAGCTGCGCAACCAGATGCGTGCCGAGATCATCAAGCTGCGGCAGCGCATCGATACCACCTTCATCTATGTTACCCATGACCAGACCGAGGCCATGACGCTGGGCGACCGCATCGTCATCATGCGGGATGGCGAGATCCAGCAGGTGGGCACCCCGCAGGAAGTCTTCGATCACCCCGCCAATCTGTTTGTGGCAGGCTTCATCGGTATGCCTCGCATGAATACCTTTGACGCCCAGCTGCAGCGCGATCCCGATGGCAAGTTTGCCGTTCAGCTGGCCAATGCCCATGTGGTGCTCAGCGATGAAAAGCAGGCCCGCCTGGCCCAGAAGAATGTCCAGCCCGGCCCCATCGTGCTGGGCATCCGTCCGGAGCACATTATGCTGGCGGGCGAGGGCGAGCAGATGATCCACGGCACCGTGGATGTCAGCGAGATGATGGGCAGCGCGGTGCACCTGCACCTGCAGGCCTGCGGCCGGGATACCATCATCATCGTGCAGACCATGAGCATGCAGGGCGCCACCAATTCGAGCTTTGGCATCGGCCAGTCCATCGCCTTCACCTTTGGCGGCAATGTGGTGCATGTATTTGATCCTGAAACCGGGAAGAATCTTGAATTCTGATGGCTGCAATCCCATAGAAAAAGCCCCTGCCGCAAGGCGGGGGCTTCATTTTAATGCTTAACCGGTTCGCCGCTGCGGTGGCCCGGGGCTGTCAGCCAGTCGGCTTTGTAGTAATAAATAAGCAGGAAGATGCTGCTGAGCGCCCAGGTAATGGGGTAAACCCAGTTCACCACGGCAATGCTTTGGTAGATGGGGGTGGCAACCGTAATAATGGCAACACGCACCACGCACCAGAATGACAGCATTGAAATCATGGGAATGACCGCACGGCCTGCGCCGCGCATGACCGCTGCCAGACAGTGCGAAAGCGCCAGCAGACAGAAGAACAGCGAGCAGGTGCGCATCTTCTGCACGCCAAAGGCGATGGCCGCCGGCTCCTGGGTAAAGGCCTTGATGAGAATGGGGGCCAGCCAGTACAGCAGCGCGCCAACCGCCTCCGCGATGATGACCGAGCACAGAATGCCGAACTGCGCGCCCTGCCGGGTGCGCCTCAGCTCGCCCGCGCCCAGGTTCTGCCCGACGAAGGTGGTAATGGCCGAGGTAAAGCTGGTAATGGGCAGGAAGGCGAAGCCCTCCACCTTGGCATAGGCGCCGCAGCCGCTCATGGCCATCTCGCCAAAGGAATTGATATTGGACTGCACCACTACATTGGCCAGCGCGATGACGGAATTCTGCAAACCGCTGGGCAGACCATAGGAGAGGATCATACGGGTCATTTCCGGGTCAAAGCGGACCTCCCGCCATTTCACCTGGCATTCGCCGGAAACGGGGTTCATCAGCCGCCCCATGCACAGGAACACGCTGACGAACTGCGAAATGATGGTGGCCAGCGCCGCGCCGTCCACATCCATCTTAAAGACGGCGATAAGCAGAATATCCAGCACCACATTGGTGATGGAGGAGATGATAAGATAATAAAGCGGATGGCGGCTGTCGCCCACCGCCTGCATCACGCCGCGGCACTGGTTGTACATCACCAGACCGATGCTGCCCGCGAAGTAGGTGCGGATATAGGCTACTGACTGCGGCATGACATCCTCCGGGGTGCCCATCCACTGCAAAATCTGCGGGGTGAACAGCATCCCAACCACGGTAAGGAACACCCCCGCCGCCATGCCAAAAGCGATATTGGTGTGGATGGCGGCACGCATCTTTTCCACCTCACGGGAACCGAAAAACCGGGAAACCACCACGCCCGCGCCCATCGAAATACCGCCGAAGAACCCCACCAGCAAAAAGATGAGTGTGCCGGTGCCGGTAACGGCTGCCAGCGCGCTGTTGCCCAGCAGGTTGCCGACGATGAGGGCATCGGCGGTATTATACAGCTGCTGGAACAAAAAGCCCAGAAACAGCGGGATCGCAAAGGATACCAGCTGTTTGGCAATGGGACCTTCTGTCATTCGTATCTCGGCTTTGGCCACGGCGCAGGGACTCCCTTCTTTTTACCATTTTCGCCCCTTTGGGGCAAACTCATTGTAGTATAGCAGATTTTCGGCTTTGGCGCAAGGGGCAGGCACCGGCCCAAAAAGCCGCATAAAGCCCGCCCCTGCCGCATATAGATGCACCAAGAACCCGCGTGAAACTAACTGGGGGGAGGTCATCTCATCGTGAAGGGGTTGCCGGAGGATCGGGCGGTGCAGTTCGCCCGTTATATCATCGAAGCAGGCGCCACCGTGCGGGAGACCGCAAAGGAGTTCCACATCTCCAAATCCACGGTGCATAAGGATATCCAGGAGCGGCTGCCGCTGCTTAATTACCCGCTGTACCGGGAGGTACGGGTGGTGCTGGACCGCAATAAGGAGGAGCGCCACCTGCGGGGTGGGGAAGCCACCCGCCGCAAGTATGCCGCCCGCCGGGCGCGCGATAAGAAGTAAAGGCCCGCCGTCTTTGCCCCAAGTGGGCAGGACGGCGAGCTTTTTGTTTTTCCGGCTCGGAGGGGCATTCACAGGCCGCGGGGACGAGGGCGCAGCCCGTTTCGGCGGAGCCGAAACACACGGGCAAAGCCCGTGTCGCCCGCCTGCGGCGGGCGGGGCTGCGCCCCATCCCCGCGGTCTGCGGGAGCTCTCCCCTATAATTACAATGCAGCAGCCACATTTTCCTGCCTGCCGCCTGCCAAAACGCCCTCGGCAATCGCCTTTTTACACCCCCGCAAAGTGGAACACAATGCCCACCACAGCGGAAAAGCCCAGGAACACAATAGGGTGCCACTTTTTGGTCTGCTTCAGGTTGGTCACAATGGCCAAAAACGCCGCCAGCGCCACCGCCGGCCAGCGGATGCTCTGCCACAGGGTACCAAAGCTCCAGCCATCGGCCAGCAGCGCCACAATGGCCACCGAAAGCGCCGCCGAGGCGATAAGCCCGGAGGATGCCGGCCGCAGACCGTAAAAGGCGCTTTCTACATAGCGATTGTTACGGAATTTCTGCAGGAAGATGGAAACAATGACAATGATGATAATGGAGGGTGCCACAAAACCCAGCGTGGTAGAAATGGAGCCAAGAACCCCGCTCATCTCATAGCCCACATAGGTGGCCATGTTTACCCCGATAGGCCCTGGGGTGGATTCTGAAATCGCAATCATATCCGCCAGCTGGGTGTAGGTGAACCACCCGGTGCGGTCGCTCAGGTCATACAGGAACGGGATGGTGGCCATGCCGCCGCCCACGGCGAACAGCCCTATTTTGAAAAACTCCCAGAATAAACGCAGCAGCATCATTTGGCCTTCACCTCCCAGGTCTTCAGCAGAATGCCGGCCACACCGGCCGCTACAATATAGATCATGGGGCTGACGGAGGTGAATACCGCCCCGCCGAATACCGCCAGGAAGATGAGTACCGCTTTCCAGTCCACTATGGCGGCCTTCGCCAGCTTAATGACGGAATTGATCATCAGTACCGCCACCCCCACACGGATCCCGGCAAAGGCGTTTTTGACGGCAGGCAGCTCGGAAACATTGCCCAGCACCGCCGCGATGGCGATGATGATGACCAGGGAAGGGAACACCAGCCCCAGCGTAGCGATCACGCCGCCCAACACCCCGGTGATCTTATAGCCGATGAAGGTGGAAACATTGACGGCAATAGCGCCGGGGGTGCACTGCGCCAGCGCGTAATAGTCCATCATTTCCTGCTCGGTGGCCCAGCCGTGGCGTTCCACCAGCTCGCTCTGCATCATAGGCAGCATGGCATACCCGCCGCCTATGGTAAATAGCCCGATCCGGGCAAAGGTAATAAACAGCTGCCAGTATTTTTTCATGGGCAGTTCCTCCTTGCTTGTGGGATATATTAAGAATGGATTTGCGAGATTTTCGGTCAAGCCTTTTATAAAATCCAAAGGCGGAGCCTTGGCCGCCCGCCGCAATAGGGGAAACACTTTTTCCTCTAACATCAAAAGCATCGATAGGTGGTTTTGATGAAAGATGCCCGCGCTATCTTGCGCTTTCGTTTTCCAAAGGGCGCCCCGAAAGGGGTCGAATTTGCAAAATGATCCGGCGGATCGTTTTGCAAAGGGGGGGGAAGCCCCGCAAGAGAGGGTTCCCCCTTACTTGCGATTTGTTCTATCTATTTTCCTCCGAGCGGGAGAAAAATAGAAACTAATGGTTTAGTTGGCTGCCGCCTGACGGCATCGCAAAGCCTTGACTAAAGCATGGATGCCCGCCCCAAAGACTTCATTATTGTATCACCGCCCGGAGCGGTATGCAACGGGCAAAACAGATTCCTGTACGCTTCCTTGGCATTATAGAAAAGCCCCCACCGCCGCGGCGGGGGAGCTTTTTGCGTATTATATCTTGCTGGGGTCGCCCCAGGTAAAGCCCTTGGCCACCACCCCGTCAATGACATCCGCCAGCACATTGGCGTTGGTCTTGCTTACCGCGTGCAGCAGGTAGATCATACCCGGGCAGGCGCTGTCCACAATCTTTTGCAGGGATTCTGCCTCATCCGGCTGGTCATCGGTCAGCCAGTCCTTGTAGGCAAAGCTCCAGAACAGCGACTTGTACCCCAGCTGCTGTACCTCCGCCAGCGCCCGCTCGCTAAAGTTGCCGGCCGGGAAGCGGAAATACCGCATGGTATAGTTAAAATTCTCCTTGACATAGTCGTGCAGCTTCATCAGGTCCTGCTCCGCTTCCTCCACCGAAAGCCCGGAGTAATTGGGGTGCTTCCAGCTGTGGTTGCCCACCACATGCCCCTCATCTATCATCCGCTGCACCAGCTCCGGCTCCGCCTTGGCAAAATCGCCGGTGATGAAGAAGATGGCCTTGACCCCCTTCTCCTTCAGGGTATCCAGTATCTGCCCGGAAAGCCCGAACTCATACCCCTCGTCAAAGGTCAGGTACACCTCGTTGCTGTCCTCCTTGAGGAAGATGGCATCATACTGGCCGTAGGTCTTATTGTACAGCAGCGAGCCCTGGCTGCGGTTTTTCTCGTCCTTCGGGCCGCCGGGACCCCAGTCCTTGCTCTCGGTGGAAAGCCCCGCCAGCTTTTCCACATCCACTCCCGCCGCGGTGGGAACATTGTTATTCTCGTTGCCCAGGTTCTCATCCCCGGTCACGCCGTAATCGCTATCGTACTGGTTGTCCTTATTCTCGGTATCGCCATGGGTATCATTCTGCTCCGGCTGGGTGGTGCCGGGGTAGTTGGGATCATTCTCATTGTAGGTGGGCTGGCAGCCGCCCAGCAGCATGGCCCCCGCCATTGCCAACGCCAAAAGCTGTTTTTTCATGGTTTTCTCCTCCATTTTTCGTATTATCCGTTTATTTTATACTATTTGTAAAACATTTGCTCCGCTTTCTGCCTGTATTGTAACACATTTCGCCGCATAAATCCTCCCCAAAATCTGCAAACTATCGGTAAACAAAAATTTTTGCGGAGGGTAGGCTTGGGGAACGGCATCTCTATCCCGGCCCCAGCAGGGACCGGGCCGCGGCCGCAGGCCGTTTCGGCTCCGCCGAAACCAGCGGGCTCCGCCCGCTGAAACCGCCCGGAGGGCGGTTTGGCCTGCGGCCGCCCCAACCCGCCTGCCCCGCAAAACCAAAAGGAGGAACCCATGTCCCATACCACCATTACCAAAGTACAGGGCTTCGAAGTTCTGGATAGCCGCGGCAACCCTACCGTCCGGGTGGAGGTCACCCTGCAAAGCGGTGCCATAGGCATCGCAGCCGTCCCCAGCGGCGCTTCCACCGGCGGGCACGAAGCCTGCGAAAAACGGGACGGCGACCCGGCCCGTTACGGCGGCAAAGGGGTACGTTCCGCCGTCCATGCCGTTAATGACGAATTGGCCCGGGCCCTCATCTGGCGGGATGCTGCCGAGCAGAAAACCATTGACCGCATCCTCTGCGAAACGGATGGCACCGGGGATAAATCAAACCTCGGCGCCAATGCCATTTTGGGGGTCAGCCTAGCCGTGGCCCACGCCGCCGCGGCTGCCTGCCGCCTGCCGCTGTGGCAGTACCTCACCCGCTTTACGGGGCGGAGGCCCGCTCTGCCCCGCCCCATGATGAATATTCTGAATGGCGGCCGCCACGCTCCCAATAATATCGATATCCAGGAATTTATGGTCATCCCGCTGGGCTGTCCCACCTTTGCCGATGGGCTGGAGCGCTGTGTGCGGGTCACCCACCGGCTGGGCGCCCTGCTGGAGGAAGCCGGCCTGGCCTGCGGCGTGGGAGATGAGGGCGGCTTTGCCCCCCGGCTGAAAAATGAGGAACAGGCGCTGGAATTGATTCTGCGGGCCATCGAGGATTGCCGCCTCCGCCCCGGGGAGGATATGGCGCTGGCGCTGGATGCTGCCGCCGGAGAGTGGCAGACCGGGAACAATATGTATCTCTTGCCCAAGGAAAACCGGCTGCGCACCCCGCACGACCTGTTGGAATACTGGCGCCGTCTTACCGCCAAGTACCCCATCATTTCGTTGGAGGACCCCGCCGGGGAGGATGACTGGGATCTGTGGCGGCAGCTCACCGAAGCCATCGGCAAAAATGTTCAGCTCGTCGGGGATGACCTTTTTGTCACCCAAAAGGCCCGGCTGGAGCAGGGCCTTGCCCGCCGCGCCGCCAATGCCGTCCTCATCAAGCCCAACCAGGTGGGCACCCTGACCGAAACGCTGGAAACGGTGGCGCTGGCACAGCAGTCCGGCTATGGGGCCATCCTCAGCCACCGCAGCGGCGAAACGGAGGACACCACCATCGCCGACCTGGCGGTAGCCACCGCCTGCGGCCAGATCAAAACCGGCGCCCCCTGCCGCAGCGAGCGCACCGCCAAGTACAACCGCCTCCTCCGCATCGAGGCCATGCTGGAGGAAATGGTCTGACCCCGCACGGACGGTCGGTTTTCCGGCAGTCTCCTTCACACATCTGTGCCGGAACCGGAAGCGGCCCGCAGGGCAAACCGCCCTTCGGGCGGTTTTTGGGGGCGGCCACAGGCCGCCCCCTACGGCGCCGCGCAGCGGCGCCGGCCCTGCGGGCCGCCCTACTCCCTGCAAGCCACGGGATCCGGCGGGCGGAATCCGCCGAAATCGTCTTTCGGACGATTTGGCCTGCGGCCGCCTTTCCCCTCACAAAAATCCCAAAAAGGCGCCCCTCCCACCGGGAAAGGCGCCCCATTTTTATTTATTCGGCTTACAGCCACTTTTTCCGGCGGAAATACCGTACCAGCAGCACCACCACCGCTACCGCCACTACGATGATGACCGGATAACCGTATTCCCAGCTCAGCTCCGGCATGTCAAAATTCATCCCGTACCACCCCACAATAAGGGAAAGCGGCAGGAAGATCGTTGTCACAATGGTCAGCAGCTTCATCACCCGGTTCTGCAGGATATCCACCTGCGCCTGGTATTCCCCGCTGATCTGGGTAGCATATTCCCGCAGCATCTGCGTTTCGCTGCGCAGGGTGCCCACCCGCCGGGCAAAATATCCCACCCGGCGCTGGGCCCGATGCCCCAGCAACTCGGCGGCATCCTCCTGCATCGTCTCGGCAAAATCCCCCAGCTGAGCATAGAAGCGGTTTTCCCGGTTCAGCTCCCGCCGTATGGCACTCATTTTATGGATGAACTTATCGGTATCATCGGCCAGCACCCCCTGCTCCAGGGTGGTCAGGCGGCTTTCCAGTCCCTGCAGCATCGGCAGGTCATTCTGGGTCAGCGCCGTCAGCAGCTCCGCCAGCAGCTCATCCGCCGTCAAGGCATGTCCTGTTGGCAGGGTCAGCTGCTTCAGACACTCGGCAGCATAGCCGTTGTGGTCCACCAGCAGCAGGCTCTCTCCCGCCAGCGCAAAGGCCAGCCGTCGCACGGACTGCGCGCCCCGTTGGGGCAGGCGCACCTCCCCCGCCAGGGCCCCCTGCCTGATGTGCAGCCAACAATACTGGTTTTCCCGCAGGTCCTCCGGGGGCTGCGGCGGGGTAAGGCCCTGCGGCAGCAGGGCGCCGGGCAGCTCTTCCGGGCACAGCACCGTCAGAATGCTCTTTTCCTCCGGCGGCAGGCTCTCCAGCGGTTCCAGTGTTTCTCCTATTCGGTAATACTGCATCATTTCCCCTCCCGTGCCGTTTTTCTCAGTATATCACATTCCGCCCGGCCGGGCAAAAAGTTTTATCCCAGCTCCTTGCGGTAATAGCACGCCCCGCACCGCCGGCCAAACTTGACCGCAATATCGTGCAGGTGTCCCTCCTTCACAAAGCCGTTCTTCTCGTGAAACCGGCAAGAAGCCGCGTTTTCATCGGTAATAATGGAGATAAGATTGGTGATTCCCATTTTGCGTCCTTCCGCCTCAATGGCCGCCAGCAGCGCCGCCCCCAGTCCCACGCCCCGCAGGTCAGGTGCCGTGTAGATGGAAAGATCGGCGGTATGGCGATAACCGCTGCGGGGATTAAAGTCGCTGAGATAGGCAAAGCCCGCCACATTTCCGGCATCATCCCGCGCCACCAGGAACGGAAACCGTTCCGTCACGCCTGCTACCCGGGCCTCGTACTGATCCGCCGTCAGCTCCGTCTCCTCCAGCGAAAAGCTGGTGTTCTTCACATAGTAGTTGTAGATCTCCCGGCAGCCGGGAATATCCCTTTGCTCCAGCTTGGTGATGATCATTTGGGGGTCCTTCCTTTCCTGGGATCAGTCTCTGCCTTGCCCGGCCCTCCTCGGCCGTCTTCTGCAAGGTATGGGTCCGGGCCGCAGGCCGTTTCGGCTTCGCCGAAACACACGGGCTCCGCCCGTGTCGGCGGCTCCGCCGCCGGGCCTGCGGCCCGCCCTCTCCGCCCGGCCTGCGCCGCGCAGCCGCCGCAGTTCCGCGCCTTTTGCCCAAAATGAAAAACCAGGCAGGGCTGCGGCCTTCCTTGCCGCGCTCTCTGCCTGTTTTCCGTCTGCCGTGTGGTCTTTGGGGATCACCTAATAATAAAAAAAGCGCCTCGCCGGCGTCTTTTTTTATCTGGTGACCCGGACGGGAATCGAACCCGTGTTACAGCCGTGAAAGGGCCGTGTCTTAGCCGCTTGACCACCGGGCCATTATGGTAGCGGTAGGTGGACTTGAACCGCCGACACTTCGGGTATGAACCGAATGCTCTAGCCAACTGAGCTATACCGCCATATAAGCGCGATTATCACGCAAGGGTTATTATACTAAATGGAAAAAGGCTTGTCAACCCTCTTTTTCATCATTTTTTCACGCCCCGTGGGGCAAAAGCCCCATGAAAGCCCCCCGTTTTATCCCACCCCTTTGATGAAAACAGAGAATTGCGCCAAAGCCGAGAGATTTCCTTGACCTTTTTGGACGGATGCACTACAATAATAAAAATATCTGCCCGGCGCCAGGAGCCCGGCGGGCGCTCTCCGCTCCGCCTCGGGCGCGCCGCCCTTTCGGGGACGGCACCCCTCGTCCGCTCCGCGCGCCCGCCGCCCTACGCCGTTTTCCGGCCGGGCACCCAGAACAGTACATTCAAAAAGCATAGCATAGAAGGGGGATCTTATTGATGCTGAATACCGATCACAATTCCAAATTTCTGCCGGAGGCACTCACCTTCGATGACATCCTGATGGTGCCGGCCCACAGCAATGTGCTGCCCGCCGATATCAATGTCCGCACCCGCCTGGCCGGGGATATCTACCTCAATACCCCGCTCATCAGTGCCGCCATGGATACCGTCACCGAAAGCCGCATGGCCATCGCCATGGCCCGGGAAGGCGGCCTCGGCGTCATCCATAAGAATATGCCCATCCGCCAGCAGGCCGATCAGGTCGATCGGGTCAAGCGCAGCGAAAACGGCGTCATCAATAATCCTTTTTTCCTCTCTCCGGAGCATCTCGTCAGCGATGCCGACCGGCTGATGGGCAAGTTCCATATCAGCGGCGTTCCCATCTGCGATGCCGACGGCAAGCTGGTGGGCATCATCACCAACCGCGACCTCAAGTTCATGTCCAGCTTCGATGTCCCCATCGGCGAGGTGATGACCAAGGAACATCTCATCACCGCCCCCCAGGGCATCACCCTGGAGGAGGCCAAGGCCCTGCTGCTGCGCAGCAAGGTGGAAAAGCTGCCCATCGTGGATGAAAACTTCCACCTCACTGGCCTCGTCACCATCAAGGATATCGAAAAGGCCAAGAAGTACCCCAATGCCGCCCGCGACAGCCAGAACCGCCTGCTGGTCGCCGGCGCCATCGGCGTCAGTCACGATATGGAGGAGCGCGCCGCTGCCCTGGTGGAAGCCCAGGTCGATATCCTGGCGCTGGATAGTGCCCACGGCCACAGCGAGAATATCCTCAAGGCGGTTTCCCGCATCAAGAGTCTGTACCCCCATATCCCCCTCATCGCCGGCAATGTAGCCACCGCCGCCGGCACCGAAGCCCTCATTAAGGCGGGTGCCGACTGCGTCAAGGTTGGCATCGGGCCCGGTTCCATCTGCACCACCCGTGTGGTAGCCGGCGTGGGCGTCCCCCAGGTCACCGCCGTGTATGAGGCTGCCTGCATCGCCGCCAAGTACGATATCCCCATCATCGCCGATGGCGGCATCAAGTATTCCGGCGATATTGTAAAGGCGCTGGCCGCCGGCGCCAATACCGTTATGCTGGGCAGCCTGCTGGCCGGCTGTGAGGAAGCCCCCGGTGAAAGCGAGATCTACCAGGGCCGCCAATTTAAGAGCTACCGCGGCATGGGTTCCATTGCCGCCATGCAGAACGGCAGCAAGGACCGCTACTTCCAGGAGGGCAACAAAAAGCTGGTGCCGGAGGGCGTGGAAGGCCGTGTGCCCTATCGGGGTGCCCTGGCCGATAACATTTTCCAGCTGATGGGCGGCGTAAAGAGCGGCATGGGCTATACCGGCTGCGCCACCATTGCCGAGCTGCACGAAAAGGCCCAGTTTGTCCGCATTACCGGCGCCGGTCTTATCGAGAGCCATCCCCACGATATTTCCATCACCAAGGAATCCCCCAACTACTCCAGCCACAGCTAAAAACAGGCTATCCTCTCCCCCGCACGCCAAAGCGGGGGGGATTTTTTGCCTTCTGCGGGACTATTATTTACCGAGAAAAATCCCCCGGACGGGAACGGGGAGCCATTCTTTCCGGGGGAAAATAAAGTTTAGAAAATCAGTCGTCTACATCAAAGGCTTCCAGGCCACGCTTGGCCTCCACCTTCACATCGCCATGGCGTACCATCAGCATGGTGAAGAACGCCAGGCCCACAAAAATGGCGGAATACAGGAACAGCACCGAGTAGCTCACATGCTTCAGCAGCCAGCCCGCCACAATGGGGGTGATGGTCTGGGCGGCCATGCTGGCAGTGTAGTAGTAGCCGGTAAATTTGCCGACATCGCTGCCGCGGCACATTTCCACCACCATGGGCAGGCTGTTTACATTGATGGAAGCCCAGGCCACGCCAACTAGGGCAAACAGGGCATACAGCGCCGGGTGGAAGGTATTATTGAACAGGGTGTAGACATAGCCGGAGCCGAAGCAGGCGGTAAGCAGCAGTACGCCGAACAGAATAGTGCGGCGGCGGCCCACCCGGCTGGCGGCAATGCCGACCGGGATGTAGGAGCAGATGGCGCCTGCGGTGGCAATGGTCAGGCACAGAGTAGCATCGCCCAGGGCCATCCCCCACATTTTATCGGCAAAGGTGGTAAACCAGGTCTCGATGGCATTGTAGCCAATGAACCACAGCGCAATGGAGGCCAGCAAAAAGCCCAGACTGCGGCGGACGGCGGAGGGCAGCTTTTCATTGCCGCTTTCGTCTACCTCAGCCAAGTTCCATTCGGGGTGCTCGGCTTCCAGCGCCATATTTTCCTCATGCAGCTTTTTCTCCCGGATGGCGGCAAACAGAATGCCGACCGAAACGGCCATGATGCCCGCCACAATGGCAAAGAGCGGCAGGTAATTGACATGCTCCAGGCCGGCCACGCGGCTGGAGGAATACAGCACACTGGTGATGACCAGGTACAGGATGCCGCCCACGGCGCCCATTAGGTTGATGATGGCATTGGCGCGGCTGCGCAGCGGCTTGGGGGTGACATCGGGCATGAGGGCGACCGCCGGGGAACGGTAGGTGCCCATGGCGATGAGCAGCAGGCCCAGTACCGCGATAAAGAGTACCAGCTTGGTGACGGAGGGGCTGGCGGCGTAGCTGTTATCCAGGATGGGCAGCAGCATCATAAGCAGGACGGCGCAGCCGGTGCCGCACAGAATAAAGGGCATCCGGCGACCCATGCGGCTGCGGCTTTTATCGCTGATGGCGCCGAAGAGCGGCAGCAGGAACAAAGCCAGTACATTATCCGCCGCCATAATAATACCGGAGTAGGTCTCATCCAGGTGGAAGGTATAGGTAAGGATCTTGGGGATCACGCTGTTATACATCTGCCAAAAGGCGCAGATGGAAAGGAACGCAAGCCCCACCAGGATGGTGCGCTTATTATTGAGCTTCAGGTTCATGGTCAACATCTCCTCGTGGTCAAGATGGGGTGCTGCCTTTATCATAGCGTAAAACGGGGGGATTTACAAGGTGGAGAAGTGAGAAAAAGTGGGTGATAAAGCCTGCTTGTTGAATGCTAAATGAAACTATGATAGAATATTTGTACAACTCATAGGAGGTCAGCATGGGGATAATAAAGGATTTATTTGTAACTCCAAAGATGATTGGCGCATGGGGAGAAAGAGAAATAGTAAATAAACTTAAGCTAATAAACCCGTTTGGAAAAAATGGAAAAATACTGAGAAACATATATATCCCGAAAGAAGATGGAAGCACAGCGGAAATAGATGTCGTATATATAACAACAAAGGGATTATTTGTAATAGAAAGCAAAAACTTTTCTGGGTATATTTTTGGAAACGAAAACAACCGAAATTGGACGGCTACGCTATATGCGGGGAAAACATGGTATGGGGCGAAGAAAGTTGAAAAGCATAGCTTTTATAATCCCATTTGGCAGAACAACTCCCATATAAATGTGCTAAAGAAGTTCCTGAAAATGAACATTCCGATGTTTTCTATTGTTGTTTTTTCGAGCCAATGTGAGATAAAAGAGCTTGTTGTAGAGCATGAAAATGCGTATATATGTAAAGCGGATACATTTCTAACATTGTTGCAAGGTATTTGGAATGCATATCCTTGTATTTTAGATGATTTACAAGTCTACTCGATTTATGAACAACTGGAACCTTTGACAAACCAAGATAGAGCAATAAAGGAAAAACACATAGCTGAGGTGAGAGCGAGATTGGAAAGTGAAGAAAAATGTCCCCTATGTGGAGGACAGCTTGTTCTGCGCACAGCAAGGCAAGGAACAAATGCTGGGCATCAATTCGTTGGGTGCTCCAATTATCCAAGGTGCAGATATACAAGAAACTTATAGGTAGTAAAACAAACGATTTACAAAAACCTGCTTGAACCGGCAGGGGAAGTTTGCTACAATAAGCGGCATACACGGCATAACCGGGAAGGAGACTTCCCATATTATCCCGTGAGTGCGTATTTTTTCCAAAGGAGAACCCAAATGTTTTTACGATATATCTTGTGCGCGGCGGCGGCGTATCTGCTGGGGAGCATCAGCACCGGTGTGCTGCTGAGCCGCCGGCTGTTCCATGACGATGTGCGGAAGCACGGCAGCGGCGGCACCGGCGCCACCAATATGCTGCGCACCTACCGCCTAAAGGCGGCGCTTTTGACCTTTGCCGGGGACGCGGCAAAGGCGGCGCTGGCGGTTCTGCTGGGGCGGTACCTGGCGGGCTTTGAGGGCGGATGCGTGGCCGCGGTTTTTGCAATAGTGGGGCATATGTGGCCGCTGTATTTTGGCTTTCGGGGCGGCAAGGGCATTGCCTGCACGGTGGGGGCCATCGCGGTGCTGTATCCCATCCTGCTGGTGCCGCTGGTAATCCTGTGGGGGGTGCCGGTGCTGTGCAGCCGATGCATTTCGCTTGGTTCCATAATAGCTGCGCTGGGGCTGACCCCGGCGGTAGCGCTGTGGTGCCATGGGCAGGCGGTGGAGCCGGTATTTCCCGTAGGGGGCGCCGCGGTGATGACGCTGCTGATCCTGTGGGCGCACCGGGAGAACATGGTGCGGCTGGCCCGCGGGGAAGAGAACAAAATTTAAGGGGCTTGGGAAATTCGCGGGGGGCCAAGGCAGGGGGCGCAGCCCCGGCGGCAAAGCCGCCGAACCGGCGCGACGCGCCGGTAAGCCCCAGCCTACGGCTGGGGCGGGCTGCGCCCTGCCCCCTGCACCGACATAAAACAGCAAACAGACCCGCCGGGGAGCCGGCAAGGAGGCAAAATGAAGATCGCTGTACTGGGCAGCGGCGCGTGGGGCACTGCGCTGGCCATGCTGCTGCAAAAGAATGGGCACGAGGTAAGCCTTTGGTCCTACTGCGAGGAGGAAAGCAACACCCTGCGGGAGCGGGGTGAAAACAAGATGCTGCCGGGGGTCCCTCTGCCGAAGGGGCTGGCGCTGACCCACCGGGAGGATATAGTGGCCGGGTGTGAGCTGGTGGTTTTTGCGCCGCCCAGCTACGCCATGCGGCAGACAGCCCAAAGGGTGAAGCCCTATTTAACGCCGGGAACAGTGCTGGTGACTGTGGCCAAGGGCGTGGAGCCGGAAAGCGGTCTGCGGATGTCTGAGATCCTGGCGGAGGAGCTGCCGGGGTATGCGGTAGCGGCGCTTTCGGGACCCTCCCACGCGGAGGAGGTAGCGCGGGAGATGCCCACCGGCTGCGTGGCGGCCTGCCCGGAAAAAGCCATTGCCGAATGGGTGCAGGGCATTTTTATGAACCCGAGCTTTCGTGTTTACAGCAGCACCGATATTACCGGGGTGGAGCTGTGCGGCGCGGCCAAAAATATTATAGCGCTGGCGGCCGGCATGGCCGAGGGCATGGGCTGCGGCGATAACGCCAAGGCCCTGATGATGAGCCGGGCGCTGGTGGAGCTTTCCGCGCTGATCAAAGCGGCGGGCGGGCAGGAGAACACCTGCTTTGGGCTGGCCGGCATGGGGGATATGATCGTGACCTGTACCTCGCCCCATTCCCGCAACCACATGGCCGGCGTTGCCATCGGGCGGGGAGAGCATGTGGCCGGGGACCTGGGCGAACGCCACGCGGTGGTGGAGGGCTACTACGCTGCCCAAAGCGTAACGGCGCTGGCCCAAAAGCTGGGGGTCCATATGCCCATCTGCGAGTGTGTTTATGATATTCTGTTTAACGGGAAAGACCCGGCCGCGGCGCTGACCGAGCTGATGCTGCGGGATAAACGAAGTGAATTTTAATGGCAAGGCCCCCGGAGGGGAAGCGGCAGGCTTCCTTTCCGGGGGCGGTTTTTTTCTTTGCGGGGGCTTTCCGGGCGCAGCCCGAACCGTCCTCCGGACGGTTCCCGCGGCCTTCGGCCGCGGCGGCGGTGCGAAGCACCGCCGGGGCTGCGCCCTCCCGGGCTCACAGCAGGGTAATTACCCCGATGCAGCCGGCCAGCAGCACCGCCCCCAAAAGGAGCAGCATCCAGAAGACCCATCTATTATCCACGCAGCGCAGCACATAGCTCCGCTGCGGCTTTTGCGGGTCGAACCAAACCGGCAGCACCGTTCCCACGGGGTACTGCTCCGCCATTGGGTTGCGGCTCACTCCGATGATAGAATTGCGGCTGCGCTCGATGTGCAGAACCCCGTTTTTCTCATAGCAGCGGCAGGCGTTTTCCGCAAAGGGCGTGCTGACACTCCGGGTCACATACCCCCGGTAGCGCGGCCCGGTCACCCGGTATTCCCGCCCCTCTGCCGTATAGCGCACCACCGGCAGATGCACCGCACTATTCTCCCCGCCGTAGCAGACGGCGCTATATCCCGTTACCGTACCGTTGGTACGGCAGGTGCAGCGCTGCTCCATCACTAAATACCGATAACCGACGGTAAAGGCCAGCAGGAGCAGAACGCCCCCGCCCACGCCCAAAAATAGCCCGAACACCAGCTTGATGATCTCCGTCTCCGTCATTCTCTCGTCCCCTTTCTCCGCAGTGCCTTCTCCACAAAGATAGCGAACCTCTGTGAAAAAGTCAAGCCCGGAAAAAATCCCCGCCGTGCAGCGGGGATTTTGGTTTATTCTTGCGGCAGGTCGACCTTGATGGCCAGCTCGGCCAGGGATTTATCCTCCACCTCGGCGGGGCAGCCGCTCATCAGCTCGCTGGCATTCTGCACCTTGGGGAAGGCGATGACATCCTTGATGGATTCCTTGCCCAGCAGCAGCATGACGAGACGATCCAGGCCAAAGGCCATGCCGCCATGGGGCGGGGCGCCGTAGCGGAACGCCTCCAGCAGGAAGCCGAAGCGCTCCTCGGCGCTTTCCGGGGTGAAGCCCAGAGCCACCAGCATACGCTCCTGCAGCTCCATGGTGTTGATACGGATGGAGCCGCCGCCGACCTCGCAGCCATTCATGACCATATCGTAGGCGCGGGCGCGGCAGTGACCGGGGTCGCTCTCGATCATATCGAGATCCTCCAGCATGGGGCAGGTGAAGGGGTGGTGCTTGGCCATGTAGCGGCCCTCCTCCTCGCTGTACTCAAACAGCGGGAATTCGGTGACCCACAAAAGATCGAAGGTGCCGGGCTCGATGAGGCCGAGCTTCTGGGCGAGGTGATTACGCAGCTGGCCCAGCGCATCATAGACGACCTCATTCTTGGCGTCGGCCACGATGAGCAGCAGGTCGCCCTCTTCGGCCTCCAGCGCCTGGTGAATTCCCGCGATCTCCTCCTCGGTGAGGAATTTCTCAAAGCTGGAGGTGCGGCCCTCGTGGGTCCAGCGGGTGTAGGCCAGGCCCTTGGCACGGTAGGTCTTTACAAAATCGGTCAGCTTATCGATCTCCTTGCGGGAGAGCTTTTCGGCAGCGCCCTTGGCATTGATGCCGCGGACCGAGCCGCCGCCGGCAATGGCGCCGGAGAAAACGGAAAATTCGGTATTCTTCAGGATCTCGGAAAGATCGTGCAGCTTGAGATCGAAACGGGTATCGGGCTTATCGATGCCGTAGTTATCCATGGCGTCCTGGTACTTGATGCGGCGGAAGGGTGTTTCGAGGTCCTTCCCCAGTACTTCCTTGAAGATGCGCTTCATGAAGCCTTCGTTCATGGCCATGATGTCCTCCTCATCAATGAAGGACATCTCCACATCGATCTGGGTAAATTCCGGCTGGCGGTCGGCGCGCAGGTCCTCATCGCGGAAGCAGCGGGCGATCTGCATATAGCGGTCGAAGCCGGAGCACATCAGAATCTGCTTATACAGCTGGGGGGACTGGGGCAGAGCGTAGAACCTGCCCTGCTGCACGCGGCTGGGCACCAGATAATCGCGGGCGCCCTCCGGTGTGGACTTGATGAGGATGGGGGTTTCGATCTCATAGAAGCCGTTGGTATCGTAGTAATCGCGGGCGATCTTGACGATGCGGTGGCGCATGGCGATGGCGTTCTGCATTTCGGGGCGGCGCAGATCGAGGTAGCGGTACTTGAGGCGCAGGTCTTCCTTGACGCCGCGGCTGTCATCGCTGATGGCGAAAGGCGGGGTATTGCTTTCGGCCAGCACGCGCAGCTCGGTGACATAGACCTCCACCTCGCCGGTGGGGATCTCGTGATTGACGGATTCCCGCTGACGGAGGACGCCGCGGGCCATCAGCACATATTCGGCGCGGACCTTCTGGGCCTTGGCCAACAGGGCGGGATCGGTTTTATCATCGAAGGCCAGCTGGACGATGCCGGTGCGGTCGCGCAGATCGATAAAGACGAGGGTTCCCATATCGCGTGTTTTCTGTGCCCAGCCGCATACCACCACTTCCCGGCCGATCATCTCCGGGGTGACGGTGCCGCAGTAGTGGGTGCGTTTGAGACCTTTCATGGTATCTGCCATAAATTTTGCACTCCTTTTGTTTTGGGGAATAGCGCTTTTTCGGGGGGATTCCTCATTTTGCCGAGAAAGCGGAATTTGATTTATTAACAATTTATTATAGCACGAATAGGGACGGTGTCAAAGGGTTTTGCCGCAGGTTTTGCAAAAAGAAAAGGCAGCGAGTGTCATTGGCTGCGGCAGAAAGAAATAAAAGCCGATTAAGAATAATTTGCAGTCGCCTACGGCGGGGCGGAGCCTTTTGCAAGAGCTGAACAAGTATGCCTGCCCAGCGTGGGCCTACTTTTCCATGAAGAAAAGTAGGCAAAAGTCACTTGGGGCTGCGCCCCAAGACCCCCTAACGCTAAGCTGCGGCTGGATACGAACGATGCAAAGCATCGCCCGTACAGCGCCGCAGATACGCTAATAAGGTGCCTGCGGCGCATTTTATGCGGGGTAACTGCAAACCAACAACAGAAAGTCATGCCGCCAGGTCTATCATTTTTTGGCGCAGCAAAGACTCCATACGAGTGAATCGGATGCTGTACCCAGGAATAGTCCAAGAGAAAGCCCTCGCCGGCAGGCACTGTACCTGTTTGGCGAGGGTAGTTTTCAGCAATCGACATTTTCGGCGGCTTCGGCCGCGGCGGCAAACCAGCCGTTCTGCATCTCGGTTTCAAATTCCGGGAGGAAGTGCAGGAGAGAGATGGGTTTAGCGGTACCGGTGGCCATCTGCTTCAGCTGGGCGGAGCCTGCTTCCAGCTCGCTGTCGCCCAGCACCACGCTGTACAGGGCGCCAATCTTATTGGCATACTTCATCTGCGCCTTGACGCTGCGCCCCATCAGGTCGCACTGGACGGCATAGCCCTCCCGCCGCAGCTGGGTGGTCAGCCGGAACGCCTCCTCGGTGGCCGCCTCTCCCATCGAAGCAATATAAAGATCGCACTGCTGGGGCTCAGGGAAATCGCAGCCCTGCTGCTCCATCACCATGAGGAGCCGTTCCAGACCCATGGCAAAGCCGATGCCCTCCACATCCGGGCCGCCGAGCTGTTTGCTCAGCCCGCCGTAGCGGCCGCCGCCGCACAGCGCGGGGAAGCCAGGAATGGAGATCTCAAAGACGGTACGGGTGTAGTAATCCAGCCCGCGAACGATGCCGGCATCGACGGTGAAGGGGATATCGGCATCCTTCAGAAGGGTCTGTACTTTCTCAAAGTGGCTGCGGCAGTCATCGCACAGATAATCCAGCACACGGGGGGCGCCTTTGGCGATCTCTCCGCAGACGGGGGATTTACAATCCAAAATGCGCATGGGGTTTTTCTCCAGGCGCTCTTTACAGGTTTCGCACAGATCCTCCCGGCGGCTCTCGAAGTAGGCGCGCAGGGCCTTGTGGTACTCGGCGCGGCAGGTGGGGCAGCCGATGGAATTGATGGCGAGGGTGAGGTCCTTGAGGCCAAGGGTCTGCATGCCCTCCCACGCCAGGGAGATCACTTCGGCATCGGTGACGGGCCCGGTGGCGCCGTAGCACTCCACACCGAACTGGTGGAACTGGCGGAAGCGCCCCCGCTGTGCCTTTTCATAGCGGAAGCAATTAAAGACATAGCTGACCTTGAGGGGCAGGGCATCGCCCAGGAGCCCATTTTCGATGGCGGCGCGGCAGATGCCGGCGGTGCCTTCCGGGCGCAGGGTGATGGAGCGGTCGCCCTTATCGGTAAAGGTATACATCTCCTTATTGACAACATCGGTGGTATCGCCTACCCCACGCTGGAACAGCTCGGTGTGCTCGAAGGTGGGGGTACGGATCTCGCCGTAGCCGTACAGTGCGGCGGTGGAGAGCAGGGTACGCTCGACATACTGCCAGCGGGGGGTTTCGGCGGGGAGAAAATCATTGGTGCCGCGGGGGCGGGTGGTGAGGATGGCCATAGGGGTACTTCCTTCCTTTTTACGAAATGGCGGCATAGCGCCGGTCTGTGGTTTATTTTAGCACAGGTTTGGGGAAAAGGGAAGTCCCAGTTGAAGGCAGGTGCGGGGCGCAGCCCGAACCGCCCTACGGGCGGTTCCTGCGGCCTTTGGCCGCAGCGGCGGCTCCGCCGCCGGGGGGCTGCGCCCCGCGGCCCCGCGAAAAGCAAAATCCCCCATTCCATAGCGGAACGGGGGAGCGAAATGCCGGTTTTTACTTTTTGGGGTTGACGATATCGCGCCAATCCAGGTCGCCGTTTTCCAGCGCGTGGATCATGGCCTCGGCCGAGGCGATATTGGTGGCGTAGGGGATATTGTAGACATCGCACAGGCGCAGCAGGCTGGCCTCATCCGGCTCGGTGGCCTTGGCCCCGATGGGATTGCGGAAATACAGCAGCAGGTCGATCTCATTGCAGGAGATGCGGGAGGAGATCTGCTGATCGCCGCCCTGGCTGCCGGCCATAAAGCAGGTAATCTTGAGGCCGGTGGCTTCCGAGACCAGCTTGCCGGTGGTGCCGGTTGCACACAGATTATGGCGGCTGAGGATGCCGCAATAGGCGATGCAGAACTGGACCATCAGTTCCTTTTTGGCGTCATGGGCGATGAGAGCGATATTCATACTTCAAGTGCCTCCTTTGGCAATGTTGAGATCAAGATGTATTTTACGGCCGGTAAACGGCCAGCAGCGGGCGGCTTTCTCCGCACAGGCGGGCGGCAATATTACCAGTGGCGGCGCTGTACGGCAGGTCGGCCCCTTCGGGGATCATCCCCAGCAGCCGCGCGCCGATGGCGTCCAGTACGGCATCCAGGTGGGGATAGCCCAGGTCCCTCGGCAGGCGGCGGCCCACCCGGTTAAAGACCGTGCGCAGATTCCGGGCACCCTGCCCGGCCCACCAATCGGCGGTCTTAGCGGCGGCTTCTATGCTCTGCGGGGTCACCTCGGTAAGGAGCACCAGCGTTTCGGCGGCGGGCAGCAGGCCCTTTTGCAGCGCGCCGGCGCCGGGCGGGCAGTACCACAGCAGCGCATCGTACTGCTCGGTGCCGCTCAGCTCCTCCCGCAGCAGCTGCACATCGGCGGCCTCCGGCACCCAATCGATGGCGGACGGCCCCTGTAAAAGGGTCAGCCCGGCAATACGGGTGGGCAGCAGTGCGTTCTCCAGCGCGCACCGCCCTTCCAGCAGGTCAGAAAAATCGAACAGGCCTTCCTCCCGGATCTCCAGCAGGCGGTTCATCCGCCGCAGGCCCGCAGTGGCTTCCACCAGCAGCACTTTTTTGCCCTGCAGGGCCAGTTGCCGGGCCACCGCTGCGGTGACGGCGGCCGTACCGCAGCCGCTGCAGCCGGCTGTCATAACAATACTACGCACAACGGCCGGCCTCCTTTTGGTTTTCCCATGGCGTGCAGAACAAAATAAGCTGCATAACAGCTTTACCACAAATATCTTATCATATCATCCGCCAAAATGCAAAGGGTAGCTGGCCCAGCCGCTAAATTTTGTGCAGGTTCCAGTACAAAGGGCCTTTCCCTTGCATCAGCCTGTCAAATTGCGCCGCCTGGCAGCGAGACAGAGGCACGCTGCCGCGGGTGCAAAGGAATAAAATTGCGCAAGGGGCGGGGGCCGCAGGCCCGGCGGCAAAGCCGCCGACACGGGCGCCGCCCATGTGCCCGCCTTCGGCGGTCGGCCTGCGGCCCCCAAGCCTGCCCCCTGCACAGACCAGAAAAGAAGCTCCCCGGCGCACCTGCCGGGGCCGGGGAACAAAACCTCACTTATTCAGCCTCACTCCGGCCGGCGCTTTGCCGGGCCAGGTAGTCCAGCTTATTCTGGTGATAAATGCCGTCCTCACCAAAGAAGTACTCCTCCAGTACCGCCTTGGCCACAGGTGCGGCACGGTCGCCCTCGTAGCCCTTTTCGATGATGACCGCCACGGCAATCTGGGGATCATCGGCAGGGGCGTAGCAGATAAAGCAGGAATTAACCAGGCCATCGCCGCGCTGCGGGGAGCCGGTCTTGCCCGCCACCACGATATCCACGCCGTACATGCTCCAGGTTTTGCCCCGGGTGCTGCCCCATGTGCCGTAGCTGGTGCCGCGTCCGTAGCGATCATTGTAGCAGCTGCGGGTCATGCCCTCCCGGATGGCCGCCCAGGTGCTGTCATCAGCCTCTATGGACTCCACCACGGTGGGCTGCGCCTCGTACAGCACATTTTTCATATTGTAGTCCCATATTTTATCCACCAGGTGTACCTGCATCCGCTGGCCACGGCTGGCCAGGGTGGCGGTATAGCTTGCCATCTGTAAAATGGTGAACTGGTTATCCAGCTGGCCGATGGCGGATTGCAGATCGTAGCTGTCGTACCAGTCCTCGCCGATGGCCGCGCGGGTCTCCGGAGAGGAAAGCTGACCCGCCAGCTCGGGGATCTCGATGCCGGTGGCATGGCCCAGCCCCAATGAATAGCTATACTCATTGATGGTCTCGATGCCCATGCGGCGGCCCATATCGTAGAAAAAGATATTGCAGGAAACACGCAGCGCGTCAATGACATTGACGGGGCCGTGTACGCCCTCGCAGACGGGCTGATAATCCCGGTAGTAGGTGTAGCGGCCGGTACATCTGATGCGGTCGGTGGCCGTTACGGTGCCGGTGTCCAGCGCTGCCAGTGATACCGCGGGCTTATAGGTACTGCCCACGGTGTACAGGCCCTGTGTGGCGCGGTTCAGCAGGGGAGAGGGGGTTTGCTGCACCATCTCGGAATAGCCGGTGTAGTAGTCGTTCAGGCTGTAATCGGGGTAGCTTGCCATGGCGATGACCCCGCCGGTCTTTACATCGATGGCCACCACGGCGCCGGCCTCGGCCTCCTTACCGCGGGTGGCCGGGGCGTTTTTATTCAGGTAGCTGATGCGGTCGGCCAGCCCCTTCTGGGCGGCAGCCTGTACACTTTGCACCAGGGTAAGCTGCACGGTGTGTCCGGGCACGGCTTCCTCCGTTTCTTCCACCCGGATGACATTGCCCTCCTGATCCTGCACCACAGTGCGCAGACCGTTCTGCCCGCGCAGCTCATCCTCCATCACCCGCTCAATGCCGCTTTTGCCCAGCGTATCGCTGATGCGGTAGCCGGAGGGATTGGAGAGGGAATAGGTCTTTTCCGCTTCCTTCAGCTTGTTGTATTCCTCGCTGCTGATGGACCCGGTGACCCCCAGCACATGGGAAGCCAGACTGCCGGTCAGGTAGGTGCGCACCGGGACGGTAACGCCATCTACGCCCGGCAGACGGCTGCTGCTTTCTTTAACGGCAGCCAGCAGCGCATCGCTGATATCGGTGGCAAAGGTATAGGGATTGTAGCTGGAAAATTCCGATTGCGTCATGGTATAGCGGATCCCCGCCAGCAGCCGCTGCTCCTCCTGGGTGTAGCGGTACATACGGTACTGCGTCCGCAGGGAGGAAAGGAGCTCCTCATCGGTGGCGTCGGGGGTCTTGCGGAAGTTCCGCAGCCAGTCCAGCGCCTCGGCATCGCTCAGGTCCTCTATCTTATTGCGGCTGCGCAGCCGGTCCAGCACATCGGTATCGGTGTAGTCATTCAAGTTATAGAGCTCCCGCAGCCAGTACAGGGCATCCTCCGGGGTGGCGGCCTCGCTTAATTGCAGCTTGCCGCGCAAAGCCCGCAGGGCGGCTTCCTCCCCGGTAAAGGTGTAGGGCATCTCCGTGCTGATAGGCAGCTCATCCCGCCACTCACAGCCGTAATCCCGGCACAAAGCGGTGAGGGTAAGCAGCAGGGGATTGAGCTCCTGCTCAGTAAAGTAGTTACTATCAATGGTGATATTGCAGATGGTGGTATTGCCGGTAAAGGCCTTTCCTGTGGCATCCACGATCTCCCCGCGGGCCGCAGAGGTCTGCTGGGTGATGGAAATGCCCTGGGCCGCCTGGCGGGCGTAGTCCTCGCCATCCCGCAGCTGGGTCAGCATCATCACCACCACAAAAAACAGAAAAACGGCGCCGATGGCAGCGCCCAGGATGATATAGCGTTTTCTCTCGGTGGGGTACATGGTCGGCTCCTTTCTTCCTTGGCTTTGCGGGATAGCCCGCGCAGGGTGCGGGCCCGCACAGGCTCCTCATCTCATCGTTACAATCGGGTATCGGTGCGCTCCTCCGCCATGCGGTACAGCGCCCGCACCGGGTAATACAGCGGCACCGCCAGCACCACCGAATAGACGGCATGGGGCAGATCGTACCGCAGCAGCACCGGGGCCGCGCCCGTTACCCCCGCCAGCGGGTACCGGAATAAAAACAGCACCAGCCGACAGAAAAACGCCGCAATCAGCACCGCCGCCATAATAATGGGTAAGCTGGGTTGTAAATAATTGCGGATGATCAGCCCGGCGGCCAGCCCCAGGATAGTGAAAAGCAGCATATAAAAGCCCATGGGCGCCACACTGTACAGGTCACACAGATACCCGCAGAAGATGCAGAACAATACGCCGGGCAACTCCCGCTCCATGGTGGCCACCAAAATGGCCAAGGCCGCCACCGGCAGCGGCCGCACCCCGCCGATCTCCAAAAGGCCGGGGATGGACTGCAGCCGGAACAAAGCCACCGCCAGCAGGGCATAGGCGCCGTATTTCAGGATATACCAGCGGTAAAGCTCCATGCGGCGCCTCCTTTGCTAAATCATAAATTTTCCCGTGACCTGGCTTTCGGGGCGCAGCCCACCCCAGCCTGCGGCTGGGGTCCCCGGCGCTTCGCGCCGGGTCGGCGGCTCCGCCGCCGGGGCTGCGCCCCGGCCGTGCCGCGCCGCGTCCCCGCGGTAAGGGAAAAACTTGGTTTACGGGTTCGTCTCCTCCGGGGGGACCTCCTCGCTCGGAGTCTGAGTCACGGTAAAATCGGTAATGACAAAGACCTGCCGGGCATTTTCCGGCCGGGCGGAAAGATCAATGACTCCCTCCAGCGTCAGGCCGGTCGCCGCCAGCGAAACCTCCGAAAGATAGCCCACCGTCAGCCCCTGCGGGATCTGCTCGCCGTAGCCGCTGGTCAGGATCAGATCCCCGGCGGCCGCCTCGCTTTGCAGCCGCAGGTAGGTCAGCCGGGCGGTGTTATCCTCGCTCATGGCCGCGTCCCCGGTCAGGATGCCGGTATCCAGCGTGGTGCTGTCCAGCACACCGATATTGACCGCGGGGTCCATCAGCGTCAGCACACGGCAGTAGCGCTCGCTTACCCGCCCCACAATGCCTACCAGGCCGTTTTCGGTAATGACCGGCATGCCGGAGGTAATGCCCTGCGACTGCCCGATATTGATGATAAAGGAGCCGGAAGGATCATCCGGCACATGCGCTATAACGGTGGCGGGCTCCAGCGTGTAGTCGGCATTGCTGTCGCTGATGCTGAAGAACCGGCGGTACAGGTCATTCTGGTTTTTCAGCTCGTCATAGTCGGCCTGGCGGCGGGTCAGCTCATCCACCAGCTTCTGCAGGTCCTCGTTTTCCTTTTGCAGCTCCCGCCCATGGAAAATCGGCTGGAAGAAATCCTGGATGCCGTTGCCGATCCCCGCGAAAAACTCGCCAAAGGGGGTGGCCACCGCCCCGCCGATATGGGAAAGGGCGGGCATCAGCCCGCCGGTATATACCGCACGCAGAAAGAATGCCAGTACCGCGGCCAGCAGCACAGCGATGATCTTAAAGGTCTTACTGCGGAAAAAGTCGTTCATGCTGTATCGTTCCTTTTTGGGTCACTCCCATCCCGTTAGCGGCTGGGGCGGTTATCGAAGAACAGGGTGCGGGAGAAGGTTTCCGGCGATTCCAGAATGGCGCCGGTGCCGCGGGCCACGCAGTCCAGCGGCTCTTCCGCTATGAATACCGGCATCCCGGTCTGCTGGGCCACCAGCTTATCCATGCCGTGCAGCATAGCGCCGCCACCCGCCAGGGTAATGCCGGTCTCCAGAATATCGGCGGAAAGCTCGGGCGGGGTGCGCTCCAGCGTAGTCAGAATAGCATCAATGATGACGCCGATCTGCTCGCTGAGCACCTCCCGGATCTCGGCCGGGGTCAGCGTCACTTCCTTGGGGAAGCCATCCACCAGGTTGCGGCCCATTACGGAATAGGGCTCCTCACCCTCATAGGGCGCGGCGGAGGCGATGGCGATCTTGATCTCCTCAGCGGTACGGTCGCCGATGAGAACATTATATTTACGCTTCACATAGGCGATGATCTCTTTCTCGAACTCATCCCCGGCGCTGCGCACACTGCGGCTGGCCACGATGGAGCCCATCGAAATGACCGCCACCTCCGCGGTGCCGCCGCCGATATCCACCACCATGCAGCCGGTGGGCTCGGCCACAGGCAGACCCGCGCCAATAGCCGCCGCCATCGGCTCCTCCACTATGGCCACCTGCTTGGCGCCCGCCTTAAAGGCGACCTCGCGCACGGCACGGCGCTCCACCGCCGTTACCCCGCTGGGGATGCAGATGACCACCCGGGGTCGGTTAAAGGTCACACTGCCCAGCGTCTTTTTGATGAAAAGCTGCAGCATACTGGCCGCAATATCAAAGTCGGCAATCACGCCGTCCTTCAGCGGGCGCACCGCCACAATGGAAGCCGGGGTGCGTCCTACGACCTCCTTGGCCTCGTCGCCGACAAATTTCACGGTATCATTGCGGATATCCACCGCGACTACGCTCGGTTCCCGCAGAATGATACCCTTGCCTTTCATATAAATAAGGGTATTGGCCGTACCCAGATCAATGCCGATATCTCTTGCCATAGCCGTCCGCTCTCCTTTATCTGTGTTGTTGGCGCAGTTTTAGCACTATACTGCTATTATAGACGATATCCCGCCCGACCACAAGAAAAAGAGTGTAAATTTTTTATGGATGAAACCCGTTTTTTCCGGGGATGATACCCTTACCGGATCGCTTCCCGGGTGCGGTCTGTTTTGGCGGGATGGGGCTGGACCCTGCAGGGGGCCGGTCCCGGGCCGCAGGCCCGGCGCTGCTTCGCATCGCCGCAGCGGGCTCCGCCCGCTGAAACCGCCCTCCGGGCGGTTTGGCCTGCGGCCCGCCCTGCCACTGTGCAGCTTCCCGGCCGGCTGCATGCCCCCGCCGCCCGGCCCTGTCAGTTTGTGTATTTTCTCCAAGAATAACCCGCTCCCGGCCGCAACTTTTCGCAGCCGCCCTCTCCTTTTGGTTCAACTGCACCAAAAGAACGCATTATAATACAGGGAAATTCTAACTTGTTAAAAATCTAATTTATAGACTCCCCTCTGGGAAAATGCTAAAATTGTAATAAAGCAACAAAAAACAAGGAGATATTCGTCAAAATTATAACATTGCTGTTATAAAAATGACAAACATCTCATCTCATGCGGGAGGTACTTACCGATGAACAGAAGCATGAAAACCATGGATGGCAACAGCGCCGCGGCGCATGTGGCATACGCCTACACCGATGTCGCGGCGATCTATCCCATCACCCCCTCCAGCGTCATGGCGGAGCTGACCGACGAGTGGGCCGCCGCCGGGCGCAACAACCTGTTCGGGGAACCGGTACGGGTGATCGAGATGCAAAGCGAAGGCGGCGTGGCCGGTACGGTCCACGGCTCGCTGGCGGCGGGCGCCCTTACCACTACCTTCACCGCCTCGCAGGGCCTCCTGCTCATGATCCCCAATATGTATAAAATGGCCGGCGAGCTGCTGCCCTGCGTCATTCATTGCTCAGCCCGCGCGCTGGCTACCCACGCCCTTTCCATCTTCGGCGATCACAGCGATATCTACGCCTGCCGGCAGACCGGCTTTGCCATGCTGTGCACCAGCAGCGTGCAGGAGGTCATGGACCTGGCCCCCATCGCCCACCTCGCGGCCATCAAGCGCCGCATCCCCTTCCTGCATTTCTTCGATGGCTTCCGTACCTCCCACGAGATCCAGAAGATCGAGGTGTGGAGCGATGAGCAGCTGGAGGCCCTTTTAGACCGCTCCGCGGTGGATACCTTCCGGTACCGCGGGCTTTCCCCCAACCGCCCCGTGCTGCGCGGCAGTGCCCAGAACCCCGATATCTTCTTCCAGGAGCGCGAGGTCGCCAATCAGTTCTACGATACCCTCCCCCGCGTGGTGGAGGACTACATGAATAAAATCAACGCCATGATCGGCAGCAATTATCACCTCTTCGATTACTACGGCGATCCCGATGCCGAGGAGGTCATCATCGCCATGGGCTCGGTCTGCGAGACCATCGAGGAAGTCATCGATTATAAACGCGCCCGCGGCGAAAAGGCCGGCCTCATCAAGGTCCGCCTCTACCGCCCCTTCAGCCGCGAGCACCTGCTGCGCGCCCTGCCCGAAACCGTCCGCTCCATCACTGTGCTGGACCGCACCAAGGAGCCCGGCTCCATCGGCGAGCCGCTGTACCTTGATGTCGTGGCGGCGCTGCGCGGCAGCCGGTTCGAGAGTATCCCCGTTTACACCGGCCGCTACGGCCTGGGCAGCAAGGATGTCACCCCCAGCCAGATCTTCGCGGTGTACCGCAATGGCAAAACCGGCGAAAAGCCCCGCTTCACCGTCGGCATCACCGATGATGTCACCTACCTCTCGCTGCTGGAGACCGAAGCCCCCAATACCACGCCGGAGGCGACCGTCTGCTGCAAGTTCTGGGGCCTCGGCTCCGATGGCACCGTGGGCGCCAATAAAAACTCCATCAAGATCATCGGCGACCACACCGATCTCTATGCCCAGGGCTACTTCTCCTATGATTCCAAAAAGAGCGGCGGCTTGACCGTCAGCCACCTGCGCTTCGGCCGGGAGCCCATCAAGTCCACCTACCTCGTCACCAAGGCCGACTTTGTGGCCTGCCACAATCCCGCCTACCTCGGCAAATACGATATGGTGCACGATATCAAGCCCGGCGGCATTTTCCTGCTCAATTGCGGCTGGAGCATGGAGGAGTTGGAGCGCCGCTTCACCGGCGACGGCAAGGCCTACCTCGCCAAAAATAACATCCACCTTTACACCATCGATGCCGGCGCCATCGGCAAGGAGCTGGGGCTGGGCGGCCGCGTCAATACCGTCCTTCAGGCGGCGTTCTTCCGTCTTACCGGCATCATCCCCGCCGAGGAAGCACTGCAGCTGATGAAGGATGCCGCCACCCGCGCCTACGGCGCCAAGGGTGATGACATCGTGGCCATGAACCACGCCGCCATCGAACGCGGCTTCACCGATGCCAGGGAAGTGCCCATTCCCGCCCACTGGGCCACCCAGCGCGGCGATTTCGTCAGCTTCTACGCCACCGGCCGGGATCCCGAGCTGGTCGAGTATGTCAACCGCATCCAGATCCCTGCCGACCTGCAAAAGGGCGATGACCTCCCCGTTTCTACCTTCCTGGGACGGGAGGACGGCCACCTGCCGCTGGGCACCAGCCAGTACGAAAAGCGCGGCATCGCGCGGGAAGTCCCCACCTGGCAGCCGGAAAACTGCATCCAGTGCAATCTCTGCTCACTGGTCTGCCCCCACGCCGTCATCCGTCCCGTCGCCATGACGGCGGAGGAAGCGGAAAACGCCCCCGCCGGCATGCCCTCCCTGCCCATGACCGGTCTGTCTGATCACCGCTTTGCCATCACCACCAGCGTGATGGACTGCACCGGCTGCACTCTGTGCGTCGGCATCTGCCCCGGCAAAAAGGGCCAAAAGGCGCTGGCCATGGCCCGGCTGGAGGGCGAAAAGCCCCGTCAGGTCTACTTCGATTACGGCCGCGAGCTGACCCCCAAGCCCGCCGTGATGCAAAAGTTCGGCGCCGATACCGTTAAGGGCAGCCAGTTCCGGCAGCCGCTTTTGGAATTCTCCGGCGCCTGCGCCGGCTGCGGCGAAACCCCCTATGCCAAGCTCCTCACCCAGCTGTTTGGTCCGCGCATGTATATCGCCAATGCCACCGGCTGCTCCTCCATCTGGGGCGGCTCGGCCCCCGGCATCCCCTATACCAAGAATGAGAAGGGCCAAGGTCCTGCCTGGGCCAATTCCCTCTTCGAGGATAACGCCGAATACGGCTACGGTATGTACCTGGCGCAGGATACCATGCGCAAGCGCCTGATAAGGGAAGCCGAAGCCCTCGTCGGCGATATCGAGGCTCCGCACGAAAAAGAGGTGCTGGAAAATTACCTCGCCACGCTGGAGGACGGCGAAGCGAACCTCGCCGCTACCGATACCCTCATTGATGTCCTTTCCAAGAGCCTGGATCCCCGCGCCCAGCAGCTTTTGCATCACAAGCAGTTCCTCAGCAAAAAATCCAACTGGATCCTGGGCGGCGATGGCTGGGCCTACGATATCGGCTTTGGCGGGCTGGATCATGTCATGGCCAGCGGGGCCGATGTCAATGTCCTGGTCTTTGATACCGAGGTCTACTCCAATACCGGCGGCCAGATGAGCAAATCCACCCCCACCGGCGCCGTGGCGCAGTTTGCCGCCAATGGCAAGGAGGGCACCAAGAAGGACCTGGCCTACATGATGATGACCTACGGCAGCGTCTATGTGGCGCAGGTGGCCTTGGGCGCGGATTTCAACCAAACCCTCAAGGCCTTCCGGGAAGCCGAAAGCTTCCCCGGCCCCTCCCTCATCATCGCCTACTCCCCCTGCATCAATCACGGCATCCGCGGCGGCATGATCAATGCCGATATCGAGATGAAAAAGGCCGTGGAGTGCGGCTACTGGAATCTGTTCCGCTACGATCCCCGCCGTAAGGCGGAGGGCAAGAACCCCTTCCAGATGGATAGCAAAGCCCCCACCGGCGATTACCAGGCCTTCCTCAAAAACGAGGTTCGTTACAGCGCCCTCATGCGCACCTATCCCGAACGCGCCAGCCGCCTGTTCGACCGCGCCGAGGTCAATGCCATCGGCCGTCACGAGCGCCTGCTGCAATGGGAAGCCCTCAGCGGCAAGCTGGTCGCCGCCGAAGCCGAAGAGGTGGAGCGCGAAGCCGCCAGCCGCCGTGCCGAAGCGGAAAAACAATAATTTCACCCACAGCAAAAACCCCCGCCCTTTCGGGCGGGGGTCGTTTTATATGTTGTTATTCCATACCAATACCGGATACCTCACCGTTCACGGTAAATGCGCTCACCGTCCCATCGGCGCCGGTCACCAGCGCCACATCCTCCAGCGGGAAGCGGTACACCCCCAGTTGGATACTGTTATCGGTATGTCCGGTGCTGCCGGCTTCTCCGAGCTTGTCGCCCTGCTTCACGGTGTCGCCGGTTTTCACCGCCACCTGGGAGCAATGAGCATACAGCAGATAGCAATCCTCCTGCTGCACCAGCACCAGCCTGCCGTAGCCGTAGTTCCAGCCGTTGTCATTGGCATAGACCACCGTTCCGTCTTTCATGGCGGTAATGGAAGCACCGGAATCGGTTTTCAGGCTCCACCCGCCATTTTCCTCGGTGATTTCGGTGATGCTGCTCATCGGTCTGGCATAGTCCTCGGCAAAATACCGGTGGAATTCCTCATCGCTCAGCCCGGCGGCAGCCGGCTCTTTTCCGCAGCCTGCCAGCAGCAACAGCACCAATGCAGCCGCCAGCAGGATCAGTCTTTTTTTCATACCGCTTCCTCCAATCTCAATAAACAATGCTTACGGGATCGAATACAAGGTTCCTATGATGTATGCTATGATGCCGACTTCGCTTCCTTTATATCCTAATAATACCTTTATTTTAGGCGTCTGTAAACTGCATAATGGGTGCATTTTGTAAACAAACCATAAAAAGCCGTCCTCTGTTGCCAAAAGGACGGCTTCTGTTTTGGTTAATTTGTCAGCTTATACCCCATACAGCAGCTCGCCGTAGGTCGGTATCGGCCACAGATGGGCGGGGGTCATTGCCTCCAAAGCATCGGCGGTTTGCCGCAGCTCCGCCATGGCGGGCAGCAGCTGATCGCGGCTGTACAGCGCCTTCTGCTCCTCGGCGCCGCCGGGGAACTCCCGCAGCAGGTTTTCCAGTACGGTGCAGCCGGCAAGCAGCATATCGTTGTAGTTGGCAATTTGAGTGCCCAAAAGCTCCTCGGCTTTGCAGCTCAACAACGGGCTGATCTCCTGCTTGGCGCGGCTGGTCTGTCCCAGCTCCCGCAGCGCCGCCTGACCGGCGGGCAGGATCTCCCGACGCACCATCTCCACCATGGTGGCGGCTTCTATGCGGATACACTTGGCATAGGTCTCGTAGTGGATCTCCTGCCGGCTTGCCAGCTCCGCGGCGGTAAAGATGCCGTGTTCGGCAAACAGCGCCACATTCTTTTCTTCCGTCAGGTGGGCAAAGGCCTCCGGCGCGGTACGCAGGTTCAAAAGCCCCCGGCGCGCCGCCTCCTGCTGCCATTCCTCGCTGTAGCCGTCCCCATTAAAGAGAATTCTTCCGTGCTGCTCCAGCGTTTCCTGTAAAAGGGTACGGGCAGTGCTCTCCCGGTCGGTGCCCTGCTCCAGCCGGTCGGCAAAGCGTCCCAGCATCTCCGCCACGGCAGTATTCAGCACGGTGTTGGGGTCGCTGATGGACTGACTGCTGCCCAGCATCCGGAACTCAAACTTATTCCCGGTAAAGGCAAAGGGCGAGGTCCGGTTGCGGTCGCTGTCATCCTGCCGCAGATGGGGCATCACCGGCACCCGCATCTCCAGCTCCCGGCGGGCGGCGGCGGTGCTGCCCTCGCCGCAGGCGGCCTGCATCAGGGTGTTCTGCAGCGCCTCCCCCAAAAAGATGGAAAGAATGGCGGGCGGGGCCTCGCTGGCGCCCAGCCGGTGGTCGTTGCCGGCCGTCGCCACGGTAATGCGCAGCAGCGCCTGGTACTCATCCACCGCGGTCATTACCGCGGCCAGCATCAGCAGATAGGTCAGGTTGTTCGCCGGGTCGCTGCCGCCGTCCAGCAGGTTGCGGCCGGTATCGGTCACCAGCGACCAGTTATTGTGCTTGCCGCTGCCGTTCACCCCCGCAAAGGGCTTTTCCGCCAGCAGGCACACCATGCCGTGCTTCTGGGCCAGCCGCTGCATCAGCTCCATGGTCAGCTGGTTGCCGTCGGCGGCTATATTCGTGGTGGTAAAGAACGGGGCCAGCTCATGCTGGGCGGGCGCCACCTCGTTATGCTCGGTCTTGGCCATCACACCCCGCCTCCACAGCTCCTCGTCCAGCTCCTTCATATAGGCCATCACCCGGGGCTTTATGGTGCCAAAGTAGTGGTCATCCAGCTCCTGCCCCTTGGGGGCCATCGCCCCAAAGAGGGTCCGCCCGGTGTAGCGCAGGTCCCGGCGCTGCTCATACAGCTCCTTCGGGATGAGGAAATACTCCTGCTCCGCGCCCACGGTGGGGGTCACGGCGGTCACATCGGCCCAGCCCATCGCCCGCAGGAAGCGTACCGCCTCCCGGTTGAGGGCATGCATACTGCGCAGCAGGGGGGTCTTTTTATCCAGTGCCTCGCCGGTGTAGCTGCAAAAGGCCGTGGGGATATACAGGCAGTCATCCTTGATGAAGGCGGGGCTGGTGGGGTCCCATGCGGTGTAGCCCCGCGCCTCAAAGGTGGCCCGCAGGCCGCCGCTGGGAAAGCTGCTGGCATCCGGTTCGCCCTTGATGAGCTCCCGCCCGGAAAATTCCATGATGACCCCGTCGCCGGCCGGTGTCAGGAAGCTGTCGTGCTTTTCGGCGGTAATGCCGGTCATGGGCTGGAACCAGTGGGTAAAGTGGGTCACCCCGTGGTCCAGCGCCCAGGCCTTCATCACATTGGCAATGACATCGGCCACATCGGGGGTCAGCGGCTCCCCGCTGGCAACGATCTGCCGCAGGCGGCGGTAGGTATCGTGGGGCAGGCGCTTTTGCTGCACCGTGTCATTAAAGACCAGGCTGCCGAACAGCTCCGGAATATTGCTCATCAAAATTCACTCCCTCGCGGCGAAAAGCTCGCGCTTTTCCCAAAAAATATGTTACCAATTTTATCACGCTGCATCGGTGAAGTCAATGTGATTTTCCGCTAAATCAAGGGGCTTTTGCGGCTCCCATTTTGGCAGGGGATCATAACACCGTTTCCATCGCTGTCCGCAGGCCCCTCCTCAACAAATCGCGGTCCCGCACCCCAGCCGCCGCGACCCATGGTCTCCCTTTTCAGGGGGCAGCGGCGCGGCCGGCGGCGCTTACTATGCCTTTACAAAAGGCCTTTACAAAAGGCTCACTCCGCCAGCGCCATCAGCAGCTCCATCGCCCGGCGGTACCCGGTAAAGCCCAGCCCCACCACGCTGCCCTTGGCCGCCATCGCTACATAGCTGCGGTGCCGGAATTCCTCCCGGCGGCTGGGATCGGAAAGATGCACCTCAATGACCGGCAGCGAAACTGCCAGCAGCGCGTCCATCAGCGCCACGCTGGTGTGGGTGTACCCCCCCGCGTTAATGATAATGCCGTCCGCCTTCTCAAAATACGCGCGGTGCACCTCATCAATGAGGGCGCCCTCGTGGTTGGATTGGAATATCTCTATTTCCAGCCCCAGCTCCTTTGCGCTCTGGCGCAGATAATTCTCCAGGTCGGCATAGCTTTCCTTCCCGTAAATTCTCGGCTCCCGAATGCCCAGCATATCCAGGTTGGGCCCGTTGATGATAAACAGCTTCATACTTTTCCCCCATTCGGCAAATTTTTGTGGAAAGCCGGGCCCGCATCCCGCCCGGTCCTTCCTTTGTGCAGGGTCCCGGTTACGGCCCGCAGGGCCGGCGGCTCCGCCGCCGTAGGGGCGGCCTGCGGCCGCCCCCCAAAGCCGTCCCGCGGACGGCTTGCCCTGCGGGCCTCCCCGCCGCACCGGCTTTCCTCTATCGCAAATCCAGCCCCGCGCCGCGGCCTCCGCCGCGGCCTTTGGCAGGCCGGTATTCTCCACACTAAAATCCGCCGCAGCCCGGTACAGCGGCTCCCGCTGCCGGTACAGCCCCGGCAGGTCGGTGGAAAGCGGCCGCCCCTCGGTGGGCAGCAGCTCCAGCGGCCGCCGCAGCCAGCACAGCAGGCCGTTTTCCCGCAGGGCCTCCACATTTTCCTCCCGCAGGATGGCCCCGCCCCCGGCGGCGATCACACAGCCGGTTTTGGGCGAAAGCTTCCGGAGCAGCGCTTCCTCCCGCTCCCGGAAATAGAGCTCCCCGTGGGCCAGCAGCTCCCCCTCCGGGGTGATGCCGTACTCCAGCAGGTACTCCTCGTCGCAGTCTATAAACTCCCGTTCCAGCATCTGGGCGGCCAGCCGCCCTATGGTGGTCTTTCCGCTGCCCGGCATCCCGATGAATACCAGGTTCCGCCGCTCGGCCAGCAGCTCCCGGTAAACCCGCAGCACCGTTTCTTCGCCCGGCACCGCCATCCCAAAGGCGTACTCGGCAGCAGCGGCCTGGGCCGCCAGCATCAGCAGCCCACCGCACGCGGGGATGCCCAGTTCCGCCGCCTGCTGGCACAGCCGGGTCCGCAGGGGATTGTAGATCACATCCGCCACCCCCTTGCAGCGTGGGAACCGCTGCAGATCCAGCGGAGAAACCCCGCTTTGCGGGGCCATGCCCACCGGCGTGGTGTTGATGAGATAAAAATCCCTTTTGCCAAACCGTTTGGCCAGATTCTCATAGTTCAGCTCTCCGGTGCGGCTCACCGTGGCAATTTCGGCCGCCCCCAGCTCCTCCGCAGCCGCTTTGGCCGTATGGCCGGTACCGCCGCTCCCCAGGATGACCACCGTTTGGCCGGTCAGCACCCAGCCATTCTGCCGCAGCAGGAATTCCAGCCCCGCAAGGTCGGTATTATCGCCGGTCAGGGTGCCGTCCCGGCCCTTTATCAGCAGGTTGACGCTGCCGCAGCGCCGGGCCGCCGGGGTCAATTGGGCGCAATAGGGCAGCACCTGCCGTTTGTAGGGGATGGTCACATTGACCGCCGAAAAATCCCTCTCCCGCATAAACCGCTCAAATTCCGCTTCCGGCAGCGGGCGAAGGTCATATTCCACCCCGGCCAGCCGCCGGTGCAGCTGCGGGGAAATGCTGTGGCCCAACGGCCATCCGATTAAGCCGTACCGCATGGCAATCTCTCCTCTCGGTCAATTTGTGTTGGTTTCGGGCTTTTGGGGGGATAGATCGCTTTCCTCGGCAGGCTTTCTGCCGGCCGGGAGCCGGGGCGCCGCAGGCAGACCGCCTTCGGCGGTCTCGGCGGCTTCGCCGCCGGTTTCGGGCTGCGCCCGAAACGCCTGCGGCGCCTTCCCGCTTCCGCCCTGTACAAACTTCAAAATGTATTTCCCGCGGGGGACTTACAGCCCCTCCCGCAGCAGCTGCAGCAGTTGCGGCCGGGTCATTTTCCGCAGGGTACAGCAGCCGATCCGCTGGGGCAGCACCACCGTCAGCTCCTCGCCCAGCCGCTTTTTATCGCTCCACAGGTAGGGCAGCAGCTCCTCCGGGCGGCAGCGGTACCGCAGCGGCAGCCCCTGCCGCTTCAGCGCGGTTTTTATCCGCTCCGCCGTTATGGAATCACACCAGCCCAGGGCAGCCCCGGCCCGGGCCATGCTGGCCAGTCCGATGGCCACCGCCTGCCCATGGGAAAGGGCATAGCCGCTGTGCCGTTCCACCGCGTGGCCAATGGTATGCCCCAAATTGAGGGAAAGCCGAATACCGGTATCCTGCGCCTCCTGGGAAACAATCGCCGCTTTATAGGCGGCACAGCCGCAAAGAATGGCCTCATAATCAGGCTCCGGAGCGGCCACCAGCGGCCACAGCTCCTCCCCGGCCAGTACGCCGGTTTTTATGGCTTCCGCCATGCCATCAGCCAGGGCCGATGGGGGTAGCGTTTTCAGAGAATCGGGATCAATGAGGACGGCCAACGGCTGCCGGATGACCCCGGCCAAATTTTTCCCGGCGGGCAGGTCCACCGCGGTCTTGCCGCCGATGGTGGCATCCACTCCGGCCAGCAGCGTGGTGGCCAGGTAAGCCACATCCATCCCCCGGTGATACAGGGCGGCGGCCAGTCCGCCCACATCACAGGCGGAACCGCCCCCCAAAACCACCAGCAGGTCGCCGCGAGAGAGCCCCTCTTCGGCCAGCCGCTCCAGCAGATCGCCCAGGACGGCCCAGGTTTTTCCGGTCTCCCCCGCGGGCAGAGAAATGCGGACCGGCCGGTAGCCGGCCCCTTCCAGCGAATCCATCACCGCGCGCCCGTAAAGGGAAAAAACGGTGTCATCGCTGAGGAGGGCCGCCCGGCAGGGCGGGTGCAGCGGCAGCAGGGTCTGGCCGGCTTTTGGCAGCAGACCCCGCTCGATGAGGATGGGGTAGGAGGGGGTGGTTTGGACAGAGATCGTCGACATGGTTTCGCCGCCTTTCTTGGGGTGGGATGGGGGGCTTTTTGCTTTGGGAAGAGTCTGTGCAGGGGGATGGGGCCCGCAGGGCAAACCGTCCTCCGGACGGTTTTGGCGGGGCAAAGCCCCGCCAGCCCCGGCGAAGCCGGGGCGCCCTGCGGGCCCCGCTCACCGGCGGCTGGAGCAAACTCTGAAATGGGGGAGAAGCCGATACCTCAAAAAGGGGAACCAGGCACCGGCTTTCCCTGTTTATTCGCCCTTTTCGGCTTCCTGCTCCAGTACCACCCGCAGCAGACCATCCTTGGCGGAGGAAAGCAGCAGACCCGCCGCATGGGTCACGGCCTGGCGGGTCTCCTCGTCCATGTTTTTAGCGGATTTAAGAATGCTGGCGGCACTGGCCAGCCAATTTTCATTCATCTGGTGGAGGGTGTGGGCATTGGTCTGCCGCATCACCTCATAGATGGCATCCACAAACTGCTCCCGCTGGGCCGGGGTCATTTGGGCCAGCCAGGCCTTCAGGGTGTAATCCACAAAGCGGCTGCTGTTATCCACGGTATCCAGGTAGTGGAAGTGCTTTTGCAGCACCTCCCAGGAGTAGGTATCGTGCTGCTGGAGGAAGGTCTGCTCGCTGTGGACGATGATATACTTCTCCTCGTGGCCCAGCAGCATACCCACCACCGAGGACTGCGGCACAAAGGTCTGTATTTTTTGGCAGATGCGCTGATACCCCGGCTCCGAGAGGACTTTGCTATCAAAACCGGGGCCATCGTAATTGTAAACCGCTTCTATGCGGTCCTGGATCTCATCCCCGCAAAAAGCCGCGGCGTAAACAGCAAAATTGCCGCCCTTGGAGTGGCCGCAGACGGTAAGCCGGCCGGGGAGCCGCCGGGCGGCCCTTTGCAGGTAGTCCACCGCCAGTTTTTGGCCCGGCACCGGGCAGACAAAGCCCATATTGAAGTCCTCTTTCCAGCCGATGAGGGTATTATCGGTGCCGCGGTAGGCCACGCAGTAGTGGTCCTCCTCCAGCTTTACCGTAATGGCGGAAAACTGGGTCTGGCTTTCGGCATCCAGGCGGTCGGCATAGGCGGTCAGTTCCATCCCCTTATACCGCGGGGATTCAATAAGAGCCCGGAGCAGATCGGTATCGCCGCGGCGGCGCACGGCGGTTTCAATATCCGGCAGGGCTAAAAGGGCGCGGCAAACCGCCTCCACCGTGGTGGGGGTAAGGCTATCCCGCCGCAATACGCGGTGAAAGGGCATATAAGTGAAGCGGGCCAGGATCACCCCATCCACTTCATGGAAGGGATCGGCCGAAAGGGAAAGATCGCCCCGCCACGACAGATAATCAAACAGCGTTGTCATACAAAATGCGCACCTCGCCTTCTTCCGTCATTATAATATACCGAAAGCGGCGGCGCAAGAAGCGGCATGGTTGTATTCAATTTTCAAGGTACTGTTGGGAGGCAGGTTCCCGCTTAAGGCAGACCCCCAAATTGCCCGATGAGGTCTGCTGAAGGAGAAAAAGTTAGACCGGCGCCCCTGTTTGACCGGTGGGGCCGAAAGGCTCTCGATTTATTTGGTCGGGGAGAGAACCGACAGGAAAGAATTTTTTGCCGGTGAGAAAAAGTCCTTTCACTAATACGGCAAAATCGAGCCTTTTTTGCAGTTAAAAGGTTAATATTTCACTTTATTTAATGGAATGTTTACAAATTAGGAAAATACCGGGCAAGATTTATATAGGATGTGGATTTATTAGGGGAAAGCTTACTGGGATTTATTATGATATTTTGGGGCAGGTTGGTGGTCGCCTGGCGGCGGGGCGGAGTCACCGGAGGGTGACGGCTGGCACGCCTACCCGGCGGGGCGTTCCTTTTACTCGTGTAAAAGGAACCAAAACACGCTTGGGGCTGTGCCCCAAGACCCCCTAACGCTAAGCTGCGGCTGGATACGAACGATGTAAACATCGTCCGTACAGCGCCGCAGATACGCTCTCAAGGTGCCTGCGGCGCATTTTATTTTGGATTTTGCAGGGACCGAATTAAAATAAACACCTTATAAGCGTCGTCTAATCCCGCTCCGGGAATACGAAGTGTTTCCGGGCGGGGTGTACCGACGCGTAGGGGGTCTCGGGGTCCTCCCCGAGTGACTTTTGGTTACTTTTCTTCACAGAAAAGTAACCCCTCGCCGGGCAGGCGTACAGTCTGTCACCCTGCGGTGACTCTGCGACGCCGAAGGCGAGATAAAATTATTACCTTTTGCCAGCAACCCCTCAGTCAGCCTGCGGGGCGGTGAGAATAGGGAACGGAAAGGAGTGTGCGGTGATGGCTCGTTTTGCCCCGAAGAATACCCTGCCGGCGCTTGGCGGGCTGTTGGGCGCTGCTTTGCTGATCGGCTATGCCCCCGCTGCCGCGGAGGGAGCGATGCGGGGACTTTCCGCCTGCGGGCGGGTCATTCTGCCGGCGGTGTTCCCGTTTTTGGCGGTTTCGGTATTCCTGGCGGGGGCGCCCGGGGGCGCGGAACTGGCGGCCCTCCTTTCCGGGGTGATGCGATACTGCTTCCGGCTGCCCGCGGCTGCGGCGCCGGCCCTGCTGATGAGTTGGATCGGGGGGTATCCCGCCGGGGCCAAAACGCTGGCAGAGCTGCGGCGACAGGGGGCCCTTACCGCGCGGGAAACGGAGGAAGCGGCCCCGGTGCTGATTTACAGCGGGCCGGCCTATATGGCCGGGGTGGTGGGCGGCCGCATTTTCGGCTCCACGGTGGTGGGGATTTTTTTGTTCCTGTGCCAGCTGGCGGCGGGTCTGCTGCTGGGGCGGCTGTTTGCCTGGGGCCGGCCGCTGCCGCCCAAAGGAAGCCGCTTGCGGTCTTCTCCCAAAACGGAGCCGGCCGCGGTGCTGCTGGTACAGTCGGTGGGTTCGGCGGCTTCCTCGGCGGTGAATATCTGCGCCTTTGTGGTGCTGCTTTCGGCCTTTGCGGAAGTATTCTCCGCCTGCGGGCTGTTCCCCCTGCTGGAGAGGGGGGTGGCTTTTCTCACGCGCGGGGGAATAGCCGGAGAGGTGGCCCACTGCTTTTTTACCGGCCTTTTGGAAATCTGCGCGGGTTCGGCGCTGGCGGTGGAGCTGCCCCCTACCGAGGCCGGCAAGATCCTGCCGTTTCTGCTTTCCTTTGGGGGACTTTCGGTTTGCTGTCAGGTTTCGGCCTGCTTTGGGGAGGAGCCGCTGCCCTGGGGTAAGCTGCTGTGGGGGCGGCTGCTGCATGGGCTTTTCACGATGCTTTTGGCGGTACCGTGGCTGAAAAGGGCGGTGCTCCCGGCCATGACCGGGGCAGCTGTGCCGGCTTTTTCCGTGGGGCGGATGCTGTGGGGCAGCGGGGCGATGGTGCTGCTGTGCCTGCTGCTGACCGTCCGTTGGGAGCGGGGGATGGCGGCAGAGGGATGAGGCTGCGGGGGCGGCCGCAGGCCGCCGCAGGGCCGCAAAGCTGGGCGGGGAGAGAGAACTTTGGACCTGATGGGAATGGTGGGGGTGGGGCCCGCAGGGTCGAGGGGCGGAGCCCCTCATAGGCGGCCGCAGGCCGCCACAGCCGCCTGGAGGGCGGCCCCCTGCGGGCCGGGGCTTGTGGCTTGCAGGGGGTGGCCGAGGAGGTGAGGGCGGGCCGCAGGCAGGGCCGTCCGGCAGGACGGCCCCGGCGGGCGAAGCCCGCTGGCCCCGACGAAGGCGGGGTAGCCTGCGGCCCGTGGCCCGGTTGATGCTGAAATGTGCCGAGGGGCAGGGAATTGTTACCGGAAAGTAAATTCGGTGCCGGGGCGGTTCCCAGGCGGGGAAAGGTGTGGTATAATGGGGTCGAAAAATGCGGGGGAGCCGATGCTGCCGCTCGTTTTGGAGCCAAAGCGGAAAGCCTTTTATGGAGACTTGGATTTTTTGCCTAGGCCCGATGCGGGCAGGAGAAAAATGGAATATAAAAAGGGAGGAAACAGCCTATGAGGAGCAAATTTTTTGACAGGGAGATAGACCAGGCCTGCCGGTACTGTGCCATTGGGACGCCCAATGTGGACCAGGACTTTGTGCTGTGCCCCAAGCGGGGGGTCATGGCGGCGGAGGATCACTGCTCCGCTTTCCGGTACGATCCGCTGCGGCGGGAGATCCGCCGGGCCCCGAAAATTGCCGCCGGAGATTACCGGCCGGAGGACTTTGAGCTGTAAGTGACGCCCAAGGGAGGAAACCAAAATGAAACAGAAAACCGGAAAACTGACGGTAATCACCGTGCTGCTGCTCACCGTGTGCATCGTGGCCGGAGCCATGGGTCTGCCCCGGCTGCTGGGGGAGAGCTTTTCCATCCCGGAGGCGGCGGAGCCGGCGCTTTCCGGCACCGCGCTGTGGGTCGGCATGGACGAGCTGCCATTGGTAATTTCCAAAGAGAAAGCCAGTACAGATGCAGTAAATCCCCCACAGCTTTCGGAGCGGGAACGGGAGAAAGCCGAAAAAGAGGCGCTGCGGCAGCTGCTGATCTTCGCGCGGGAGAACCGCATAGAGACGCTGTACTGGCAGGTGGCGGACGAGGAGGATTACTCCCGGCTGGAGCTGTTGTGCAAGGCCGCCGATGGCAGCCCGGCTATCTGGGCGGCGGTAAAGGGGGACTATGCCCCCGCCAAAAAGCTGAAATACGAACCGGCGGGTCTGGCTCTGTGGGGGGACGGTCTGACGGCGGAAGAACTGCGGAATAAGTTTTCCGGGCTGGGGGAGAGCGGCCTGCCGCTGGCCCTGCGCTGGGATGCCGAGCTGGCCGGGGAAGAGCTGACTGAGCTGGTACAGAAAAATAACCTGACCCGCCTGCTGCCGGTGCTGCCGGAGGTGGCCGGCCGGGAGTACATTGCTCGGAGTGAGAGCTGGCAGAACACCGGCGCCGAGGTGACCCCGGTGGTAACGGCGCTGCAGGGCGGTGTGACCGGCAGCCAGCTGTTCTACAATGCGAGGAACGGCAAGGCCGCTGGCTTTGTGCTGGCAAACTACGGCGAAATAAGCGATAATACCGCGGCCCGGGGCCTGTTGCTGAGCTACGCCGATGCGGCCCAGACCCGGCCGCTGACCGCTGTTTCTCTGGAATACGCGAAAGAGCTGCACATAGGCTACCCGGCCAATAACGCGCTGGTTTATACGGCGCAGGTCTTTATCATGGGGACCAGCGACCCCACAAAGCCGCTGACAATGGACGGCAAAGAGGTGGAGCGCACCGGGGAGGGCGGCTGCTTTGGCGTTTCGGTGAGCCTGGCCTATGGGAAGAACTACTTCACCTTCCGCAATGGGGAGGACAGCCTGACCCTGACCATCCGCCGCGGCAGCGGCACCGGGGACGGCACCACCTCCACCCTGACCTCCCGGTTCCCGACCAGCGACGCCGCCGTCTGGGCCGGTCAGGAGCTGACCTTCCGGTGCGTGGCCCCCAGCGGCAGCAAGGTGACCGCGGTCATTCACGGACAGACGGTGACGATGCAGCAGACGGCGGCGACCGCCAAAAACGGCATTGCCGCTACCTACAAGGGGACCTACCAGGTGCCGGCCGATCTGCCTGAAGGGGAGCTGCAGGACTGGGGCCCCGTAAAATACACCATGGTGTGGGGCGGCAAGACCACGAGCTATGAATCGGCCGGGCGGCTGTACGCCGCAGGGAAGAACACCACCCCGGCGGTGCTGGCCAATACCGAGAATGTGAGCCTTTTGACCGACTATACCGATGACAGCACCTTTATTGCGACCTACCACCGCGGGGCGAAGATCCCGATGGTGGGCTGCTTCCAGTATAACGGTACTATCTTCTACGAGGTGGCGGGAGGCTACATCAGCAGCGACCGGGCCACGGTGGCCCCAACCCCGGCGGAGGAGACGACGATCGGTGCGGTCTCATCGGTGACGGAGGGGCGGCTGACGACCATTACGCTGCCCTGCGGCAGCTACCCGGCGGCCTCCGCGAAGCGGGAGGGAGCGCTGCTGACCATTTACCTGGAGAACACCGCCCTGCCGGAAAGCACCGAAGGCATAGCGGCACCGATGATAAAGGAGGCCCGCTGGGAGGAAACCGAAGGCGGGGTGAACCTGCTGCTGACGCTGAACGAGGAAAGCTACTGGGGGTATGACCTGCAGTATACCGAGGAGGGCGACCTGCTGCTGAGCCTAAAAGAGCCGCCGAAGCTGAGTGCCACTCCCGGCAAGCCGCTGGAGGGCATCACGGTGATGGTGGACCCCGGCCATGGCAACAAGGACTGCGGCGCCTACGGCGCGGCGGGGCTTTACGGGCCGGCGGAGGCGGAGCTGAACCTGGCGGTGAGCCTGGCGGTGCGCGACCGGCTGGAGCAGATGGGCGCGACGGTCATCATGACGAGAGAGACCGATGACCGGGAGACCCCGAAGATCGTGCTGGATGAGCGGGTGCGCATGGCGGTGGACGCGAAGCCGGATTTCTTCCTTTCCATCCACCACAACAGCACCGGGCTGACCAAGTATGTTTCCGCCGACTGGACGGTGAGCTATTACTGCGAGGACGACAGCGAGACCTACGCGGGCAACCTGGCGGCGGCGGTGACCGGCGCGACCGACCGTGACACCAAGGGGGAGGAATGGGGCTACTATTATGTGACCCGGCTGGGCTTCTGCCCGGCGGTGCTGTTTGAGGTGGGGTTCATCCCCAACCCGGAGCAGTATGAGGCCTGCGCCGACTGGGAGACCATCTGCGAGACGGCCAGTGGTCTGGCGGAGGGGCTGCTGCGAAGTGTGCCGCGGTAAGCCAAAGGAAAAATGGGCGGCGCACCCGGCGAGGGTGCGCCGCTTTGGGATAAGGAAAGAGCTGGCGGGAGGGGTGGGCCGCAGGCCCGGCGGCGGAGCCGCCGAAACGGGCGGATGCCCGTTTGCCCGCCCGGAGGGCGGGCGGCCTGCGGCCCGATGCCCGGATTCTGCAGGGAGTGGACGAGGACGGAAAGGGGGATGTGCCGTGCGCAGAGAGCTGTGGGTGGATGGTACCGACCTGAGCTATGAGTGGCAGAAAAAGCGGGTGAAGAACCTAAACCTGCGGGTGCGGCCGGATGGGAGCATCCATGTTTCGACGGCGGGGTGGGTGTCCGCGGCAGCGGTAGATGAATTTGTGAGGAGCCATGCCGGGATGATAGAAAAGGCCCGGCAACGCTGGCAAAACGAGCGTCTGCAGGAGGCCCTGACGGTAGAGAATGGAGCGAAGCTGCCCTGCTTGGGCAGGGAGATGGAGCTGGTGCTGCGGAAGGGAAGCCCCAAAGGCGCTGAACTGCGGGGAAGCCAATTGGTGCTGACGCTGCCCGACCTTGACGACCGAAAGGCGGCGGAACGGCTCCTGACGGGGTGGTGGAAGAAAATCTGCGGGGAGCTTTTTGCGGCGGTGCTGGAGCAGTGGTACCCCCGGTTTGCCCGGTGGAACATCCCCAGGCCGATGCTGCGCACCCGGCGGATGACCAGCCGGTGGGGGAGCTGTCAGCCGGCCACGGCGGTCATCACGATGAATGAGCGGCTGTTGCACGCCCCCATGGAATGCACCGAGTACATCATGGTGCATGAACTGGCGCACTTGGTGCGGGCGGATCATTCCCCGGCGTTCCACGCGGTGGTGACCGAGGTGATGCCGGACTGGAAGGAACGCAAAAAGCGTCTGCGGGAGGCGAAGATCCCGCTATAAGCCGGATAAAACAATGAAATTATACAGTATGTATTACAGGAGGGGAAATGGCGAGGCATGAATTTGGCGTGATGCCGCAGGCGCCGGCGGCGGGGCAGCGGTTTGAGAAATATGAGCCGGGGAAATACCGTTGCATCCCGGTGGAGGATGACGAGATAGAGCGGCTGCTGCCCGAAACGCTGGGGCTGCCGATGTACTGGCACACGGTGGACCGCCCGGGCTGGGGACTATGCTATACCGGTATCACACTGATACCGCCGGAGACGCTGCCGGGACTGCGGGAAGCGGTGACCCGGCAGGGCGGCATGGCGGAGCTGGCGGCCCTGCTGCGGCGGGCCGAGCGGGAAAATAAGTGGGTGATCCACTATGGGATATAGGCAGATAGGCGGCACGAAAGAAGCACCCGGAGGGGTGCTTTTTTGGTGGGGGAGCAGGGCAAAGTAAAGTGGGCTTTTGACCACAAGTGAAAATTTGCACAAAATTAGCTTTCTTTTGGGTTTAGGATATGATATAAGAAGAAGTATAAAGCATCTACTGATCAAGTTTCCATGATGGGCGATCTTGCTGACTATATGGGTAAATACTCTGATATGATGGCAAAGCTCGATGCCATCGATAGTAAGAGTTTGTCTGATGCGGATGCCGCCTACTATGCTGAAGTTTCCGCAAGAGTGATGAAGAAGCTTGCTGAAGTAGCCTGATTTTAAATTACATTTTCATAAAAAGCTGAGGACGAAATGAGCCGCCCCTGTATGCCGCCGGGCAGATGGGGTGCGGCTTTATCATTGACACCGGTGGGGAAAGGTGCTATAAATAAGGGGATTTTGTGGAAAGTGAGCAGGGAGAGAAGGGCGGAATACCATGGAAAAATGGAAAAAGATCGCGGCGCACATAGGGGCATACCCGGCTGCGCTGGCCAAGTGGCTGGCGGTGGGGGCGCTGATCGGCGGGATCGGCGGGGTGATCGGATCGCTGTTCCACATTGGTGTCAACTATGCCACCCAAATGAGGGCAGCGCATCCGTGGATCCTGTACCTGCTGCCGGTGCTGGGGCTTATTATTGTGGGGCTGTACCGTGTGACCAAGGTGGAGGGCAAGGATACCAACGCTGTCATAGAATCGGTGCACTTTGGCAAGAATGTGCCGGTGCTGCTGGTGCCGGTCATCTTTATTTCCACGGTGCTGACCCACCTGGGCGGCGGCAGTGCCGGACGCGAGGGCGCGGCACTGCAGATCGGCGGCGGGATCGGTTTTGAGGCCGGGCGGCTGCTGCGGCTGGGGGAAAAGGACCTGCCGCTGGCCACCCTGTGCGGTATGAGCGCGGTATTCTCGGCGTTATTCGGGACGCCGCTGACGGCGGCCATCTTCGCGATGGAGGTCATCAGCGTGGGGGTGTTCTATTATGCGGGGTTGATCCCATGCCTGACGGCTGCACTGGTGGGCTATCTGGTAAGCCTGCTGATGGGGGTGCCGCCGACCCGCTTTGCGGTGGCGGATCCGGGGCTGGACCCCTGGACCATGCTGCTGGTGATCCTGCTGGCCATCGGCTGCGCGGTGGTGAGTATTCTGTTCTGCCGCGGGCTGCAAAAGACCGGGAAACTGGCGGCGCGGCTGCTGCCGAACCCATACGGACGGGTGCTGGTGGGCGGTGCGCTGGTGATCGTACTGACGCTGCTGGTAGGCAACACCAATTACAATGGCGCCGGGATGGAGATGGTGGAGCAGGCTGTGAGCGGCGATGTGGAGCCGTGGGCGTGGCTTTGGAAGCTGCTGTTTACCGCGGTGACCATCGGGTTTGGATTTAAGGGCGGCGAAGTAGTGCCCTCCTTCTTCGTGGGAGCGTGCTTTGGCTGCGTGCTGGGCGGTGCCATGGGGCTGCCGGCGGGCTTTGGCGCGGCCATTGGCCTGGTGGCGGTATTCTGCGGGGCGGTGAACTGTCCCATTGCCTCAGTATTTTTGAGCATTGAGCTATTTAGCACCGGCGATGTGCTGTACTTTGCGATGGCGTGTGCCATCAGCTATCTGCTTTCCGGCTACTGCGGACTTTACAGCAGTCAGACCATCCTCTATTCCAAGATGCGGGCAGAGTTTATCAACATCCACACCAACGAAAACGAGGAACATCACGGGTAAGGGAGCCACTGCCGAAGGTGCGGGCTTGTGCAGGGGGATGCGGGCCGCAGGCCCGGCGGCGAAGCCGCCGACACGGGCTGCGCCCGTGTGTTTCGACGCAGTCGAAACGGCCTGCGGCCCGATGCCTGCCCCTTGCAGGGGGCCGGGTCTATCAAACCCCTGCACCGATGAAGACGAGGAGAACCGCTGTCGGTGAAAACGGTGCCGAACGGTACGGTAACGACGGACGGGGCGTGCGGCATTTGAAAAAGGGTGGATTTTTTTAAGGGACTATGGTATGCTGTAACGGAAAATGACAACAGGGGGCGATAGGCGTGTTTGGGAAATTGAGAATGATCATGGGCTCCGGCTCGGTTTTAGGGTATTTTCTTCAGGCGCTGCCGATCGCCTGTCTTGCGGGGATCGTCTATATGGTGATCCGCGCGGTCATGCTGCGAAAGAGAAAGGCGACGATCAGGTGGGGGATGGAGCTTTTGCGGCTCGTTTTCGTCTGCTATTTGACCGGGCTGATCAGTCTGGTGATTCTGCCGGCGAATTTTTGGCTGTATTTTTATGACGGTGTTTTTCTCGGCTGGTGGTACGGCTTTGAGCAGATGCTCCGGTTGGGTGACATCAACCTGATGCCGTCGCTGATAAGGTGGCTCAACGGGGAGCTTTCGATCGGGAGCTGGGTCAGGACGATGCTGATCGGCAACATTTTGATGTTTGTACCGATGGGGCTGCTGCTTCCGCTTATCACCAGGATCGGGTGCGGCCGGCGGATGCTGGCGGCGGCGGTGCTGATCCCGGTCGGGTGCGAGACCCTGCAGCTGCTTTTCGGGCGGAGCTTTGATGCGGATGACCTGATCTGCAATTTTATCGGGATCGTGATCGGGGCGGCGGTGGCGTTTGCCATCCGAAAGGTGCACCCGGCGGGCGAGGAGCGGGGCTGACGGGATTGCCGCGGGAAAAGTGGATAGACTGAAACGGGTCCTCCGTGTGCTTTGGGCATACGGGGGATTTTTTGCAGGGTTGGCGGGGCGGCACCGTAGGAGAGGGGTTGTGCGGAGGGAAGGCTTGCGGAGGGGGAGGGCCGCAGGCCCGGCGGCGAAGCCGCCGACACGGGCGCAGCCCGTGTGTTTCGACGCAGTCGAAACGGCCTGCGGCCCTGTGCCTGCGGGGAGCAAAATCTTGCGGAGGGCGGGGCGGTGTGGTATGATAGACGGCGGAAAGAACCACGGAACCTTTGCCGAGGGGAGGGCAGAAAAATGCCGAAAGAGATGACCGCGGGAGAGCTGGCGGAGCGCAGCCTCATCACCAAATACCGCAAGACGATATGGAACCGGTTTATAGGCGGGTGCAAGGACTATGAGCTGATCAAACCGGGGGATCGTATTGCCGTGTGCATCAGCGGGGGAAAGGACAGCATGATGCTGGCCAAATGCATGCAGCATCTGCAGAAGTACAGCGATTTTCCCTTTGAGGTGGAGTACCTGGTGATGGACCCCGGTTACAGTTCCCCCAACCGGGAGCTCATCGAGCGGAATGCCCGCACGCTGGAGCTGCCCATCCGTATTTTTGAAAGCCCGATCTTTGGTGTGGTGGACGAGGTGGAGGGCGGTTCGCCCTGCTACCTGTGCGCCCGGATGCGGCGTGGGTACCTGTATAAGGAGGCGCAGGCGCTGGGCTGCAATAAAATAGCGCTGGGGCACCACTTTAACGATGTGATAGAAACGACGCTGATGAGTATGCTGTATGGGGCGGAGATTAAGACGATGCTGCCGAAGCTGCACAGCACCAACTTTGCGGGGATGGAGCTCATCCGGCCGTTGTACCTGGTGCGGGAGGAGGATATTATCAGCTGGGGAAAATATAATAACCTGCACTTTTTGCAGTGCGCCTGCCGCTTTACCGAGCGGACCGAGCACCACGAGGAGGACAGCGCCCGCCGGGAGATGAAGCGGCTGATCGCCGAAATGAAGCAGCACAATAAAAATGTGGATATCAATATCTTCCGCAGTATGCACAATGTGAACCTGGCCACAGCGGTGGGCTACCGGATGGGCGATGACGATGAGCTGCACAGCTTCCTGGAGAAATACGACGAAAAAGAGGAAATGTAAACTCTTGTTGCGGGAATGGGAAGCGGACGCGGTGGATTTGCCGGGCGGGCTTTGGTAGGATGGAGGCACCAATCAAACGGAGGTACCTTGCAATGAAATTATCGGAGAAGATCATCAGGCTGCGGAAAGGGCGGGGGCTATCGCAGGAGGAGCTGGCGGAGCGGCTGGGGGTATCCCGGCAGGCGGTTTCCCGCTGGGAAAGCGGAACGGCACTGCCCGATGCCGGAAATCTGCGGCAAATCAGCCGGCTGTTTGAGGTATCGGCGGACTACCTGCTGGATGAGGAACGGGAAAGCCCGGAAGGGCCGGCCGCTGCCGTAGCGCAGAAGCCGCACCGGACGAACGGAAAGGTGATCGCCGGGGGTTGCATGGCGATGTTGGGCTTTTGGGGGAATGTGATCATTTATATCGCTTCCCGGTTTGTGGAGGTGATGATCCCCCGCAAGGTGTGGAGCACCGACCGCAGCACTTGGCAATACTGGTGGAACAGCAATGTGACCGGCCACAGCTGGAAGTACTTTGTGCAGAAGTATGACCTGGAATGGTTGGTAGCGGCGCTGACCGTGCTGCTGATCGTAGGAGTGGTGCTGCTGGTACGGGAGAGAAGGAGAACACTGTAAAAGCAGAAAGTCTGCGGGCGATCTAGGCTTTTGCGGGGGCTGCCCAGGCCGGGAACTGGATTTTTAGCGGATGAAAAAGCAGGGGCAAAACCATGGGATAGTACAAAGCATGAGTGGGACGCAAAAAGGAGGAGAACCATGACTTATACGGAATTTAAGAGAATGCATATTGACCTGGGGGCGCTGGGCGCCGAGGGCGGCCGCAATGCGGTGCGCTACACCTGCACGCCGAAGGGGGCTAAGATCTTTGGCTGGGCGGGGGTGGATGGCATCCATTTCTGCACCATAAAGGGCTTTGGGGAGACCATCTTTTCGGTAAGTCCCATGAACCCGGGGCAGGACTGTGTGCAGCCATTAGCACGGGATATGGGGGACTTCCTGCGGCTGCTGCTGGCCTGTGGAGATACCGCCGCGCTGGAGCAGGCGTGGATGTGGACTGAAGCGCAGTTTGAGGAGTACCTGCGGGAATATCCGCCGACCGAGGACCAGCGGGCGGTGATGCGGGAGATTGAAGAGAAGTGCGGCCTGACCCCAATGGAGGAACCGTGGCGATATCTCAAGAAAGTGCGGGCGGAAACAGACTGCTCCGGTCTGCGGCTTGAGAAGGAATATGAAGAACTGCTGCATCCGGTATGCCGTGAGCCACAGGAATGGGAAGTCTATTTTGAGTACGGGTTTGGCGGAAAGAAGCCCCGGCACCGCCCCGGCAGAGAAATCACGCTGGGGAAGACATTTACCTGGGGCAAAGAGGAATGGCTGGTACCGGCCATGTACTGCTGCAGCGAGGGGGTGGTGTTGGATCTGCTGAAAAAGGTACCACTGGAGGCGCTGGAACGCTTTGCGGAAAAGTGGGGGCTGGAGGAAAACGGCGAGCCCCGGCGGGAGCTGACCCCGGCGGAGCAGGACGCGATGGAGGCGGAAAACCCGATGGAGGAGCGTTTCCGGGCAGAGGTGACGGTAAACGGCCAGCCGCTGCGGGAAAGCACTGGCTATGGGAGATATTGGAAACCGGAGGACGGCTGCTGCGATGAGGATGCTGACCGGGTGCTGGAACATTATGAACTGGAACGGAACTGCGGCTGGGCCATCTGGCGGGTGTGCTGCCTGTGGAATGGCGGAAAATTGAAACCGGAAACGGTGGAATTGACCATGACGGCCGAGAAAGAGGCAGTGGACGGGGGCACATTTACGGCGGAGCCGGGCAAAACAGTGCCGCTGACCGACCCCCGCACAGGGCTGACCCATACGCTGCGGGTGCTTTCTTTGACGCCGGAAACGATGGACCGCAGCCTGCTGCCCCCGGTGGGGATGGAATTCCCGACGGAATATGTAGAGATGCAGTACACGCTGGAGCCGCCGCTGCCGGTGGGGGACTTTGTGCTGGTAGATGCGGTGCCCGGCGATGAGGCCCGTGCCTGCAAAGTGGAAAGCGGCTTCACGGCGCAGGAGAGCGCCTGCATCGGGATCATCGGTGGAGCGGATGGCCCGACGGCGGTTTTTGTTTCGGGCAAAGGGGATGAAGCCGGGGAGGATGTGCGCGCGGCGTACTCCTCGCTGCACTATGAGCCGGTAGAGACTGTGACCTGGCGGGCACGCTTTATGGCACGGCCCAAGGAAGCGGTGATGGTGACGCTGATGTAAACGGAAGGCCCGGTGGGAATCAGGGGGATTCCTGCCGGGCTTTTGTTGCTTGCGCCGCTGTGGGGGAAAAGAGCGGCGGAGGGGGACGGCCCGCAGGGCCGCCCGCCGCAGGCGGGCGTAGGCGGCCTTTGGCCGCCCAGTTCCGGCAAAGCCGGAACGCCCTGCGGGCCGAACGCCGGATCTTGCAGGAAATAGAGAGGGGATATTGCGCGAAATGAAGTGACGGAAAACCGCAACATGCAAAAATGTTCGTCATATTAGCTAAAAAAGCGTAAAATAGGGAGCATATCGCCTGTACGGCGCATAAAAATGAATTTAGACGAAATAAAAACTTGCAAAAAGTATTTACAAATGAAAAATAAGTGCTATACTGTGAACCATATTAATTCTTTGTGATACGAGGTGTAAACATCATGTCAACCGGTAAAAAGAAGCTGTCGCTGGCATTCTGGATCTTTTTAGCACTCATCATCGGTGCGGGCATCGGCTGGGCGCTGGTATATGTACCCGGCGGTGCGGCCTTTGCCACCAAGTTCATCAAGCCCATTGGGACGATTTTTGTAAATCTGCTGAAATTCATCGTGGTTCCCATCGTGCTGTTCTCGATGGTGTGCGGCATGATCAGCATGAAGGACATCAAGAAGGTCGGCTCCATCGGCTGGAAAACGATGGTCTATTACATCTGCACCACCATTGTGGCGCTTATCATCGGCCTGGTGCTTGCCAACATCTTTAAGGGCGGGTTCCCGCAGCTTTCCACCGAGGGGCTGGGCACATGGGATAAAGCGACCAGCGCCGACTTTATGACCACCCTCGTCGATATCTTCCCCAGTAATATCGTGGCACCCTTCGCCAACGCCTCGATGCTGCAGATCATTGTCATTGCGCTGCTCATCGGTGCCGGGATCATCCTTACCGGAGAAAAGGGCCGGGCAACGGCCGAGCTGTTCGAGAGCCTGAACGAAGTGTTCATGAAGGTGATGATGTTCATCATCAAGATCTCTCCCATCGGCGTATTCTGCATGATGACCTGGGTCGTTTCCAACCAGGGCCCGGAAATTCTGGGCGATCTGGCAAAGGTACTGGGTGTTGCGTATCTGGGATACATCCTGCACGCCGTTATCACCTATTCCATCACCGTTAAGACGATGGGCGGCATGAGCCCCTTCAAGTTCTTCAAGGGCATGATCCCCGCAATGGTCTTTGCATTCTCCTCCACCTCCAGTGTGGCTACCCTGCCCATCAATAAGGAATGTGCCGTGAACCTGGGTGCCAGTGAGGAGGTCTCCTCCTTCGTGCTGCCGCTGGGTGCGACCATCAACATGGACGGCACCGCCGTTTACATGGCTGTTAATACCATCTTCCTGTCCTGCTGCTACGGTATGAATCTGACTGTTGGCCAATTGGTCATGGTAGTAGTGACCGCGACCCTGGCTTCCATTGGTACGGCGGGCGTCAGCGGTGCCGGTGTGGTTATGTTGGCGATGGTGCTTACCAGCGTAGGAATCCCCGTGGAGGGCATCCTGCTCATCTATGGTATCGACCGTCTGTTTGATATGGGTCGTACTACCATCAATATCGTGGGCGATGCGGCCTGTGCCGTCATTGTAAGCCGGCTGGAGGCCAAGAAAGAGGCAAAGAAGGCCGCGATGGTCAAGTAATTAAGACATCTTCCTACATCTTTTTCATAATCTCTTCCTGAACAAAGCCGCGCGGGTCGCAATGATCCGCGCGGCTTGCTGTTTGGAAAGTATAATTGATATGTATAAGTACTCCATATACAAAGCGCAGAAGAACCTCCTTGGAGATAAGTATGCTGCATCCAGCACATATAGCCGCTGTGCGGAAGCAGAGGCATATGCCAAGGGTGGAAACCCAGTGTATAAATACTTCATCAAGGCCTAAACGCAGCAATCCCCCCTCCATCACCGGAGGGGGGATTTTACTATATTTGCCTGTGCTTTTTCTGTGCCATTGAGACGCAAATCGGCTAACGATCCAATATTGCAGGTTTGTACCCCCGCAAGGAAGGGGTTGTGCGAAGGGGGAACCATTGCGGGGGCCCCCTTCGCATTTTATCAGGGCTTTGACTATTCCTCATTGCGAGATTTTTTTGTTCCCCGATCTCTCCATCTCCGCCAAATAAAAAAGACGCCTAAGGGCGACTCCTCATAAGGACATCTTGAAAACACCAGATTAAACCGATTGAGAG
>ERZ827469.323-NODE-323-length-60193-cov-24.265107_pt1 | contig 60193 bp, 52 predicted proteins | sample MGYA00519917_ERZ827469 | MGnify/ENA primary metagenome ERZ827469 (study PRJEB31778, sample SAMEA3449314) | human gut metagenome | biome: human gut; feature: human-associated habitat; material: faeces | place: United Kingdom | collected 2010/2012 ... | reverse complement strand
GTCAGCTCGTGTCGTGAGATGTTGGGTTAAGTCCCGCAACGAGCGCAACCCCTATTGTTAGTTGCTACGCAAGAGCACTCTAGCGAGACTGCCGTTGACAAAACGGAGGAAGGTGGGGATGACGTCAAATCATCATGCCCCTTATGACCTGGGCTACACACGTGCTACAATGGTTGGTACAACGAGTCGCAAGTCGGTGACGGCAAGCAAATCTCTTAAAGCCAATCTCAGTTCGGATTGTAGGCTGCAACTCGCCTACATGAAGTCGGAATCGCTAGTAATCGCGGATCAGCACGCCGCGGTGAATACGTTCCCGGGCCTTGTACACACCGCCCGTCACACCACGAGAGTTTGTAACACCCGAAGTCGGTGAGGTAACCATTTAGGAGCCAGCCGCCTAAGGTGGGATAGATGATTGGGGTGAAGTCGTAACAAGGTAGCCGTATCGGAAGGTGCGGCTGGATCACCTCCTTTCTAAGGAAAAACGGAAGCACGTTTGGTAGTCTTGTTTAGTTTTGAGAGGTCTTGTGGGGCCTTAGCTCAGCTGGGAGAGCGCCTGCTTTGCACGCAGGAGGTCAGCGGTTCGATCCCGCTAGGCTCCATTGAATCGAAAGATTCAAAGTGATTGTCCATTGAAAATTGAATATCTATATCAAATTCCACAATTAGAAATAATTGTAGAAAGTAACAAGAAATAAACCGAAACGCTGTGATTTAATGAGTTTAAGGTCAATAGACCAAAATAAGGTTAAGTTAATAAGGGCGCACGGTGGATGCCTTGGCACTAGAAGCCGATGAAGGACGTGACTAACGACGAAATGCTTTGGGGAGTTGTAAGTAAACATTGATCCAGAGATGTCCGAATGGGGGAACCCGGCATGTGAAGCATGTCACTCATTACTGTTAAGGTAATGAAGAGGAAGACGCAGTGAACTGAAACATCTAAGTAGCTGCAGGAAGAGAAAGCAAACGCGATTGCCTTAGTAGCGGCGAGCGAAACGGCAAGAGGGCAAACCGATGTGTTTACACATCGGGGTTGTAGGACTGCGTTGTGGGACGCAAGATTATAGAAGAATTACCTGGGAAGGTAAGCCAAAGAGAGTAATAGCCTCGTAATCGAAATAATCTTAAACCCTAGCAGTATCCTGAGTACGGCGAGACACGAGAAATCTCGTCGGAATCCGGGAGGACCATCTCCCAACCCTAAATACTCTCTAGTGACCGATAGTGAACCAGTACCGTGAGGGAAAGGTGAAAAGCACCCCGGGAGGGGAGTGAAATAGAACCTGAAACCGTGTGCCTACAACAAGTTCGAGCCCGTTAATGGGTGAGAGCGTGCCTTTTGTAGAATGAACCGGCGAGTTACGATATGATGCGAGGTTAAGTTGAAGAGACGGAGCCGTAGGGAAACCGAGTCTTAATAGGGCGCTTTAGTATCATGTCGTAGACCCGAAACCATGTGACCTACCCATGAGCAGGGTGAAGGTGAGGTAAAACTCACTGGAGGCCCGAACCAGGGCACGTTGAAAAGTGCTTGGATGACTTGTGGGTAGCGGAGAAATTCCAAACGAACTTGGAGATAGCTGGTTCTCTCCGAAATAGCTTTAGGGCTAGCGTCGATGTTAAGTCTCTTGGAGGTAGAGCACTGTTTGATTGAGGGGTCCATCCCGGATTACCAATATCAGATAAACTCCGAATGCCAATGAGATATAATCGGCAGTCAGACTGCGAGTGCTAAGATCCGTAGTCGAAAGGGAAACAGCCCAGACCACCAGCTAAGGTCCCAAAATATATGTTAAGTGGAAAAGGATGTGGGGTTGCACAGACAACTAGGATGTTAGCTTAGAAGCAGCTATTCATTCAAAGAGTGCGTAATAGCTCACTAGTCGAGTGACCCTGCGCCGAAAATGTACCGGGGCTAAAACATATTACCGAAGCTGTGGATACCTATTATAGGTATGGTAGGAGAGCGTTCTATGTGTGAAGAAGGTGTACCGTGAGGAGCGCTGGAACGCATAGAAGTGAGAATGCCGGTATGAGTAGCGAAAGACAGGTGAGAATCCTGTCCACCGTAAGACTAAGGTTTCCAGGGGAAGGCTCGTCCGCCCTGGGTTAGTCGGGACCTAAGGAGAGACCGAAAGGTGTATCCGATGGCCAACAGGTTGATATTCCTGTACTAGAGTATATAGTGAAGGAGGGACGCAGTAGGCTAACTAAAGCGTGCGATTGGAAGAGCACGTCTAAGCAGTGAGGTGTGATATGAGTCAAATGCTTGTATCTCTAACATTGAGCTGTGATGGGGAGCGAAGTTAAGTAGCGAAGTTAGTGATGTCACACTGCCAAGAAAAGCTTCTAGCGTTAATTATACTCTACCCGTACCGCAAACCGACACAGGTAGTCGAGGCGAGTAGCCTCAGGTGAGCGAGAGAACTCTCGTTAAGGAACTCGGCAAAATGGCCCCGTAACTTCGGGAGAAGGGGCGCTGGCTTTAAGTCAGCCGCAGTGAATAGGCCCAAGCAACTGTTTATCAAAAACACAGCTCTCTGCTAAATCGTAAGATGATGTATAGGGGGTGACGCCTGCCCGGTGCTGGAAGGTTAAGAGGAGCGCTTAGCGTAAGCGAAGGTGTGAATTGAAGCCCCAGTAAACGGCGGCCGTAACTATAACGGTCCTAAGGTAGCGAAATTCCTTGTCGGGTAAGTTCCGACCCGCACGAAAGGCGTAATGATTTGGGCACTGTCTCAACGAGAGACTCGGTGAAATTTTAGTACCTGTGAAGATGCAGGTTACCCGCGACAGGACGGAAAGACCCCATGGAGCTTTACTGCAGTTTGATATTGAGTATCTGTACCACATGTACAGGATAGGTAGGAGCCTATGAAATCGGGACGCTAGTTTCGGTGGAGGCGTTGTTGGGATACTACCCTTGTGTTATGGCTACTCTAACCTAGATAGGTGATCCCTATCGGAGACAGTGTCTGACGGGCAGTTTGACTGGGGCGGTCGCCTCCTAAAAGGTAACGGAGGCGCCCAAAGGTTCCCTCAGAATGGTTGGAAATCATTCGCAGAGTGTAAAGGTATAAGGGAGCTTGACTGCGAGAGCTACAACTCGAGCAGGGACGAAAGTCGGGCTTAGTGATCCGGTGGTTCCGCATGGAAGGGCCATCGCTCAACGGATAAAAGCTACCCTGGGGATAACAGGCTTATCTCCCCCAAGAGTTCACATCGACGGGGAGGTTTGGCACCTCGATGTCGGCTCGTCGCATCCTGGGGCTGAAGTAGGTCCCAAGGGTTTGGCTGTTCGCCAATTAAAGCGGCACGCGAGCTGGGTTCAGAACGTCGTGAGACAGTTCGGTCCCTATCCGTCGCGGGCGTAGGAAATTTGAGAGGATCTGCTCCTAGTACGAGAGGACCAGAGTGGACTTACCGCTGGTGTACCAGTTGTCTTGCCAAAGGCATCGCTGGGTAGCTATGTAGGGAAGGGATAAACGCTGAAAGCATCTAAGTGTGAAGCCCACCTCAAGATGAGATTTCCCATGATTTAATATCAGTAAGAGCCCTGAGAGATGATCAGGTAGATAGGTTAGGAGTGGAAGTGTGGTGACACATGTAGCGGACTAATACTAATAGCTCGAGGACTTATCCAAAGTAACTGAGAAGAATTGACAGCGCGTCGGAAACTTGTTAGAATATATAGGTATTCAATTTTGATTGGATAATCAATCAGAGTTAAGTGATGATAGCCTAGGAGATACACCTGTTCCCATGCCGAACACAGCAGTTAAGCCCTAGAACGCCTGAAGTAGTTGGGGGTTGCCCCCTGTTAGATATGGTAGTCGCTTAGCTTTTATCCGCCATAGCTCAGTTGGTAGTAGCGCATGACTGTTAATCATGATGTCGTAGGTTCGAGTCCTACTGGCGGAGTAAGAAAAACGGTAGTAACAGTTCTAGGCTGTTGCTTTTTTTATCTTACTTCATAGTTTTTTGACCATGACAAAAATGTCATGGTCTTTTTGTACTTTTCTTTTTATAATGGTGATACCTTTTAAGTAGGGAAATTAAGTTCTAAGGAGATTTGAAAATGATGGAAGCATTTGAAGCCTATTTTGAAAAAGTTAAACCGATTGTACTTAAGTTGCGTCGTCACTATTTTGTTAAACTGTGGGACTACGATGATTGGTTACAAGAGGGACGGGTGGTTCTTTTCCGCCTTTTACAAGAAAAGCCAGACGTGTTGCAGGATGAGTTGTCCCTTTATTCTTATTTTAAAACAAAGTTTTCCAACTATCTCAAGGATGTGATTCGTCATCAGGAAAGCCTGAAACGCAAGTTTAATCAGCTACCATATGAGGAAATTAGTGATGTGGGGCATTGTTTAGCACAAACAAGTTTTCTGGACCTGGCGGATTATGTGGCTTATCAGGAGCGGCTGCAAGCGGTTGAGCAGCGACTGGGAATAGAGGCACGAGAGAAATTGGCGAAGGTGATGCGTGGGGAACGCTTTGAGGGAAAAAAGGCTTTTCTAGCCCAGATTGAGCCCTTCTTTAACGAGTTTAGGGAAAATAGCAAATAGAATACCAAAATATGAATATTTTTTTAAAAATATAGAAAATAATTCGTTTTTTAATGAATTTGTATCTGAATTAAATGGAATTTTTCTGAAAATTATGGTAGAATTGAAAAAATACTATTTTGGAGGCTTCTCATGAAAGCAATTATTACTGTTGTTGGCAAGGATAAAACAGGTATTGTAGCTGGGGTTTCAGCAAAAATTGCTGAATTAGGTTTAAATATTGATGATATTTCTCAAACAGTTTTGGATGATTTCTTTACAATGATGGCTGTTGTTTCATCTGATGAAACGCAAGATTTTACTTATTTACGTTCAGAATTTGAAGCTTATGGTGAAACGTTGAATGTTAAAATTAATATTCAAAGTGAAGCTATTTTTGATGCTATGTACAATATTTAAGGAGGAAAGACGTGGATATTAAACAAGTTACTGAAACCATTGCGATGATTGAGGAACAAAATTTTGATGTTCGTACCATTACAATGGGAATTTCTCTTCTTGATTGTATTGATCCAGATATTAATAAGGCTGCAGATAAGATTTATAAGAAAGTTGTCGAAAAAGCTGGTTCTTTGGTAGCTGTTGGCGATGAGATTGCGGCCGAATTGGGTATTCCAATTGTTAATAAACGTGTTTCTGTAACACCAATTTCTATTATTGGAGCAGCGACTGATGCGACCGACTACCTTCCTTTGGCTCATGCCTTGGATAAGGCTGCGAATGACATTGGAATTGACTTTATTGGTGGTTTTTCTGCTTTGGTTCAAAAGGGTTACCAAAAAGGAGATAAAGTCCTTATCAACTCTATTCCTCGTGCGCTTGCAGAAACTTCAAAAGTTTGTTCATCTGTTAATATTGGTTCGACAAAATCAGGGATTAATATGACAGCAGTTGCTGATATGGGGCGTATTATTAAGGAAACGGCTGAATTGTCTGATTTGGGTGCAGCAAAATTAGTCGTGTTTGCAAATGCGGTTGAAGATAATCCATTTATGGCGGGTGCTTTCCATGGTGTTGGTGAAGCTGATGTTGTCATCAATGTCGGCGTTTCTGGTCCTGGTGTTGTAAAACGCGCTCTTGAAAAAGTTCGCGGTGAGAGTTTTGACGTTGTTGCTGAAACGGTTAAGAAAACAGCCTTTAAGATTACACGTATTGGTCAATTGGTTGGTCAAATGGCGAGTGAACGTTTAGGTGTTAAATTTGGTATTGTTGACCTTTCTCTTGCGCCTACACCAGCGGTTGGGGATTCTGTAGCTCGTGTCCTTGAAGAAATGGGGCTTGAAACAGTTGGGACTCATGGAACAACTGCAGCGCTTGCTCTTTTAAATGACCAAGTTAAAAAAGGTGGTATCATGGCTTGTAACCAAGTTGGTGGTCTGTCTGGTGCTTTTATTCCTGTATCTGAAGATGAAGGTATGATTGCTGCTGTTCAAAATGGTTCACTTAACTTGGAAAAACTTGAAGCAATGACAGCTATTTGTTCTGTTGGTTTGGATATGATTGCTATTCCTGAAGATACTCCTTACGAAACAATCGCTGCTATGATTGCTGATGAAGCAGCTATTGGTGTGATTAATCAAAAAACAACAGCTGTTCGTATTATTCCAAAAGGTAAAGAAGGCGATATGATTGAATTTGGTGGTCTTCTTGGTACAGCGCCTGTAATGAGTGTTAATCATAATTCATCTGCTGATTTTATCAAACGTGGTGGTCAAATTCCTGCCCCCGTTCATAGCTTTAAAAACTAATTATTTTGTTCGATATTTACCTAGAATAAGCAAAGATTGCTATCCTAGGTATTTTTTGTCTAAATTAAAAAAAGATTTCAGGTTATCAAAGCTATGTGTTAACTGACGAAGCTTTTGAAAAATATGATATAATAAAAGAGCTGAAAAAGTAAAATTCATTATTTTTATTGTCGTACACCTCTATTTTTTATAGGAATCAAGTATGGGAGGAACTGTTATGGTTAAAACAAAATTGTATATTGCTCGTCATGGAAAAACGATGTTCAATACGATTGGTCGTGCTCAAGGCTGGAGTGATAGCCCTTTAACTGTTGATGGTGAGCGTGGAATTCAAGAGCTTGGTCTAGGTTTGAAAGATGCAGGAATTGTTTTTAAAGAGGCATTTTCGAGTGATAGTGGACGTACTTTACAGACAATGGAGATTATTTTACGTGAATGTCAACAGGAAAATATCCCATATACTCGTGACAAACGTATTCGTGAATGGTGTTTTGGTAGCCTAGATGGCGGATACGATGGTGAGCTCTTTAATGGTGTGTTGCCACGTGTATTTGATAAGGATATGACTAAGTTGACTTATCAAGAAATGGCGGCAGGTATTTATCAAGTCGATACAGCTGGTTGGGCTGAGACTTGGGAAGTTTTGAGTGGCCGTATTTTAGAGGGGTTTACTGCTATTGCTGAAAAAATCGAGGCTTTGGGTGGTGGAAATGCTATTGTTGTTAGCCATGGAATGACTATTGGAACGTTTTTGTGGCTAGTTGATCGTGCAACACCGAGAAGTTTGGGATTGGACAACGGTAGTATTTCCGTTGTTAGTTTTGAAAATGGAAAATTTACAATAGAGTCTATCGGCGATGTTAGTTATCGTTTGCGTGGTAGGCAAATATTAGAAGAAAGAAAAAATGAGAAAAAAGCGTAGTTTACCAACTCTTATCTTAGGGTTGTTAGTTATTGTAATTTTTATAGTCGGTATTTTTGTTTTTGTCCAAGGTGACAAATTGTCATTGAGTGGAAATGCTCAAAAGTCATCAACGGATAGTTCAAGCTTGGTGAGCTCTGAGTCTTCAACGAGTTCAACAGCATCAGCGACGGATTTGCCAGATGTTTCATCGAGTGATTGGGAGCTTGTTTTAGTTAATCGTGATAATATTACAGCTGAGATGAATCCTGATTTAACGCAAATTGATAATATCTATGTGGATTCACGTATTACTGATAATGTTCGAAATTTTTTGGCAGCAGCGCAAGCTATTGATAGCAGTGAACATTTGATTTCTGGCTACCGAAGTGTGGCTTATCAAGAAGAATTATTTAATTCCTATGTGTCACAAGAAATGGCAACTAATCCAAGTTTAACGCAAGAAGCGGCGGAGGATTTGGTTAAGACGTATTCACAGCCTGCTGGTGCTAGTGAACATCAGACTGGACTTGCTATTGATATGAGTACGGTAAATTCTTTGAATGAGAGTGATGCAGATGTTGTTGCGCAAGTCGTAGCTATTGCTCCTGAATATGGTTTTGTTCTACGTTTTCCTGAAGGAAAGAGTGATTCAACGGGAGTCGATTACGAAGATTGGCATTTCCGCTATGTTGGCGTTGAATCTGCTAAATACATGACAGAAAACAACTTAACCTTAGAAGAATATGTGTCTTTGTTGAAGGAGAATAATCGATGAAATCTCGTTTTTCTCTGAAACAATTTTTGACTTTTGTTTTTATCTTTTTTGTTGGAATTCTTTTGCTTTGCTTGCATCATGCAACGCCAAATGCTACGAAGAAGCAGAGTGTTTCTTATACGCAAACAGAGTTTATTGAAGAAATTGCTCCGACGATTCAAAAAGTAGCAGCATCATATGGCGTACGTCCTTCGATTATCATTGCTCAAGCTGTTTTGGAATCAAATTATGGAACGAATTTACTGGCAGTAAAATATCATAATTTATTTGCGGTGCAGGCACAGGATGGTCAAATGTCCATAGAATTAACTTATAAGAGTTATTTTGTCAATGAGTGGCAGACTGAGACAGGTTGCTTTGCGGTTTATAAATCTTGGACAGCTGCTATTTATGACTATTTTGATTTATTACAATCTGGCACATTAAGCGATGGAGCGTATGATATTTTAGTATCTAATACGGGCTATAAAAAACCAGCACAATCGTTGCAAGATATAGGATTTAGCACAGACCCTGACTATGCTACGAAATTGATTGCTATTATTGAAAAAAACAACTTAACATCGTATGATAAATAAAAAATTAGCACTCTTATAAAAAGAGTGCTAATTTTTTGAGCTTTTCTCTTGACACTCGTTTTTAAAGGAGTATAATAAAATCATAAATTAGCAGTCTAAGTATATGAGTGCTAAATGTAGAAAGGAGCGAGGTTATGATTACTCAACGTCAAAGTGATATTTTGAATTTGATTATCGAATTATTTACGCAGACGCATGAACCTGTCGGCTCTAGGACTTTACAGGCAAGCATTGACTCGAGTAGTGCAACGATTCGTAACGATATGGCGAAGCTAGAAAAGTTGGGATTACTTGAAAAGGCTCATACGTCAAGTGGACGAATGCCAAGTACTGCTGGTTTCAAATATTTTGTTGAGCATTCATTGAGTCTTGATAGTATCAATGAACGTGATATTTATCAGGTCGTCAAAGCTTTTGATTTTGAAGCTTTTAAGCTTGATGATATTCTACAAAAAGCAAGTCAGGTTTTGGCTGATATGACTGCTTACACGTCAGTGATTTTGGATGTCGAACCAGCGTGTCAAAAACTTACAGCTTTCGATATTGTTCAATTATCGAGTCATGATGCTCTAGCTGTTTTAACCTTGGATGAATCCAAACCTGCGACAATTCAATTTGCCATTCCTAAAAATTTCATGTTGAAAGACTTGGTAACTTTGAAAGAAATCGTCGATGAACGTTTGCTTGGACGAACGGTGCTGGATATTCATTATAAGTTACGAACAGAGATTCCGCAGATTTTACAAAAATATTTTACGGTGACAGACAATGTATTAGGTTTGTTCGACTATATTTTCGCAGAATTGTTTAAAGAATTGGTTTTTGTGGCTGGTAAGGTTAATTCACTTGATTATGCTAATCTGGAAACATATCGTTTCTTAGATAATGACCAAAGGGTCGCATTTGCTCTTCGTTCCTCAATGAAAGAAGATGAGATTGCGACTGTTCAGGTTGCAGATAGTCAAGAAGTAGCACTAGCTAATGTGACTGTTTTGACACATAAGTTTCTGATTCCTTATCGTGGATTTGGGCTTCTTAGCTTGATTGGTCCGATTGATATGGATTATCGCAGAAGCGTTAGCTTGGTAAATGTTATCGGGCGTGTTTTGGCGATGAAACTTGGTGATTATTATCGTTACCTCAATAGTAATCATTACGAGGTCAACTAAGTTTAGTAATTAAATTGATAAAAAAGATAGGGGAGGGACACAGTGTCAGAAGAAACTAAAAACGAAGAACTTCAAGAAGAAGTTGAAGCCACTGATGTTGTGACTGAAGAAAAAGTAGAAGAGCAGCCTCAAGAAGATGCTCAAAATGAAGAATTGCAAAAAGCACTTGAGCGTGCGGAAGATTTTGAAAATAAATACCTTCGTGCTCATGCTGAAATGCAAAACATTCAACGTCGCGCTAATGAAGAACGTCAGCAATTGCAAAAATATCGTTCACAAGATTTAGCCAAAGCAATCTTACCAAGTTTGGATAATTTGGAAAGAGCACTTGCTGTTGAAGGATTGACAGATGATGTGAAAAAAGGTCTTGAAATGACACGTGATAGCTTGATTCGTGCGCTTAACGAAGAAGGTGTTGAAGAAGTGGTTGTTGAAAACTTTGACCACAACTTACATATGGCAGTTCAAACTCTTCCAGCTGATGAAGAACATCCTGCAGATAGCATTGCTCAAGTGCTTCAAAAGGGTTACAAACTTCACGAACGTCTATTGCGTCCAGCTATGGTTGTTGTTTACAGCTAATCGTTAGCAAAGACTTGACCGCAATGTCGTAAAACTATAACTGAAAGTAAAAAAGATAAATCATAAAAAGAGGGATAAAATATGTCTAAAATTATTGGTATTGACTTAGGTACAACAAACTCAGCCGTTGCAGTTCTTGAAGGAACTGAATCAAAAATTATTGCAAATCCAGAAGGTAACCGTACAACTCCTTCAGTTGTTTCATTCAAAAACGGTGAAATCATCGTTGGTGACGCTGCTAAACGTCAAGCAGTAACCAACCCAGATACAGTTATTTCTATCAAATCTAAAATGGGTACTTCTGAAAAAGTATCTGCAAATGGTAAAGAATACACTCCACAAGAAATCTCAGCAATGATTCTTCAATACCTTAAAGGTTATGCTGAAGATTACCTTGGTGAAAAAGTAACAAAAGCTGTTATCACAGTTCCTGCATACTTCAACGATGCTCAACGTCAAGCAACAAAAGATGCTGGTAAAATCGCTGGTCTTGAAGTAGAACGTATCGTTAACGAACCAACTGCAGCCGCTCTTGCATACGGTCTTGATAAAACTGATAAAGATGAAAAAATCTTAGTATTTGACCTTGGTGGTGGTACATTTGACGTTTCTATTCTTGAACTTGGTGACGGTGTCTTTGACGTACTTGCAACAGCAGGTGATAACAAACTTGGTGGTGACGACTTCGACCAAAAAATTATTGATTGGTTAGTTGCTGACTTCAAGAACGAAAATGGCGTAGACCTTAGCCAAGATAAAATGGCTCTTCAACGTTTGAAAGATGCTGCTGAAAAAGCTAAAAAAGACCTTTCAGGTGTGACTCAAACACAAATTTCACTTCCATTCATCACTGCTGGAGCTGCTGGACCTCTTCACTTGGAAACAAGCCTTACTCGTGCTAAATTTGATGATTTGACTCGTGACCTTGTTGAACGTACTAAAACTCCAGTTCGTCAAGCTTTGTCAGATGCTGGTCTTTCAATCTCTGAAATCGATGAAGTTATCCTTGTTGGTGGTTCAACACGTATTCCTGCCGTTGTCGAAGCTGTTAAAGCTGAAACTGGTAAAGAACCAAACAAATCTGTTAACCCTGACGAAGTAGTTGCTATGGGTGCTGCTATCCAAGGTGGTGTTATCACTGGTGATGTTAAAGATGTCGTTCTTCTTGACGTTACTCCATTGTCACTTGGTATTGAAACTATGGGTGGTGTATTTACAAAACTTATTGACCGTAACACAACTATCCCGACATCTAAATCACAAGTGTTCTCAACGGCTGCTGATAACCAACCAGCCGTAGATATCCACGTTCTTCAAGGTGAACGTCCAATGGCTGCTGATAACAAAACTCTTGGTCGTTTCCAATTGACTGATATTCCAGCTGCACCTCGTGGTATCCCTCAAATCGAAGTAACATTTGATATTGACAAAAACGGTATCGTGTCTGTTAAAGCTAAAGACCTTGGTACTCAAAAAGAACAACACATCGTTATTCAATCTAACTCTGGTTTGACTGATGAAGAAATTGAAAAAATGATGAAAGATGCAGAAGCTAACGCAGAAGCTGATGCTAAACGTAAAGAAGAAGTTGACCTTCGTAACGAAGTTGATCAAGCTATCTTTGCAACAGAAAAGACACTCAAAGAAACAGAAGGCAAAGGCTTTGATACAGAACGTGATGCTGCTCAATCTGCTCTTGATGAATTGAAAGCTGCTCAAGAAGCTAACAATCTTGAAGATATGAAATCTAAACTTGAAGCTCTTAACGAAAAAGCTCAAGCTCTTGCTGTGAAATTGTACGAACAAGCTGCAGCTGCACAACAAGCCCAAGCAGGTGCTGAAGGTACACAATCAACTGATTCATCAAACAATGGTGATGACGTTGTTGACGGCGAGTTTACTGAAAAATAATTCATCATGATTATCAAGAATAGATTTGACTATTTACTTATTTTGGTAAGTTTAGTGTGATTTTTTCTTGGTAAATTATAAAATTCAGAGGTTGCGAAAATATCAACCTCTGTTTTTGGATAAATAGAGAAACCATAGAATTATTTTGAATAACCTTTTTAATGATAAAGAAAGGAAAGTGTTCAGAAATGAACACGGGCTGAAAAGGCGTAAAAGTTATTTTATATATTTGAATACGCCTACGACTCTATGAAAAAAGATAAACTTTACCTAGATGCAAGCATCGTCGGGAAAGTTTCCTATTTTTCTTTGAGTCGCTTAACGGCTTAATATCATAATTATGAACAATACAGAATTTTACGATCGTTTGGGTGTTTCTAAAGACGCTTCGCAAGATGAGATTAAAAAAGCTTATCGAAAAATGTCGAAGAAGTACCACCCAGATATTAACAAAGAACCTGGTGCTGAAGAAAAGTACAAAGAAGTTCAAGAGGCTTATGAAACGCTAGGTGATGAGCAAAAACGTGCCGCTTATGACCAATATGGTGCTGCGGGAGCTAATGGCGGATTCGGTGGCGGAGCTGGTGGATTTGGCGGTTTCGACGGTGCTGGCTTTGGTGGTTTTGAAGATATCTTCTCAAGCTTTTTCGGTGGTGGCGGGGGTATGCGCAATCCCAATGCACCACGTCAAGGTGATGATCTTCAATATCGTGTGAATTTGAGTTTTGAAGAGGCTGTTTTTGGTGTTAAAAAAGAAGTGGCTTATAACCGTGAATCAACTTGTTCAACATGTTCTGGTACAGGCGCTAAATCTGGAACTAGTCCCGTAACATGTAGTCGTTGTCATGGTTCAGGAGTTATTAATGTTGATACACAGACACCTCTTGGTATGATGCGTCGTCAAGTAACTTGTGATGTCTGCCATGGTACAGGTAAAGAAATTAAAGAACCTTGTCACACTTGTCATGGTACTGGTCATGAAAGGAAAACTCATAAAGTATCTGTTAAGATTCCAGCAGGTGTTGAAACTGGTCAACAAATTCGCTTGCAAGGTCAAGGTGAAGCAGGCTTTAACGGCGGGCCTTATGGTGACCTCTTCGTTATTATCAATGTTTTACCAAGTAAGCAATTTGAACGTAATGGCTCAACCATTTACTACAACATGAATATTAGCTTTGTTCAAGCAGCTCTTGGTGATACTGTCGAAGTGCCAACGGTGCATGGTGATGTTGAAATGACAATCCCAGCTGGAACACAAACTGGTAAGACATTCCGCCTCAAAGGTAAAGGTGCTCCGAAATTGCGTGGTGGAGGTCAAGGAGACCAACATGTAACCGTCAATATCGTAACACCAACTAAACTTAATGATGCTCAAGTCGAAGCGCTTAAAAACTTCGCAGCAGCAGGTGGTGATAAAGTTGTTAATCCTAAGAAAAAAGGATTCTTTAACAAAATGAAAGACGCCTTTGACGGTGAATAAACTCTCACAGAGATTGGAAACTAACATTTCCAATCTCTTTTTTATGTAAAATTCTGTATGGGGACAGTTTGTTCTAAATTTTCTGGAAAGTCTTTTGTTAAGATGATAAAATACACTCATGGTAAGATATAAAGCAACGATTTCCTATGACGGTAGGCTTTTTGCTGGCTTTCAACGACAGCCGAGTGAGCGTTCTGTTCAGGAAGAATTAGAAAAAACATTACAGAAATTAAATAGTGGTAATCCAGTTAAAGTGCATGGTGCTGGTCGTACAGATTCAGGGGTGCATGCTTATGGACAGGTCGTACATTTTGATTTGCCACAGGCGCGTGATGTGGAAAAATTACGATTTGGTTTGGATACGCAGTCTCCAGAAGATATAGATGTGGTGAAAGTCGAGCAAGTCAGTGATGAGTTTCATGCCCGTTACAATAAGCACAGCAAGACTTATGAGTTTTTAGTAGATGCTGGGCGACCAAAAAATCCAATGATGCGACATTATGCGACGCATTATCCTTATCCCCTAGATTTGACAAGTATGCAAGAAGCCATTAAGGATTTGGTAGGGACACATGATTTTACAGGTTTCACGGCTTCTGGGACTTCTGTTGAAAATAAAGTTCGCACGATTACGCGAGCAACAGTTGCTATTGATGACAAAACAGGTTTCTTTGTGTTTACATTCAGTGGCAATGGCTTTCTTTACAAGCAAGTACGCAATATGGTTGGAACCTTGTTGAAAATCGGTAATGGTCGTATGCCAGTTAGTCAGATTAAGACGGTTTTAGAGTCGAAAAATCGTGATTTAGCAGGCCCTACGGCAGCGGGGAATGGTCTTTATTTAAAGGAGATTAATTATGACGAATAAGTACATTTTAGCCATTTCAGGAAATGATATTTTTAGTGGCGGTGGTCTTTATGCTGATTTGGCGACCTATACAACCAATCACTTGCATGGTTTTCTAGCGGTAACTTGCTTAACGGCATTGACAGAAAATGGATTTGATGTCTTTGCGACAGATGAAACAGTTTTTTCTCACCAATTAAATAGTCTCAAAGATGTTCCTTTTTCAGGGATAAAACTTGGTTTGTTGCCAAACGTGAAAGTTGCTGATTTAGCACTTGAATTCGTTGAATCGCACGTTGGAATTCCAATTGTTCTTGACCCAGTTTTGGTTTGTAAAGAAAAACATGATGTTGAAGTTTCAGCGCTTCGTGATGAACTCTTGAAATTTTTTCCATATGTGACCATTATCACGCCGAATTTGGTAGAAGCTGAGCTGTTGACCCAAACCTCAATCAAAACTTTGGATGATATGAAAGCTGCGGCGAAAAAATTGCACCAGTTAGGAGCGAAAAACGTGGTTGTTAAAGGTGGTAACCGATTAAGTAAGGAAAAAGCGATTGACGTTTTTTACGACGGTGAAAACGTGACTGTTTTTGAGACGCCTGTCCTTGAAAATAATAATATCGGTGCTGGTTGTACATTTGCTTCAAGCATTGCAAGCCAATTAGTACTTGGAAAGTCTGCCAAAGCTGCTGTTGAACAATCTAAAGAGTTCGTTTATCAAGCGATTCGTCATTCAGACCAATATGGAGTGAAACAAAATTATGAAGAAAACTAATACGCGTGACTTAACCTTAATGGCTGTTTTGACAGCTTTGAGTGTTGTTTTGGCTTACATTCATGTTCCAACCCCAACAGGTTATTTGACCTTGTTAGATGTTGGAATTTATTTTACTGCTTATTATTTAGGTTCAAAATCTGGAGCAATTGTCGGTGGCTTATCTAGCTTTCTTATTGACCTTTTGCTGGGCTATCCACAATATATGTTTCATAGTCTGATTGCACATGGGGCACAAGGATTTTTTGCAGGTTGGAATGGGAAAAAACGTATTCTCGGTCTTGTACTAGCTAGTGTTTCAATGATTGGCTGGTATTTTGTAGCCGCCTTGCTGTTGGGGTATGGCTTGGGTGCTGCTTGGGCAGGTATTTTAGGAAATGTTTTACAAAATTTCTTTGGAATGTTTGTTGGTTACCTTGTCTATCTTGCTTATCTGCGTTTTGAAAAACATTAGTGTATAATGAAGTAAAAGGAGGATTGACATGAACCTACAAGAATTAGAAAAGCAAACACGTGCTATTGTGATTGATATTGTTGAACGCTCTGCTATTAAAAAAGGTCAAATTTTTGTTCTTGGCTTGTCCTCAAGCGAGGTTTCAGGTGGTTTGATTGGGAAAAATAGCAGTGCTGAAATCGGTGAAGTGATTGTTAAGATGATTTTAGAGGTGTTGAAGGAGCGTGGGATTTATCTAGCTGTACAAGGTTGTGAACATTTAAATCGTGCTTTGACGGTCGAACGCGAATTAGCTGAGAAAAAAGAATTAGAAATAGTTAATGTCATTCCAAATCTGCATGCGGGCGGAAGTGGACAAGTTGCTGCTTTCAAGTTCATGCAAGATCCTGTCGAGGTTGAAGAAATCGTGGCACATGCTGGGCTAGACATTGGAGATACCTTTATTGGTATGCATGTCAAGCGCGTACAAGTACCGTTAATCCCAGTCCAACGAGAATTGGGCGGCGCTCATGTGACTGCTTTAGCGAGCCGACCAAAATTAATTGGTGGCGCGCGTGCAACTTATACATCAGACCCAATTCGAAAATTTTAAAAATAAATAAAGAGGACGGTTGGCGTCCTCTTTTATGATATAATAGTCTATTTTGTAAGTGTCGGGTTGGCATACATCGTTGGCAATGCAATGTCATTTTCCAAAAGCGCTTCTTGGTAAAGACGGTAAAAGTTAGAATAAATGTAACTTTGTTTGCCATTTTGCACGAAAATATCAACACGGAAAACAAGTTGTGCAGTGCTATTTGTACGTGGTCCTAAAATGGTTGGACTACCAACGATTTCAGGATAAGATGGTAGCTGTTCTTTGTTGATCGTCTTAATGATATTTGAGATTTTTTCTAAGTCTGTGTGAGCGTAGATTGGAATATCAATCTGAACACGCATATCACCACGTGATTTGTTAGAAACAACAGTAATATTACGATTAGGAATGAAATGAAGTGTTCCGTCGAAACCGCGAATTTGTGTGGTACGAATACCGACGCTTGAAATATTTCCTTCAACTGTTCCAATAACGACAGAATCACCGACTTCAAATTGATTTTCAAGAAGAATAAAGAATCCGTTAACCACGTCAGTTAAAAAGCCTTGTGCACCAAGCCCAATAGCGACCCCAGCAAGACCAGCACCAGCCAATAAACTAGAAACTGGAACACCAAGAATACTCAACACCCAATAAAGTAGGAAAAAGTAGATGGTGTAGCTCATGATGTTGTGCAAAAGTTTGCTGATTGTCTTTTGGCGAGCTTCCGTTTGGCGCGAAAGCGTAATTGATTTTTCTACCGCATGTTTAAAAATAAAATCAGCAACACGCTTTATAATTAAGAAAAATAGAAAAAGAAGTATCAATGAAACCGCCTTAGAAATAAGATCCACAGCGATTTGTTCGATTTGTAATTGTTCGAGATATTTAGAGATAATATTCATACCCTTAGTTTATTAAAAAAACGAATAGCAAGCAAGTGTTTAATCTAAATTAAGAATTTCCAAAATTTTTATGTAGGACAGTAAAATGAGAAAAGTTGACCGCAGTGTCATTAAGATCCGGTTTAATACGTAGCCATTTCGCAAATAGAGTGGCGATTGACCTAGGATTTTTACACAAAAAACTTTTAAAAGCCTGTAAAATATGGTAAACTAAACTGTATATAAAATTTTAAGGAGAAATGACTTCATGTCGGTATCATTTGAAAACAAAGCTACTAACCGTGGCGTGATTACATTCACAATTGATCAAGATAAAATCCAACCAGCTCTTGATCAAGCTTTCAACAAAGTTAAGAAAAATTTAAACGCACCTGGATTCCGTAAAGGACACATGCCACGTGCCGTATTTAACCAAAAATTTGGTGAAGAAGCACTTTACGAAGATGCTTTGAACGCCATTCTTCCAGCAGCATACGAAGCAGCAGTTGCTGAACTTAGCCTTGATGTTGTTGCTCAACCAAAAATTGACATCCAATCAATGGAAAAAGGTCAAGAATGGACATTGACTGCAGAAGTTGTTACAAAACCAGAAGTAAAACTTGGTGTCTATAAAGACCTTGAAGTTTCAGTTGAAGCTACAAAAGAAGTAACTGATGCTGAAGTTGACGAAAAAGTTGAACGCGAACGCAACAACCTTGCTGAACTTATCATCAAAGAAGATGCTGCAGAACTTGGCGATACAGTTGTTATTGACTTCGTAGGTTCAGTTGACGGTGTTGAATTTGACGGTGGTAAAGGTGATAACTTCTCGCTTGAACTTGGTTCAGGTCAATTCATCCCTGGTTTCGAAGATCAATTAGTAGGTGCTAAAGCTGGTGAAACTGTTGATGTTAACGTAACATTCCCAGAAGACTACCAAGCAGAAGATCTCGCTGGTAAAGACGCTAAATTTGTAACAACTGTTCATGAAGTTAAAGCTAAAGAAGTTCCAGCTCTTGACGACGAATTAGCTAAAGACATCGACGAAGAAGTTGAAACTCTTGACGAATTGAAAGCTAAATACCGTAAAGAGCTTGAAGCAGCTAAAGAAATTGCATACGATGATGCTGTTGAAGGTGCTGCACTTGAATTGGCAGTTGCTAACGCTGAAATCGTTGAATTGCCAGAAGAAATGGTACATGACGAAGTGCACCGTGCTATGAACGAATTCATGGGCAACATGCAACGTCAAGGTATCTCTCCAGAAATGTACTTCCAATTGACTGGTACAACTGAAGAAGACCTTCACAAACAATACGAAGCTGACGCTGACAAACGTGTTAAAACTAACCTTGTTATCGAAGCTATCGCTAAAGCTGAAGGATTTGAAGCTTCTGACGAAGAAATCGAAAAAGAAATCAACGACCTTGCTTCAGAATACAACATGGAAGTTGAACAAGTTCGTAATCTTCTTTCAGCTGACATGCTTAAACACGACATCGCTATGAAGAAAGCTGTTGACGTTGTCACAAGCACTGCTAAAGTAAAATAATTTATCTTAGATAAATAGTTATAAAGTCAGGTAATCAATAGATTACTTGGCTTTTTATGCCCTTTATCAGAAATTCTTATAAATCTTTTGACGAATTGATAAAATTAGCGTAAAATAGAGAATGACGAAAATTAAGACAATAGGGTTTTTGTGGCTATTTGCTCATATCCTAAATAATAAGGAGAACTACCTTGGAATTAGAAGTATTTGCTGGACAAGAAAAAAGCGAACTTTCAATGATTGAAGTTGCCCGTGCGATTTTAGAAGAACGTGGACGTGATCATGAAATGTATTTCAGCGATCTTGTGAATGAGATCCAAAACTACCTTGAAAAATCAGATGCAGAAATTCGTGAAGCATTGCCATATTTTTATTCTGCATTGAACGTTGACGGAAGTTTTATTCCACTTGGGGATAACAAATGGGGGCTCCGTTCATGGTATGCTATTGATGAAATTGACGAAGAAATCATCACTCTTGAAGAAGATGAAAATGGAGCACCAAAACGCAAACCAAAACGTGTTAATGCCTTCATGGATGGTGATGAAGATGCCATTGATTATTCAGATGATGATCCAGAAGATGAAGATTTCACACCTGAATCATCTGATTTAGAATACGATGAAGAAAATCCAGATGACGAAAAATCAGAAGTTGAGTCATACGATTCAGAAATCAACGAAATTATTCCAGATGAAGATTTGGATGAAGAAGTTGACATCAACGAAGAAGACGACGAAGACGATGATTTAGACGAAGAGTAGTCACCAGCATTAGTTTTTTACTAAATTAAAAAAAGTTGTCAATTATCATTTGACAAACGCCACAGGATAGTTTATATTATTATTCGGGCACCTCTTTTTTAGAGGTCGTATGAAAGCTCCCTAACTTTTTAGGGAGCTATTTTTGTTTTCCTAAAAGTAAATGTTTATTTACTTTTTTATCAAATATCTTACGGATGTTTTGATTTGTTGTTATTCTTAATCTTCAAGCACTTATCGTTTGCTATCATTTTATTTAAAAGGAGTTTTATTTAATGACTAAGTATATTTTTGTTACTGGTGGTGTTGTTTCTTCTATCGGTAAGGGAATCGTGGCTGCAAGTCTTGGTCGTCTTTTGAAAAATCGCGGTCTTAAAGTAACTATCCAAAAATTTGACCCTTATATTAACATTGACCCAGGTACAATGAGCCCCTATCAACACGGTGAAGTTTACGTGACAGACGATGGTGCTGAAACTGACCTTGACCTTGGTCACTATGAACGTTTTATTGACATCAACCTTAACAAATATTCTAACGTAACAACTGGTAAAATTTATAGCGAAGTTCTTCGTAAAGAACGTAAAGGTGAATATCTTGGTGCAACTGTCCAAGTTATTCCACACATCACAGACGCTTTGAAAGAAAAAATCAAACGTGCCGCGACAACAACTGATTCTGACGTTATCATCACAGAAGTTGGTGGTACAGTTGGTGATATTGAAAGTCTTCCATTCCTTGAAGCCCTTCGTCAAATGAAAGCAGATGTTGGTGCTGATAATGTTATGTACATCCACACAACGCTTCTTCCATACCTTAAAGCTGCTGGTGAAATGAAAACTAAACCCACACAACATTCTGTTAAAGAATTGCGTGGTCTTGGTATTCAACCTAATATGTTGGTTATCCGTACAGAAAAACCAGCTGGTCAAAACATTAAAAATAAGTTGGCACAATTCTGTGATGTTGCTCCAGAAGCTGTTATTGAGTCACTTGACGTGGATCATATTTATCAAATTCCACTTAACATGCAAGCTCAAAACATGGATCAAATCGTTTGTGACCACTTGAAATTGGATGTGCCAAAAGCGGATATGTCAGAATGGTCTACAATGGTTGATAAGATTATGAATCTTAAAAAATCAACTAAGATTGCTCTTGTTGGTAAATATGTTGAATTGCCAGACGCTTACCTTTCAGTTGTCGAAGCTCTTAAACATTCAGGTTATGTTAATGATGTAGCTGTTGATCTTAAATGGGTTAATGCCAATGATCTTACGGCTGACAATGTTGAAGAAATGCTTGGTGATGCTGATGGTATCATTGTCCCAGGTGGATTTGGTCAACGTGGGACAGAAGGTAAAATTGAAGCAATCCGCTATGCGCGTGAAAAAGACGTGCCAATGCTTGGTATCTGTCTTGGTATGCAATTGACTTGTGTGGAATTCGCTCGTAACGTATTGAACTTGGAAGGTGCAAATTCAGCTGAGCTTGCTCCGGATACTAAATACCCAATTATTGATATTATGCGTGACCAAATTGATATCGAAGATATGGGTGGAACACTTCGCCTTGGGCTTTACCCATGTAAATTAAAACCAGGTTCACGTGCAGCACAAGCTTATAACAATCAAGAAGTTGTTCAACGTCGTCACCGTCACCGTTACGAATTCAATACTAAATTCCGTGACCAATTTGAAGAAGCAGGTTTTGTTTTCTCAGGTGTATCGCCAGATAACCGCTTGATGGAAGTTGTTGAATTGCCAGAGAAAAAATTCTTCGTGGCTGCTCAATATCACCCAGAACTTCAAAGTCGTCCAAACCGTCCAGAAGAGCTTTACACAGCCTTTGTGACAGCAGCGATTGAAAATAGCAAATAATCATTAAAACAGATTAACACTCTTCAAGCTAAAAGCTTGGGAGTGTTTTTTTGATAATACAATTCTAATGAATCTGTACCCCTTTTATTTTTAGGAAAAAATAGTATAATAGTGAGCATGAGAAAAATAAGAATTAGAAAACATCGTGTTTTATTAGGAATTATTGCTCTACTTTTTGTAGTAAGTGTCGGAGCAAGTTTTTATTTTTTCCATGTAGCACAAATTCGTGAAGAAAAATCATTCATTAATAATAATGGTCGTTCAAAAGGCACCCCTATCTACGCCTATGAGCAGAGTTTTGACCAACTGACAAAAGAAACGCTTTGGATGACCAACCAAGGTTTAAAACAAGATGCTTGGTATGTTCCTGCAGAAACAGCAACAAATAAAACGGTTATTGTTGTTCATGGATTTACAAACGATAAGGAAGATATGAAGCCTTATGCATGGATGTTTCATGAGCTAGGCTACAATGTCCTTATGCCCGATAATATGTCGCATGGTGACAGTGAAGGGCAAATCATTGGATATGGCTGGAACGACCGCTTAAACGTCATAAAATGGGCGGAGATGCTAGTTGAACAAAATTCAGACAGCGAAATTACCTTGTTTGGTGTTTCTATGGGAGCAGCAACGGTTATGATGGCTTCTGGTGAGGAAAGTTTGCCTGACCAAGTTGTTAATATTATTGAAGATTGTGGTTATAGTAGTGTCTGGGATGAGTTGAAATATCAAGCTAAAGAAATGTATAATCTCCCAGCTTTCCCAATTCTTTATGAAGTATCTGCCATTTCAAAAATTCGTGCAGGCTTTTCTTACGGTCAAGCAAGTAGTGTGAATCAGTTAAAAAATAACACACGTCCAGTTCTTTTTATCCATGGCAGTGATGATACTTTTGTGCCAACAAGTATGGTTTACAAGAATTATCAAGCCACACAAGGCGAGAAAGAATTGTATATCGTTAAAGGTGCGGGACATGCCAAATCCTTTGAAACTGATCCTCAAGCATACATTGAAAAAATTTCAACTTTCTTGAAAAAATATGAAAAATAGTATTGACAGCAAAAAGATAAGTTGATATAATTTTATATGTTGTTAAGGAACAGCGGAAATGGCGGAATTGGCAGACGCGCAGGACTAAGGATCCTGTGATCGCTTTAGATCGTGAGGGTTCAAGTCCCTCTTTCCGCAGAGTAGACGAGCTAGAGCTTGTCTTTTTTTATTATTTAATAGAAAATAATAGTATGAAATAAGACTTTTATTTTCAGTAAATTTTGTTATTTGTGAGTGTTTTTTCATAGAAAATCAGTCAAATTTCAAGTAACGCTAGCAATCTGATAAGATTTGTGATAAAATGTACGTGTAAAAGGGTTTATCCCAAAAAATAAATAGGAGGCCTATATAATGGCAATCGTTTCAGCGGAAAAATTTGTCAAAGCAGCCCGTGATAACGGATATGCAGTTGGTGGATTTAACACAAACAACCTTGAATGGACTCAAGCAATTTTACGTGCGGCAGAAGCTAAAAAAGCTCCAATTCTTATCCAAACTTCAATGGGTGCTGCAAAATACATGGGTGGTTACAAACTTTGTAAAGCACTCATTGAAAACCTTGTAGAATCAATGGGTATCACTGTACCAGTTGCTATTCACCTTGACCATGGTCATTTTGAAGATGCATTAGAATGTATCGAAGCTGGATACACTTCAGTTATGTTTGACGGTTCACACCTTCCACTTGAAGAAAACCTTGAAAAAGCTAAAGAAGTTGTTGCTAAAGCACATGCTAAAGGTATCTCAGTTGAAGCTGAAGTTGGTACTATCGGTGGTGAAGAAGACGGTATCATCGGTGATGGTGAACTTGCTCCAATCGAAGATGCTAAAGCTATGGTTGCTACAGGAATTGACTTCCTTGCAGCAGGTATCGGTAACATCCACGGTCCATACCCAGCAGATTGGAAAGGTCTTCACCTTGATCACCTTGAAAAATTAACTGCTGCTGTTCCTGGATTCCCAATCGTATTGCACGGTGGTTCAGGTATTCCTGATGAGCAAATTCAAGAAGCTATCAAGCTTGGTGTAGCTAAAGTTAACGTTAACACTGAATGTCAACTTGCATTCGCTAAAGCTACTCGTGAATTTGTTGCTGAATACGAAGCAAACGAAGAAGAATACGATAAGAAAAAACTCTTCGACCCACGTAAATTCTTGAAACCAGGTTTCGAAGCTATTACAGAAGCTGTTGAAGAACGTATCGACGTATTTGGTTCAGCTAACAAAGCTTAATCAAACTTCGTTTAGAAAAAACTTCCCATTTGGGGAGTTTTTTTGTGTTAATCGTTACTATTTAATTGACAAATTTTAGTTGAGTGATATAATGTCTTTGTTAGCCGATTTAGCTCAGTCGGTAGAGCAACGCACTCGTAACGCGTAGGTCGTAGGTTCGATTCCTGCAATCGGCAAATAGTTTTAAATCCTGATAGTTATCAGGATTTTTGTTGTTATCAGAAAACCACTAGCTGTGCTAATGGTTCAGTGTAGCTTTCAGCGTGGCATAAAAAAATCCTCCTAAAATGATATATTAGAAAAGGTTTCCCGACCACAAACTAATATACATAAGGAGGACCCCTGATGAATCAGGATAATAATAGTTTAGCACATACCACATGGAATTGTAAGTATCATATTGTTTTCGCCCCAAAATATCGTCGACAAATTGTATACGGAAAATACAAGGCAAGTATCGGTCAGATTATACGTCAATTATGTGACCGCAAAGGAGTAGAAATTCATGAAGCCGAAGCGTGTAAAGATCATATTCATATGTTAGTGAGTATCCCGCCCAAACTGAGCGTTTCATCCTTTATGGGTTATTTAAAAGGAAAAAGCAGTTTAATGATTTTTGATAGACATGCCAATCTGAAATATAGGTATGGCAATAGAAAATTTTGGTGTCGCGGTTATTATGTGGACACCGTAGGTCGTAATCAGAAGAAAATAGAAAACTATATTCGTCAACAATTACAAGAAGACGTTGTAGCAGATTAGCTAAGTTTATTCGAACCATACGATCCCTTTACAGGAGAAAAAAATCCGAAGAAATAGCTGATACTAATCCGCTAGTCGGATTAGTGAGTAAAAGTGGTGCAAAAGGGAAACCATTCAGTAAGCCTTTAGGCTTTGGCCGGTAAGAGAGGCTTTCAGCCGAAGAGCAAACCACCCGTTCTCACGGGTAGTTTTGATTGATGAAAAACGGGCTCACACTCCATGATATGTTATAATGACTATATTGATAACTTAAAAATATTATACGAAAGTTTAAGAATACAGCATGAAAGAGAAATTAACGATAAGTGATATTGCAGAACTTGCAGGCGTAGCAAAAAGTACTGTATCACGTTATTTAAACGGTGGAAGTGTTAAGAAAGAAACAGCAAATCGTATCCAAACGATTATTTCAAAACATGGTTACGAGCCAAATTTGTTTGCTCGACTAAATGCTAAAAGTAGTAAGATCATTGGTCTTGTGGTACCTGGATTTAATTCAGTAACCACTCCTCGAATTGTTGAAGTGATTGTGGCTTATTTGAAAGAAAATCACTATAATCCCTTAATTTTACACACAGATCATTCTACTGAAGAAGAAATTCGTAGCATTGAAAGACTCAGTAAAATGAACGTTGACGGCATTTTGGTTATTTCTACAGGGATTACCAAGCAGCACCAGAAAGTTGTTGAAAGTATTTCGCAGCCAGTTCTTTTCATTGGTCAAAAATATGAAGGCCTTAAAACGGTTGTTAATGATGATTACAATGCTGGTTATGCCATTGGACAATTAATCGCAAAAAGTGGTGCCAAGTCAGTTCTTGGAGTCTGGGTCGATGAGAATGATAAAGCAGTCGGTAAAGAACGGAAAAATGGTGTTGTTGATGGCCTAGCAGCAAGTGGTGTAACCAATGTTGAATTTGTTTTTTCTAGTTATTACTATGAAGAATCAGTCTATATTCTTGAAAACTTTTTAGAAGAGGATAAATTACCAGATGCGATTATTTGTGCGACAGACCGTATCGCACAAAGTGTTTACAAATTATTCTTGCAATCTAAAAAAGTGATTGGTAAAGATGTGTCAGTTACTGGTTTTGGTGATTATGAAACGAGTGAACTTTTGAATCCACCATTAACAACAGTTAAATTTGATTGGTATAATACGGGAAGGATTAGTGCGGAGACGATTCTGCAGATGATTCATGATAAGCCAGTCAGTCAATTGCAGATTATTCCATTTGAATTGATAAAACGCCAAAGTGTTGTCGAAAAGGACAGTTGATTTGAACTGTTCTTTTTTAATGAAAAAAATGGAACCGTTTTTATTTTTTTGAGCAAAAAGTATTGACAGCGTATTCATATGGTGTTATAATATAGTCGAACATTAACGGAACCGGTTCCAAAACGAAAAAGGAGACATTATGGCAGACTTAAAGAAAATTAGTCAGGATATTGAAAAATACGTTGGCGGTAGGGAAAATATTTCAGGTGTTGCTCACTGTGCGACTCGTTTGAGAATCGTTTTAAAAGATAACAGTTTAGCTGATCTTAAAAAACTTGAAAATGTCGACTTAGTTAAAGGAGCATTTGTCGCTGGAGATCAAATTCAGTTGATTTTTGGACCTGGATTAGTTAATGACGTGTATGAGGTTTTTTCAAAATATGTCGGTATAGCAGATATGACACTTAATGAGCTTAAACAAGAAAGTGCCAAAAAAGCAAATCCTATTCAAGCAGTTATTAAATCTCTATCTGATGTATTTGTTGCGATTATTCCAGCAATCCTTGCAGCAGCACTTTTGATGGGTATTACAGGTGTTCTTAGTAATTACCCCATTGTTAAGGAAAATGAAACTTTATACGCTATCAACAGACTAGCAAGTCTTGCATCTACAGGAATCTTTGCTATTTTACCAATGGTAGTTTGTTATTCAGCAGTTAAACGCTACGGCGGTAACCCGGTTCTTGGTATGGTTGTTGGGGCTATCATGCTTGATTCTTCACTTGCAAATGCCTATTCAGCTGCATCTGGAACTGTTCATGTTGAAGTGATTCATTTATTTGGTTTACCAATTGAAATGGTCGGCTTCCAAGGCGGTATTTTAGTTGCTTTGATGATTGGTTTTGTTGTTGCAAAACTCGATATTTACTTCAATAAAGTAGTACCAAACTCTGTTAAGCTTTTGCTTGCGCCTTTGTTTACTGTATTTCTTTCAACTTTGCTTTTGTTTACAGTTGTAGGACCAGTAGGTCGTATTCTTTCACATGGTTTGACAAGTGGATTGGTTTGGTCTGCTGAAAATCTAGGATTTGTTGGTTATGCTTTATTTGCCGGTGTTCAACAATTATTGGTTATTACAGGGCTTCACCATATTATTGGTGCAGCAGAAGCACAATTGCTTGCTGATACAAAACATAACTTCATCAACCCATTGATGTCAGTTGCTTTGATTGGACAATCTGGTGCAGTTATTGGTTATTTGATTACTCACTGGAAAGATACTAAAGCTCGTGAACTTTGTTTGCCAAGTTTTGCTTCAACATTGTTTGGTATTAGTGAACCAGCTATTTTCGGTGTTAACCTTCGCTATCGTTACCCACTAGTTGCAGGATGTATTGGTGGTGCAGTTGCAGGTGCATATGTTTACTTTGCAAAATTAACCGCACTCGGTTTTGGTACAACAGTAGTACCAGGTATTGCTATTTGTGACCCTGCTCACAATGGTTATTTAAATTATATTATTGCCCATTTAATTGGCTTTGGAGTTGGGCTAGCTGCTACAATTATCTTAAAACCATTCTTCAAAGAAGAAAACTAAAAAAATAAAATCAAAGCCTCCTTACATTGTTTAGGGAGGCTATATTATTGGAGGAAACATGTACACGAAAGAAGAATATGCCAAAGACTGTCAAATCCATAATGACATGCGGCGACTTGTTGATTCGGACGTTAATCGTTTAAACTATCATTTGATGGCACCGGCTGGATGGCTTAATGACCCAAATGGTCTAGTTGAAAAAAATGGCATTAACCATGTTTATTTTCAATATACTCCTTTTGATGCTGGTTGGGGAATAAAATCTTGGGGACATTATACCACAAAAGATTGGCTTACTTACAAAGAAGAAGAACCTTTTGTTTTTGCGGATAATAGACTTGATCGCGACGGTGCTTACAGCGGTTCAGCGATTGTCAAAGATGGAATTATTCATTATTTTTACACTGGAAATGTCAAATTGTTAGATGGTGATTATGATTACATCTTGACTGGACGTGAGCAGAATACTATTCATTTGACGAGCAGTGACGGTTTTCATTTTTCTGGTAAAGAACTTGTGTTAGCAAATAGTGATTATCCAGATGACATGACAACACACGTCAGAGATCCTAAAATTTTAAAAGACGGTGAGAAATATATCATGGTTTTAGGGGCGAGAAGTATTGAAGATAAGGGCTGCGCTCTAGTTTATCATTCAACTGATTTGTCACACTGGCACTATGTGACACGCATACAGACAAGTGAAAAATTTGGCTTTATGTGGGAATGCCCAGATTTATTTAAACTGGGTAACCAACTCATTCTCTCAGTTTCACCTCAAGGACTTGAAAAAGAAGAAGCTAGGTACCAAAATGTTTTTCAGAGTGGCTATTTTTTGGTAGATGAGAATCACGGCGATTACACTGTAAGAAAATTTGAAGAGTTTGATTATGGATTTGATTTTTATGCAGTGCAGACATTTGAAGATGAAAGTGGTCGACGAATTTTGATGGCTTGGATGGGCTTGCCAATGGAGTCAGAATATCAAGAAGATCCCACAGTAAAATATAACTGGCGACATGCTTTGACAATGCCAAGAGAACTAGTTTTTCAAAATGGTGCTGTTTATCAAAGACCTTTGAAGGAGTTTGAAAAGCTAAGAAAGAACGAGTTTCAAAGTCAAATATCTGAATTTACGCAGTGGCAAACAGAAAATTGCTGTTTTGAAATAAATGTCACATTTAGCAATCCAGCAGAAAGTTTTTCTCTTCGTTTAAGAGATGACGTTATTTTGACATTTGATGGTTCACTATTGTCGCTAAAAATGGGAGAATCAGGCTTTGGACGTACACAGCGAAATATTGCCTTAGATAAGGTTAGCCGATTGCAGTTTTTTTCTGATACGTCATCGCTAGAAATTTTCATAAATGGTGGTCGTTATACAATGACATCTAGAGTATTTAGCGATACATTGAAACAAATAATTACGTTTGATTCAAAATCAGATGGTCAGTTGACTATTTATGATTTGAAAAAGTTTAATATCGAATAAAGAGAAGTCCAGCAGAATCTTCTGCTGGATTTTTTTTACAAAATCTTTTAGAGTTTTTAGTAGAAATCAGTTTGAGGTTAGAAAATCATACGTGCTTTCATAATTATTTTTTGCTGATTATTTGCTAAAAAGCTTGCGAAAACATGCTGAATATGATATTATTTTATGGTATGTGGTGTAAAGCACCTAGAATCTAAGTAGGAGGACGCAGATAAATATGGCTAAGGTTTGTTATTTCACAGGTCGTAAGACTGTATCAGGAAACAACCGTTCACACGCAATGAACAAAACAAAACGTGCAGTTAAACCAAATCTTCAAAAAGTTACTATTCTTGTTAATGGAAAACCTAAAAAAGTTTGGGCATCAGCTCGTGCGCTTAAATCTGGTAAAGTAGAACGCGTATAAAATGAAAAGCCGAAAGGCTTTTTTCTTTGTTTTGTAGCCGGTAATCTTTTATTATTTTTTACAAGACGGCTAATATATGGTAAAATAAACTGATAAAAACTTTTGAGGTAGTAAATATGACTGTGAAAATTAATACAAAAGATGGCCAAATTGAGTTATCTGACGACGTTATTGCAACTGTTGTTGGAGGTTCCGCAACAGAAATTTTTGGTGTTGTTGGTATGGCAAGTAAAAGTGCTCTTAAGGATAATTTTCAAGCGCTTCTGCGTAAAGAAAACTACGCAAAAGGTGTTGTTGTCAAATCAACAGAAAGTGGTATTTCAGTCGATGTTTACACTGTAATGTCGTATGGTGTAAAGATTTCTGAGGTGTCAAAAAACATTCAGGAACGTGTCAAGTTCAACCTTGAAAACCAACTTGGCCTTTCAGCAGATATGGTGAATGTTTACGTACAAAATATTAAAGTTGTAGGAGAAGATTAGTGTCAAATATTACAACCAGTTTATTCCAAGAAATGGTTCAAGCTGCTAGCACACGTCTTGGAAATCAAGCAGAATATGTAAACTCCCTTAATGTTTTCCCTGTCCCAGACGGTGATACAGGAACAAATATGGGAATGACAATTGAAAATGGTGCCAAAGAAGTTGCAGATAAGCCTGCAAGTACTGTTGGAGAAGTTGGACAAATTCTATCAAAAGGTCTTTTGATGGGAGCACGTGGTAATTCAGGTGTTATCACATCTCAATTATTCCGTGGTTTCGGTCAAGCAATCAAAGATAAAGAAGAGTTAACTGGTCAAGATTTAGCTCATGCTTTCCAATCAGGTGTAGAGGTAGCTTATAAAGCTGTTATGAAACCTGTTGAAGGTACTATTTTAACTGTTTCTCGTGGAGCAGCAACTGCCGCTCTTAAGAAAGCAGAAGAAACTGACGATGCTGTTGAAGTAATGCGTGCTGCACTTGATGGTGCTAAACGTGCTTTGGCTAAAACACCAGAAATGCTTCCTGTTTTGAAAGAAGTTGGTGTTGTCGACTCAGGTGGCCAAGGTTTAGTCTTTATTTATGAAGGATTTTTAGCTGCTTTGACTGGTGAGTACATCGCTTCTGAAGATTTCAAAGCAACTCCAGCGGTAATGACTGAAATGATTAACGCTGAACACCACAAATCAGTAGCTGAACACGTTGCAACTGAAGACATTAAATACGGTTATTGTACTGAAATCATGGTTGCACTTAAACAAGGTCCTACTTATGTTAAAGAATTTAACTATGAAGAGTTCCAAGGTTATTTGAGTGGTTTAGGTGACTCACTTATCCTTGTTAACGACGATGAAATTGCTAAAGTTCACGTCCATACTGAAGATCCAGGTCTTGTTCTTCAAGAAGGGCTTAAATATGGTGCGCTTAAAAAAGTTAAAGTTGATAACATGCGTAACCAACACGACGCTGTTCTTGAAAAAGACCAAGCAGTAGCTATTAGCCAAGAAGAAAAAGACTTTGCTATTGTTGCAGTATGTGCTGGTGACGGTTTAGCTGATATCTTCAAATCACAAGGCGTTGACTACGTTATTTCTGGCGGTCAAACAATGAACCCGTCTACAGAAGATATTGTTAAAGCGATTGATGCTGTTAATGCTAAAAATGTTATTATCTTGCCAAATAATAAAAATATTTTCATGGCTGCACAATCAGCAGCAGAAGTATCTGAAGTGCCAGCGGCAGTTGTTGAAACACGCACTGTACCTCAAGGGTTTGCAAGCTTGTTAGCTTTTAACCCAGCACAATCATTGGAAGAGAACGTTGAAGCAATGACAGCCAGCCTTTCTGATGTTGTTAGCGGTAGTGTGACACTTGCTGTTCGCGATACTTCTATCGATGGTCTTGAAATCCACAAAGATGACAACCTTGGTATGGTTGATGGTAAAATCGTGGTTTCAAATCCAGATATGACAACTACATTGAAAGAAATATTTGCTAAAATGATTGACGAAGATAGTGAAATCATCACTATCTATGTTGGTGAAGAAGGAAATAAAGAATTAGCAGAAGAAATTTCTGAATATCTTGAATCAACTTACGAAGATGTTGAAGTTGAAATTCATGATGGTAAACAACCAGTTTATCCATACTTGATGAGTGTTGAATAAAAACATAATAAAGAGAGTCTGAACAATTCAGGCTCTTTTTTTCTGCCCTCAAAGAGCAATACCTATGTAAGAAATGTGTTGTTTTTATAGGAAAATGATTTTATATATAATAGAATCAATTTATCCTATTATATAATAGAAAGCGGTGCTTATATTTTGAAAAGAGAAAAAATTTTAAACTAACAAAATTTTCTGAAAATTATCTTGACTTTATTTTATAAAGTGTTAACATGGAGTGTAAGATTTAATTGATAGGAGAAAACAGATGAGAAGTGACATGATTAAGGTAGGTGTGGATAAAGCACCAGCCCGTGGTCTTCTTTATGCAACCGGGCAAGTAAAATCTGCTAAAGACATGCAAAAACCATTTATCGCAATTTGTAATTCTTACATTGATATTGTTCCTGGACATGTTCATTTGCGTGAGTTGGCAGATGTCGCCAAGGAAGCTATTCGTGAAATGGGTGGTATTCCTTTTGAATTTAATACAATTGGTGTTGATGACGGGATTGCTATGGGGCATATTGGGATGCGTTATAGCCTTCCATCACGTGAAATTATTGCGGATGCTGCTGAGACAGTTATTAATGCGCATTGGTTTGACGGTGTTTTCTACATTCCAAACTGTGATAAAATTACGCCAGGGATGATTCTAGCTGCCCTTCGTACAAATGTTCCTGCAGTTTTCTGTTCAGGTGGACCAATGAAAGGTGGCGTTGATATGACTGGACATCAAGCGACTTTATCAAGCCTTTTTGAAGCGGTCGGAACATATCAAGCTGGCGATATGTCAAAAACAGAATTAGATTATCTAGAACAAAATGCTTGCCCAACTTGTGGTTCTTGTGCGGGAATGTTCACAGCTAATTCGATGAACTCTCTTATGGAAGTGCTTGGTCTTGCTCTTCCTGGAAACGGTACGGTTCTTGCTGTTTCTGACAAACGTCGTGAATTGGTACGCCAAGCAGCAAAATATTTGATGGACAATGTCAAAAATAATTTGCGTCCACGTGATATTATCACAAAAGAAGCTATTGATGATGCTTTTGCCCTTGATATGGCTATGGGTGGTTCAACCAATACGGTTCTTCATACCCTTGCGATTGCGCGTGAAGCAGGTATTGAGTACAATCTAAAAGATATTAATGAAATTGCTAAGAAAACGCCATACCTGTCTAAAATTGCACCATCAAGCGTTTATACCATGCATGATGTTCAAGAAGCTGGCGGTATTTCAGCGATTATCAATCAATTGATTAAAAAAGGAACGATTAAGGGTGATCGCATTACAGTTACAGGTAAAACATTGAAGGAAAATGTAGCTGGCGCAGAAATCAAAAATGAGGAAATCATTCACCCACTTGAAAGTCCAATTTCACCAGTAGGTGGTTTGTCAATTCTTTATGGAAACATTGCCCAAGATGGCGCTGTTATCAAGGTCGGTGGGGTTGATTCATCTGTTAAAACCTTCCGTGGTAAGGCTATCTGTTGTGATTCACAGGATGAAGCCCTTGAATTAATTGATAATGGAACGGTTAAAAAGGGTCACGTTGTCGTTATTCGTTACGAAGGACCTCAAGGTGGTCCAGGTATGCCAGAAATGCTCGCGCCAACCTCTAAAATCGTCGGACGTGGACTTGGTAAAGATGTAGCATTGATTACAGACGGTCGTTTCTCTGGGGCAACACGTGGTATTGCGATTGGTCACGTTTCACCAGAAGCGGCAGAAGGTGGTAATATCGCCCTTATCGAAGACGGTGATGAAATCTATATTGATTTGACTAATCGTACAATTGACTTGATTGTTGATGATGCAACACTAGCAGAACGTCGTAAACACTTAAAACCATTCAAATCAAAAATTTCAAGCGGTTGGTTACGTCGTTACACGGCTTTCGCCTCATCTGCGAATTTTGGCGGTTCAATGATGACCCAAGAAGAATTTGAAGAACGTAAAGCTGAACGTGAAAGTCAGGATAAAGAATAAAGTTAAAAATAATTTGTGAAAGTGGACAAATTATTTTTAACTTTCACTTGCTTTATTTTTTTTAAATGTTATTATAGTAACAAGATGTTGGAATTTTTAGATAATTCGGAATTTACATGCAAAGGAGGACTTTGTGAAACAGATTAGATTAAAAGAATCCAAAAACGGATCAGAATTGCTATTGGAAACCTTAGCTAGTCTGGGAATAGATACAATTTTTGGCTATCCTGGTGGAGCTGTTTTACCGCTTTATGACGCTATATATAATTTTGATGGTATTCGCCATATTTTGGCACGTCATGAGCAAGGAGCCCTCCACGAAGCAGAAGGATATGCTAAATCAACAGGAAAACTTGGGGTTGCCATTGTGACCAGTGGTCCAGGTGCAACTAACGCCATTACTGGTATTGCTGACGGGATGAGTGACAGTGTTCCAATGCTTGTCTTTACTGGACAAGTTGGAATGTCAGGTATTGGGAAAGATGCTTTTCAGGAAGCTGATATTATCGGTATCACAATGCCAATTACAAAATACAACTATCAAATTCGTGATGTTGCTGATGTGCCTCGTATTATAACAGAAGCCGTTCATATCGCAACAACAGGGCGTACAGGTCCAGTTGTTATTGATTTGCCAAAAGATGTTTCAGAGACGAAAACAAGCTTTTATCATGACCCAACAGTTAATCTTCCTAGCTATCAGCCGACGGTTGAACCCAATGCACTTCAAGTGAAGAAAATTTTAACTCAATTGAAAAAGGCTAAAAGACCATTGATTATTGCTGGTGGCGGCGTTAACTATGCAGGGGCTTCGCAAGAATTAATTGCCTTTGCCGAACGTTACAATATTCCAGTTGTCTCTACGTTATTAAGTTTGGGAGCTATACCAATTGATCATCCCTTATCTTTGGGTATGGGAGGAATGCATGGTTCATACGCGTCTAATATGGCGTTAACGCAGTGTGATTTTATGATTAACTTTGGTTGCCGTTTTGCGGACCGCTTAACAGGAAATCCAAAGACATTTGCGAAAAAAGCAGTTGTAGCTCACGTTGATATTGACCCTGCAGAAATTGGGAAAGTTGTAAAAACACAGATTCCTATCGTAGGTGATGCCAAACGTGCTTTGGAAATTCTCCTTGAAGCAGATGGAGTTAAGACACGTCACGATGATTGGACAGAATCAGTTCTTGCTAATAAAGCAAAAGCACCATTTAGCTATGATTTCGATGAAACGATTATCAAACCACAGCATGCTATTGCAGCAATTGGTAAGATAACAAATGGGGATGCTATCGTTGTTACCGACGTTGGTCAACATCAAATGTGGGCAGCACAATTCTACCCATATAAAAATGCACGTCAACTCATTACATCTGGTGGACTAGGAACAATGGGATTTGGAATTCCTGCTGCTATTGGTGCTAAACTAGCTAATCCTGATAAAGAAGTTATCGTCTTTGTTGGTGATGGTGGTTTCCAAATGACTAACCAAGAGTTGGCATTGCTAAATGGTTATGGTGTTCCAATTAAGGTAGTCTTGATTAACAATCATTCACTTGGTATGGTTCGTCAGTGGCAAGAATCATTCTATGATGAACACCGTAGCGAATCAACATTTGATGATGAACCAAATTTCCAATTAATGGCAGAAGCTTACGGCATTGCTCATTATAAGTTTACAGATCCTAACACTTTGGAAGAAGATTTGAAAGTTATTACTGAGAATAAGCCAATGTTAGTTGAGGTTGCGATTTCTAATCGTGAACACGTTTATCCGATGGTTCCAACTGGTAAATCAAATAGTGAGATGTTGGGGGTGAAGTTTAATGCGTAGAATGTTGACAGCTAAGCTTCAAAATTCAACAGGTGTTCTTAACCGTTTTACAGGTGTTCTTTCGCGACGTCAGGTTAATATTGAGTCTATTTCAGTCGGGCATACTATGGAACCAAATATTTCCCGAATTACAATTATCATTGATGTTGAGAATTTGGAAGAAGTTGAACAGATTATTAAACAGTTAAATCGTTTGATTGATGTTTTACGTGTCCGTGATATTACGGATATTCCTCACTTAGAGCGTGAAGTCATTTTGGTTAAGTTAACGGCACCAACAAGCAAACGTGCTGAAATTCTGGCTGTTGTTCAGCCATTTCGTGCTAGTGTTGTTGATGTTGCTCCAAAATCTATTACGATTCAGGTGACAGGTGATGCAGATAAAATTGAAGCGCTTCTTCGTGTAGTAAAACCGTATGGTATTCAAAATCTTGCTCGTACAGGTGCGACAGGATTTTCAAGAGATTTTTCTTGATAAACATTAATCTAGTTAACTCTGATGCCTTGGGCATTTAAAATAAAAAATAGAAAAGAGATATTTATTATGGCAGTAACAATGGAATACGAAAAAGATGTAAAAGTAGCAGCTCTTGATGGTAAAAAAATTGCTATTATTGGTTATGGCTCACAAGGTCATGCCCATGCACAAAACTTACGTGATTCAGGTCATGATGTTATCATTGGTGTTCGCCATGGTAAATCATTTGATAAAGCAAAAGAAGATGGCTTTGATACTTATGAAGTAGCAGAAGCAACTAAACTTGCAGATGTTATCATGATTTTGGCACCAGATGAAATTCAAGCAGACCTTTATGCCAAAGAAATTGCTCCTAACCTTGAAGCTGGTAATGCTCTTGGATTTGCCCATGGTTTCAATATCCGCTTTGAATACATTAAAGCTCCAGAAACTGTAGATGTCTTTATGTGTGCTCCTAAAGGACCTGGTCACCTTGTACGCCGTACTTACACTGAAGGATTTGGTGTGCCAGCACTTTACGCTGTTTACCAAGATGCTACTGGTAATGCCAAAGATATTGCTATGGACTGGGCTAAAGGTGTTGGTGCTGCGCGTGTTGGACTTCTTGAAACAACATTTAAAGAAGAAACTGAAGAAGATCTTTTCGGTGAACAAGCAGTTCTTTGTGGTGGTTTAACTGCCCTTATCGAAGCTGGTTTTGAAGTTCTTACAGAAGCTGGTTATGCTCCTGAATTGGCATACTTTGAAGTTCTTCATGAAATGAAACTTATCGTTGACCTTATTTATGAAGGTGGCTTTAAGAAAATGCGTCAATCAATTTCGAATACAGCTGAATTTGGTGACTATGTATCAGGACCACGTGTTATCACTAAAGACGTTAAAGAAAACATGAAAGCTGTTCTTGCAGATATCCAATCTGGTCAATTTGCAGAAGACTTTGTTAATGACTATAAATCAGGTCGTCCAAAACTTGAAGCTTACCGTAAAGAAGCTGCAGACCTTGAAATCGAAAAAGTAGGTAGTGAACTTCGTAAGGCAATGCCATTTGTTGGACAAAATGATGACGATGCATTCAAAATTTATAATTAATTTTTGAAGAGACTTACTGATAAAATACCGATGTTTGTCATCGGTTTTTTATCTATTAGTTGACTAAATGGTTTTAAGTTTTCTATGTGTGCATAGAAAAATCGAAATTTTTGAATATAAGAAGGTTGGTTTATGATTTTAGCTAAGGATGTTGTCAATGCCTATGACGTTTTAAAGGGTGTTGTTGAGCGTACACCGCTTGATTTTGACCGCTATTTGTCAGAAAAATATGGTGCAACAGTTTATTTAAAACGTGAAAATATGCAAAAAGTGCGTTCGTTTAAAATTCGTGGGGCATATTATGCTATCCATGAGTTGTCTGATGAGGAGAAAAAACGTGGTGTGGTTTGTGCTTCTGCTGGAAACCATGCACAAGGTGTTGCTTTTACTTGTCACGAGATGAAAATTCCTGCAACAATTTTTATGCCTGTTACGACGCCGCAACAGAAAATTGGACAAGTTAAATTTTTTGGTGGACCTTACGTCACTATTAAGCTTGTTGGTGATACTTTTGATGCTTCCGCACAAGCTGCACAAGAATTCACTAAGTCGGAAGGGATGACCTTTATTGATCCGTTTGATGACGAAGCTGTTCAAGCTGGTCAAGGAACGGTCGCTTATGAAATCTATGAGCAAGCCCAAGAAGAGGGTGTTGTCTTTGATCAAATTTATGTTCCAGTTGGTGGAGGAGGTTTGATTTCAGGAGTAGCCACTTACATTAAAGATGTGGCACCTGAAATTGAGGTCGTTGGTGTGGAAGCTTCAGGTGCTCGTAGTATGCGTGCTGCCTTTGATAAAGGGCATCCTGTCAAATTAGAAGAAATCGATAAATTTGCAGACGGTATTGCCGTGCAAAAAGTCGGAGATAAAACATTTGAAACAGCTCGCAAGTATGTTGATAAATTGGTCGGTGTGGACGAAGGTTTGATTTCTGAAACATTGATTGATATGTACTCTAAACAAGGGATTATCGCAGAACCTGCTGGAGCAGCGTCAATTGCAGCACTTGAAGTGATGAAAGATGACATCAAAGGAAAAACAATTGTTTGCATCATTTCTGGAGGGAACAATGACATTAATCGTATGCAAGAAATGGAAGAACGTGCACTTATTTATGACGGTGTCAAACACTACTTTGTAGTCAATTTCCCACAACGTCCAGGTGCGTTACGTGAATTTGTAAATAATATTCTTGGACCAAATGATGATATTACGCGTTTTGAGTACATTAAACGCGCCAATAAAGGAAGAGGACCAGTTCTGATTGGTATTACTTTAGGTGATAAAAATGATTACAATGATTTAATTAATCGTTTGTCAGCATTTGACTCATCCTACATCAATTTACATGGGAATGAAAGTCTCTATAATTTACTTGTTTGATAACAATGAAACCTAGTTGTGGTTTATATCCTGACTAGGTTTTTTTATGTCTTTTTGCTTGACTTTTTAGAGAAATACAATATAATTGTATTAATTGATGGGTACAAGAGGGGATTTTATGAATACTGTGTGGTTTATTATTTTTTGTTCTCTTATTACTATCGGATGTGCGATTTCTAGTAGTAAAAAGAAATAGTTTTAAAGGAGATTTATCATGATTTTAATTGTTTTAGTTATTTTTCTTATGGTTCTTTTGAGTGTTGTTGCTAGCACACTTTATGTGGTACGTCAACAAACCGTTGTTATTATCGAACGTTTTGGGAAATACCAAACGACATCTGGTAGTGGTATACATGTGCGTCTGCCGTTTGGGATTGATAAAATTGCTGCGCGTATTCAGTTGCGCCTTTTGCAATCTGAAATCGTTGTGGAAACGAAAACTAAGGATAATGTTTTTGTGACTTTGAATGTTGCTACGCAGTACCGTGTTAATGAACAGAATGTTACCGACGCTTATTACAAACTCATGCGCCCAGAAGCTCAAATTAAGTCATACATTGAGGATGCTCTACGTTCATCAGTACCAAAATTGACTTTGGATGAATTATTTGAGAAAAAAGATGAAATTGCACTTGAAGTGCAACATCAAGTGGCTGAAGAAATGTCAACTTATGGTTACGTTATTGTTAAAACATTAATTACTAAAGTTGAACCAGATGCTGAAGTTAAACAATCAATGAATGAAATCAATGCGGCACAGCGTAAACGTGTGGCAGCTCAAGAATTGGCTAATGCTGATAAGATTAAAATCGTCACAGCTGCCGAAGCAGAAAAAGATCGTTTGCATGGTGTTGGTATTGCGCAACAACGTAAAGCTATCGTGGATGGTCTTGCTGAATCAATCCAAGAATTGAAAAATGCTAATGTTGGAATGACAGAAGAACAAATCATGTCTATCCTTTTGACTAACCAATACCTTGATACGCTAAATACCTTTGCAGCTAAGGGGAATCAAACACTTTTCTTGCCAAATCACCCAGAGGGAATCGAAGACATTCGTACCCAAATTTTGTCATCCTTAAAGGCAAAATAATAACCAAAAAAAGACCTATTGCAGGCGGAAGGAAGCCTTGCAATAGGTCTTTTAATCTGGCAATATTAGGGATTAATAATGTAAGGAATTAATTTGCTTTTTTGAAGCGTTTATAATCATGAATGATTTTCAACGCACGTTTCCGTGTTTTTATATTGGGACTTTTTAATCTACGATAAGCAGATGCTAAATCGACTTTTTCAGCCATATCAACCTCCTTGTGATAGATTTATTAACGTTAACAAAAAATAGTATAACACAAATTGCTTAACCAGTAAAGTATTTTGTGTTATACTAAATTTTTTAAGAGAATTTGATTATTTTTTGTGTGATATGTTGACTTAACCATTTTCTTAAAGCAGTTTGATGTAGCAGAGTGCCAATACTAATGCTCAAGAGGTTAAGGGTGACATCTCCTAAATCAAAGATACCAAGGTGGAAAACGTATTGGGCTGTTTCAATCGTCAGTAAACCAAAGAAAGCTAGGATAAAATTTTCTTTGGAAGGTCGGAAAAGAAAGCCCAAAGGTATAAACATAACAAGGTTCATAATAGGAACAAAGCGGCTACCACTTGTAAAGTCAGAAATAAACGATAATGGATTAAAAGAATAGCCTTGGATACCGATATTTTTCAGCAAAATCACGTAAATCAAAATCATAAAATAAATGAAGTAAGAGACAGCGACTGTCAAACTTGTAATCTTCTTAGTATAAACTAAGTGTATTAGAATGAACGTGAAATAAGTTAAAATCAGTGTAATAATAGTATTTAAGGCAAGGGTAAATGAGACACCATAAGAGGAAATGTAATGGGTATAAGTCATCAGATAGTGTTCATAAAACCAACTTGAAAAAGCAAAAGATACAAGAGTTAATGCGATATTGATGATACTTCTTTTTAAAGTTGCCATTTTGATTTCCTCCTTCTAGTGATTAATAGTCGGGGTAATTTTTACTATCGTTAGTATAAGCTAGGAAACTTATAATTATATTAAAAAGATTTTTTGAAAAATGTTAGCAATTTTATGCTATTTAGAAACTAAAAAAAGCTGGGATGTTGTTGTCTCCAGCTTTGTATTTAAACTTTATTTTAAGAAACGTTGTAAGAAAACTTTTGTACGTTCTTGTTGTGGATGTTCAAAGATTTGTTCAGGTGTTCCCTCTTCGGCGATAACGCCTTTATCCATGAAAATCACACGGTCAGAAACTTCTTTGGCGAATTCCATTTCGTGAGTAACGATAATCATTGTTAAACCAGATTTGGCAAGGTCTTGCATTGTTTTTAAAACTTCTCCGACCATTTCTGGGTCAAGGGCTGAAGTTGGTTCGTCAAAGAGCATTGCTTCAGGGTTGACAGAGAGGGCGCGTGCGATAGCCACACGTTGTTTTTGACCGCCAGAGAGTTGTTTTGGTTTTGCTTTCCAGTATTGCTCTGTCATACCGACTTTTGTAAGATTTTCTTTAGCGATTTTTTCAGCTTCGTCACGTGAACGTTTGAGAACAGTTGTTTGGGCAACGATGGCATTTTCTAAAACGTTAAGATTTTCAAAAAGGTTAAATGATTGGAAAACCATGCCCAATTTTTCACGATATTCTGTCAAATTATAATCTTTTTTAAGAACATTTTGCCCGTGAAAGAGGATTTCACCAGCTGTTGGTTCTTCTAAAAGGTTGATAGAACGAAGAAATGTCGATTTTCCTGAACCTGATGAACCGATAATCGAAATAACTTCACCTTTAGTTACTGAAAGTGAAATATCTTTGAGGACTTCATTTTGTCCGTAAGATTTTTTTAAATGTTTAATATCAATGATAGCTTGTGTCATTATTTCACCTCTTTCGTTTGGTTTTGGTTAGCACCAGTTGTGTAGGTGTCCGCATCGAAACGACGTTCAATAAATCGTAGGATACGTGTCACAGTAAAGGTGAGGATAAAGTAAATAATCGCGATAATAGTAAATGTTTGGAAATATTGATAAGTTTGTGTCGCAACGGTGTTACCTGAGAAGTAAAGTTCGACAACGGAAATAACGTTCAATACAGAAGTATCTTTGATATTGATGACAAATTCGTTACCTGTTGCTGGCAAAATATTGCGGACAACTTGTGGAAGAACGATTTTGCGCATGGTTTGTCCGTGGGTAAATCCGAGTGCTGTTGCGGCTTCGAATTGACCTTTATCAACGGCGAAGATACCACCGCGGACGATTTCGCTCATGTAAGCACCAGTATTGATTGAAACGATAAGGACAGCGGCTAAGGTACGGTCAATTGAGATTCCAAAAGCTTGAGCAGTACCATAGTAAATAACCATCGCTTGTACAATCATTGGCGTACCACGAAAGACTTCAATATAGACATTGAGTACCCAACCGAAAGCTTTTTGAAGTCCAGCTAATACTTTATTGGCAGCTTTTGGAGCGGTACGATAAACACCGATGAGAAGTCCGATAAAGAGACCGACAACTGTACCAATAATTGAGATGAAGAGTGTCACTCCAGCACCACGTAAGAATTGATTCCAGTTATTTTTGAAAATTGTCCACATGTCAGTGAAGAAGTTGCTGTTTTCATCTTCTTCAGAATTATCAGATGGTTGTTCTTCAATCATTTTATCCATGAGTTCCAAACGTTCATCTTCTGAAATACCAGCTAAAACAGCGTTGACTTTAGTGAGCATTTCTGTGTCGTCTTTGCGAAGACCAACGGCAATAGCTGTATCAGATTCTGATGTTGAAAAACCTTGACCTTCTTCAAATGAAATCATCTTGAAGTCGCTATTAGCGTTTTCGGCTGAGATGGCATCTGGACGTTCAGAAACATAACCGTCAATGATACCAGATTCAAGAGCTTGACGCATTTGGTTGAAGTCACCCATGGCAGTTTCTTTAGTTGCACCGCTAATTTGGTCAATGAGGTTATAAAGGTAAACACCTTGTTGAGATGTTAATTTTGCACCTGAAAAGTCAGCTAGAGATGTTGCATTGGCATAATCGCCTCTTTTAGAAACAACGATTACGGGATAACTTGTGTAGTAACTATCTGAAAAGGCAATTTCTTTTTTGCGTTCATCAGTTGGGCTCATTCCGGCAGCAATCATATCGATTTTCCCAGAAGTAAGTGCAGGAATTAACCCTGTCCAAGTTGTTTTGACAACGAGAAGTTCCTTGCCTAAACTGTCTGCAATTTTCTTAGCAATTTGGACATCATATCCGTTAGCATATTGATTAGTTCCTTCAATAGGAACAGCTCCGTTAGAATCATCATCTTGTGTCCAGTTGAAGGGAGCGTAGGCAGCCTCCATACCGATACGAAGGTATTCGTCAGCGTGTATGCTAGTCATTCCTCCAAAGAGAAGAAGAACAGCTGCAAAACAACTTAAAAGTAACTTTTTCATTTAAGACTCCTGTCTATTCTTATACCCTACCATTTTACAAGAAATAGATTTTGATTTCAATATAATCATCCTAAAAATAGAATATTTATACAATGAAATATGGTAAAATAAGGGAGAGGAAAGGAGTAGGAGATGATGAAAAAATTAACATTATTTTTGCTTGCTATTATTACATTTTTGGGATTGTCCGTTCAGGTTAATGCTGAAGTTGACTACAGTATTAGCCATTATGACGGTGTCTTAGAAATACATAACGATAATTCAGCTGATTTTATTCAGAAGATTACGTATCAGTTTGATTCGTCTTATAATGGGCAAATTGTAACATTGGGAGAAGCTGGTAATATGCCAGCTGGTTTTTCGGTAAATAGTCAACCTGAAATTTCGGCAGAAGTTAATGGAACTAGTAGAGAAGTTGACACTAGAATTTCTAATCTTGGTGATGGTTATGAAGTGAAAGTTTATAATGCTGGTTCGAGTGGTGATACTGTTGTGGTTACTGTGCACTGGCAATTATCGCAATTGTTGTTTCCGTATTCAGATGTTTCCGAATTGAACTGGGTACCAATCAGTGATTGGGATGAAACCTTGCATAATGTGAATTTTACGGTAACCACGGATAAGTCCACTTCCAATCGCCAATTGTGGGCACATACAGGTTATCTGAATTCAATAACAGTTACCAAAATGTCGAATGGTTATCAGATTTCAGCTAAAAATGTTAGTGGTAAATTGGAGCTACACGCTTATTGGGACCATTCAATTTTTGAAAATGTTAGCTTATCATCTAAGAATCGAAAGTCAGCTATTATCAAACAAGAGGCTAAAATTGTTCATAGAAGTCAAGTTTTACAGATGTTGTTATTTTATATCTTGCCAGCAATTGTTATTATATTGATAGTGGGTGCTTTAGTGGTATTTTTCAGAGCATTCAGACTTGCTGGACAATATGAACATTTTGATAGAAAAATACGTTCTTACGAAGCGCCAGAGGACTGGTCGCCACTTTTAGTATTGAAATACATTTATGATGTGGATCTGCAACATTTGGATACTAAAGGCAGTTCAATTCCACAAAAGTTTAATTTTGAGACAGCTATGCAAGCAACCTTGCTTGATTTGATTGACCGTAAGGTTATTAGCGTTGATAATAAGGAGTTGTTCTGTCATCTTGATATGCCGATGATGGATTATGAAGCCGAAGTGATTGATATGGCATTTGGTGGAAAAGAGAAAATAATTATTGATGATCTTTTTGCTGATTACCATTTTGATGATACTTTGCTGAATAAGTATAAAAAACAATATAAAGGTAAAACACTAGAAAGCAAGCTTAATAAGATAGGAAATGATTTTAATCGCCGATACAATGCTAAATTGAATAGCATTAATAAGTTAGTGGAAAAAGAGGTGACGAGTCAAAACTTACCAGCTATTCGTCAAGAATTATCTGAAGGAACTAAGAGTACCATTTCGTTGGCACGTCGCTTCCTACTGGTAGCAATGCTCTTAGTAACTTTAAGCGGCGTTTATTCATTTATGCAGGAGCATTGGATTTTTCTCATATACGGTACTTTACTAGCAATTGTGATTTTCATGCTGCTTTACATTAACCGAAAAATGCATTATTCTACCGAACATGGAACGATAACAGCTGAGGGTCAACAACGTGTGCAAGCATGGGTTAGCTTTACCAATATGATGCGTGACATTGATAAATTTGATAAAGTTGATATTCAAGGTGTCGTTGTTTGGAATCGTATCTTGGTTTATGCTACTTTATTTGGTTATGCTAAACGGGTGCAAAAATACCTTGATTTTAATGCTATCAAGCTTGCAAATGAATCGGTTATTTTAACCAATCAAGAACTAGGTTATATGATTGGTATGCATACTCATCAGCTAGGATTAGCTAGTCACAATGCGAACATGGCTGCTCATTTTTCCGTTTCCTCTGGTAGCTCCGGCTCAGGTGGCGGGGGAGGATTCTCTGGCGGCGGAGGCGGAGGTGGAGGCGGAGCGTTTTAAAAACGCTTCAAATCTGCTATAATTGAAGAGATATAAATTTAAGGAGAACTTATGTTATTTTTCGAACTACTAAAGGCTATCTTTTTAGGGATAGTTGAGGGAATTACAGAGTGGTTACCTGTTTCAAGTACAGGACACTTGATTTTGGTTCAAGAGTTTATCAGTTTGAACCAAAGCAAAGCGTTTTTGGATATGTTCAATATTGTTATCCAATTGGGAGCAATATTGGCTGTTATCGTAATTTACTTTAAACGTTTGAATCCATTTCAACCTGGTAAAACAGCGCGTGAAGTCCAATTAACATGGCAATTATGGTTAAAAGTTGTTATTGCTTGTATTCCATCAATTTTGATTGCGTTGCCGCTTGATGATTGGTTTGAAGCACATTTTAATCACATGGTTCCAATCGCCATTGCTTTGATTGTTTATGGGATTGCTTTTATCTGGATTGAAAAACGCAATGCTAATGTTGAACCGCAGGTTACTGAACTTGCTCGTATGCCTTATTTAACCGCTTTTTGGATTGGTTGCTTCCAAGTTCTTAGTATTATTCCAGGGACAAGTCGCTCAGGTGCTACAATTCTAGGGGCAATTATTGTGGGGACAAGTCGTTCAGTTGCCGCTGACTTTACTTTCTTCCTTGCTATCCCAACAATGTTTGGTTATAGTGGCTTGAAGGCAGTTAAGTTCTTCCTAGATGGAAATGTTCTTAGTTTCAGTCAATTTTTAATTTTAATGGTTGCTAGTGTGACAGCATTCCTTGTCAGCCTTTACGTTATCCGCTTCTTGACTGATTATGTTAAAAAACATGATTTCACTATTTTCGGTAAATATCGTATCGTTTTAGGTTCGATTCTTATTGTTTATAGTATCTTGAAAGCTATCTTTTAATAACTAAGCAGCCTCTCAAGGGCTGCTTTTATAGCGTAAAAATTGAAAAAGTCCGACTTTTCTTGTATAATAAAATGACTACTCGTGCGAGGTAATTAGTATGGAAATGAAACAGATTAGCGAGACAACGCTAAAAATAACGATTAGTATGGAAGATTTGGAAGAACGTGGCATGGAGTTGAAAGATTTTTTGATTCCACAAGAAAAGACAGAGGAGTTCTTCTACTCAGTAATGGACGAATTAGATTTACCAGATAATTTCAAAGATAGCGGAATGCTTAGTTTCCGTGTGACACCAAGAAAAGACCGTATTGATGTCTTTGTTACAAAATCTGAAATTAATAAAGAAATTAATTTTGAAGATTTAGCTGCATTTGACGACGTGTCAAACATGTCACCTGAGGAATTTTTCAAAACATTGGAACAAACAATGCTTTCTAAAGGTGATACTGAAGCGCATGAAAAATTAGGAAAAATTGAAGAAATGATGGAAAGTGCTGTTGAGGAGGTTCTCACAGAACAAGCTCAAACAGAACCATCAGAAGATGACATTAATCCATCTGACTATGTTCATTATGTCTTTGATTTTCAAACGCTTGAAGCTGTAGTAGCCTTTGCTAAAGCAATTGATTTTCCGGTTGAAGCATCAGAACTCTACAAAGATGGTGGTCTTTACCACATGACCATTTTACTTGATTTACAAAATCATCCGTCATACTATGCGAATTTGATGTATGCTCGTTTGTTGGAATATGCTAGCACAGGTACAAAAACGCGTGCTTATTTGCAAGAGCACGGTCTTGAAATGTTAGCAGATAACGCTGTTGTAAAATTAAAAATGATTGAGTTGGTATAATATGGCACCCTTTACAATTGAATATGTTCTTGTTTTAATCGGCGCTTTCTTACTATCATTATTTTTGACACCGATTGTTCGTTTTATTGCATTTCGTGTTGGAGCTGTTGATAATCCAAATGCTAGACGTGTCAACGAAGTACCTATGCCAAGCAGCGGTGGATTAGCAATTTTTATCTCTTTCTTGATTTCAGCCTTAATTCTAATGCCAAGAGTTTTGAAAGAGCCGATATGGACAACATCTTATTTTGATTATATTTTGCCAGTCGTTATTGGTGGATTGATTATCACAACGATTGGTTTTATCGATGATATTTACGAATTGAAACCTAAGACAAAAATGGCAGGCATTATTCTTGGAGCTGTTGTTGTCTGGGCATTTACAGATTTCCGATTTGATAGTTTTAAAATACCGTTTGGCGGTCCTTTGCTCGAGTTTAATTCAGTAATTACTTTCTTTTTAACCGTCTTTTGGATTATTTCGATTACCAATGCAATGAATTTGATTGACGGTTTAGATGGTTTGGTTAGTGGCGTATCAATCATTAGCCTTGTTACAATGGCTTTGGTTTCGTATTTCTTTTTACCGCAAACTGATTTTTACCTAACGTTGACAATCTTACTTTTGATTGCTTGTATTGCAGGTTTCTTCCCTTATAACTACAACCCTGCGATTATTTATCTGGGAGACACGGGTGCTCTGTTTATAGGTTTTATGATTGGTGTTTTATCATTACAAGGGTTGAAAAATTCAACAGCTGTTGCCGTGGTAACGCCAGTTATCATTCTTGGTGTACCAATACTAGATACTACTGTGGCGATTATTCGTCGTAAATTGTCAGGGCGTCCAGCGACGGAAGCAGACAAGATGCACTTGCATCACCGCCTTTTGGCAATGGGATTCACGCATCGTGGAGCAGTTTTAGTGGTTTATGGTATTGCCATTCTCTTTTCACTTATCGCCTTGTTGCTAAATGTCTCTAGCCGTCTTGGCGGTGTGCTTTTAATGGTTGGTGTTGCCTTTGCTTTAGAAGTCTTTATTGAAGGGCTAGAAATTTGGGGAGTAGGGCGTACACCACTCTTTGATACGCTTAAATTTATCGGAAATAGCGATTATCGCCAAGCAACCATGCTAAAATGGAAAAATCGCAAAAATAATAAGTGATTGAAAAGCCTATTATGGCTTTTTTTTGATATAATGACTAGTAACCCTATAGAACTGCGGTAATTTTCAGAAAAAAGTTACTGTCGTATTTGATTAATTGGAGGAATGTACACATGTCTGTACTTGAAATAAAAGATCTTCATGTTTCTATTGAAGATAAAGAAATTTTAAAAGGTGTCAATCTAACCCTTAAGACTGGAGAGATTGCTGCGATTATGGGACCTAATGGTACTGGTAAATCAACTTTATCAGCAGCTATTATGGGAAATCCAAATTATGAGGTTACTCAAGGCGAAATTTTGCTTGACGGTGAAAATATCCTTGAACTCGAAGTTGACGAACGTGCACGTCTTGGGCTTTTTCTTGCTATGCAATACCCATCTGAAATTCCAGGAATTACCAATGCTGAATTTATCCGTGCAGCTATGAATGCTGGAAAAGAAGATGACGATAAAATTTCAGTTATGGATTTCATCACAAAGCTTGATGAAAAAATGGAATTTCTTGGCATGAAAGAAGAAATGGCAGAACGTTACCTTAACGAAGGTTTCTCAGGTGGTGAGAAAAAACGTAATGAAATTCTTCAATTGCTAATGCTCGAACCTAAATTTGCACTTCTTGACGAAATTGATTCAGGACTTGATATCGATGCTCTTAAAATTGTTTCAAAAGGTGTTAACGCTATGCGTGGCGATAATTTTGGAGCTATGATTATCACTCACTATCAACGACTTCTCAACTATATTACACCAGATGTGGTGCATATTATGATGGATGGACGTGTTGTTCTTTCAGGTGATGCTGAACTTGCTGCCCGTCTTGAAAAAGAAGGCTATGCAAAAATTGCAGAAGAACTTGGACTAAAATACGAAGAAGAAGTGTAATTGATGATGTCAAAGTCTGCTTTTGGCAGACGATACTCGTATGATGACTATGAAAAGGAGTAAACATCAAATTATGACGAAAGAATCTATCCTAAATTTTTCACAAACAAAGGCAGAACCTTTATGGCTACAAGAACGTCGTTTGACTGCCTTTGATAATATAGATAAATTGCCATTACCTGAAATCAACCGTGTTAAATTTCACCGCTGGAACTTAGGTGATGGGACGATTTCAGAGGACCAAGCACTTGCTAATGTCCCTGATTTCACAGCACTTGGAGACAATCCAAAACTTGTTCAAGTCGGTACACAAACCGTTTTAGAACAATTACCAACTGATTTGATTAATAAAGGTGTTATTTTCACCGATTTCTATACAGCTTTGGAAGAAATTCCTGATATTATTGAAAAGTATTTTGGAGCAGCGCGTGATTTTAAAGAAGATAAGTTAGCTGCTTATCACACCGCTTATTTTAATAGCGCAGCTGTTCTTTACGTTCCTGATAATATTGAGATTGAAGAGCCAATCGAAGGCTTATTTTATCAAGATAAAGCTAGTGATGTGCCGTTTAACAAGCATATTTTAATCATTGCAGGGCGCAATAGTCGCATTAATTATTTGGAACGCTTTGAAACAATTGGCGAGGGTGATGCTCAAGCAACAGCGAATATCAGCGTCGAGGTTATTGCACTTGATGATAGCCAAATAAAATTTTCAGCTATTGACCGTCTGGGTGAGAATGTCACAACGTACATTAGTCGTCGTGCTCGCCACGGTAAAGATGCTAGTGTCGATTGGGCACTCGGTATCATGAATGAAGGCAATGTTATCGCTGATTTCGATTCAGATTTGTATGGAAATGGTAGCCATGCCAATCTTAAAGTTGTTGCAGCATCATCAGGACGTCAAGTCCAAGGTGTGGATACACGTGTGACAAACTACGGCTGCAATTCAATTGGTCATATTTTACAACATGGTGTTATTTTAGAACGTGGAACACTGACATTTAACGGTATTGGACATATTATCAAGGGAGCAAAAGGAGCAGATGCACAACAAGAAAGCCGTGTTTTAATGCTTTCTGATAAAGCACGTTCTGACGCCAATCCAATTTTGTTAATTGATGAAAATGATGTAACGGCAGGTCATGCGGCTTCAATTGGACAAGTTGACCCCGAAGATATGTATTATTTGATGAGTCGTGGACTTGATAAGGATACAGCAGAGCGCTTGGTTATTCGTGGTTTCTTGGGCGCTGTTATTACGGAAATTCCTGTAAAAGAAGTCCGTGATGAAATGATTGCGGTATTAGACCGTAAATTGGAGAATCGTTAGAATGTCAGCATTAGATGCGCATAACATTTATCAAGACTTTCCTATTCTTGACCAAATTGTCAATGATGAACCATTAGTTTACCTTGACAATGCGGCAACAACACAGAAACCACAACAAGTTCTTGATACACTTAACGACTATTACCATAAGACAAATGCCAATGTTCACCGTGGTGTTCATACTTTGGCTGAACGTGCAACGGCTGCTTACGAAGCTAGTCGTGAAAAGGCACGCCAATTTATTAATGCCAAGTCAACAAAAGAAATTCTTTTCACACGAGGCACTACAACTGGACTAAATTGGGTAGCAGGTTTTGCAGAAGAAGTGCTCCAAAAAGACGATGAAGTTCTCATTTCAATCATGGAACACCATTCAAATGTCATTCCATGGCAAGAAGCTTGCCGTAAAACGGGAGCAAAATTAGTCTACGCTTACCTCAAAGACGGACAACTTGACATGGCAGACTTGCAAAGTAAATTGTCACCCAAAACAAAATTTGTTAGTGTTGCCCACGTTTCAAATGTCCTTGGTTCAATTCAACCTGTCAAAAAAATAGCAGAGCTAGCTCACCAAGTTGGGGCATATATGGTTGTTGACGGTGCGCAATCAGCACCTCACATGAGCATTGATATTCAAGATTTGGACTGCGATTTCTTTGCTTTTTCGGGACATAAAATGCTAGGACCAACGGGTATTGGTGTCCTTTATGGTAAAGAAGAATTGCTTAATCAAATGTCACCAATTGAATTTGGTGGCGAAATGATTGATTTTGTCTATGAACAAGAGGCAACATGGAAAGAATTACCATGGAAGTTTGAAGCAGGAACACCCAATATTGCGGGAGCTATTACTTTGGGAGCAGCTATTGATTACTTAACCAATATTGGTATGGACGCCGTACATGCTCACGAACAAGAATTAGTAAATTACGTCCTTCCGAAATTGCAAGCTATTGATGGTTTGACGGTTTACGGACCACAAGACCCAAGTCAACACATGGGAGTAATTGCCTTTAACTTAGATGGCTTACACCCACACGATGTGGCAACGGCACTAGATTATGAAGGTGTCGCTGTGCGTGCAGGACACCATTGTGCACAACCATTGATTACTTATCTTGGTATTCATTCAGCTGTGCGTGCAAGTTTTTATATCTATAATACGAAAGAAGATTGTGATAAACTGGTAGAAGCAATTCTTAAAACAAAGGAGTTTTTCAATGGCACTTTCTAGATTAGATAGTCTTTATATGGCGGTAGTTTCTGACCACTCCAAAAGTCCACATCACCATGGAAAATTAGAAGATGTTGACCAAGTCAATCTTAACAATCCAACTTGTGGCGATGTGATTTCTTTATCAGTGAAGTTTGACGGTGATCGTATTTCGGATATCGCCTTTGCAGGTGATGGTTGTACCATTTCGACAGCTTCATCAAGCATGATGACAGATGCCGTTATCGGTAAAACAAAAGAAGAAGCGCTTGAACTGGCTGAGATTTTTTCAAAAATGGTTCAAGGTGAAAAAGATGATGCTCAAAAAAGACTAGGCGAAGCTAGTTTTTTGGCAGGGGTTTCAAAATTTCCGCAGCGAATCAAGTGTTCAACACTTGCTTGGAATGCTCTGAAAAAAGCTATTGAAAACGATAGTAAGGATTAGAAAGGTAACTAGATGCCTGAAAAAAATGAAAAAATAACTCCAAAGCCAATTGATATCGGTGATTATCAATTTGGCTTTCATGACGATGTAACACCTATTTTTTCCACAGGAAAAGGAATCAGCGAAGCTGTTGTTCGTGAAATGTCGGCAGAAAAAGGCGAACCAGAATGGATGCTTGAGTTCCGTTTGAAATCATTGGAAATTTTTAATAAAATGCCAATGCAAGATTGGGGACCTGATTTGTCAGATATTAATTTTGATGAGATTAATTATTATCAAAAAGCTTCTGACAGACCAGCGCGTTCATGGGATGATGTTCCAGATAAAATTAAAGAAACGTTTGAACGTATCGGAATTCCTGAAGCTGAACGTTCCTACCTCGCAGGAGCGTCAGCTCAGTACGAATCAGAAGTCGTTTATCATAACATGAAAGATGAGTACGATAAGTTAGGAATCATTTTCACAGATACGGATTCTGCTTTGAAAGAGTATCCTGACCTCTTTAAAAAATATTTTGCTAAGCTAGTTCCGCCAACGGATAACAAATTAGCAGCTTTGAATTCAGCGTTTTGGTCAGGTGGAACATTCATCTACGTGCCAAAAGGTGTTAAAGTCGATATTCCTTTGCAAACTTATTTCCGTATTAACAATGAAGCAACAGGGCAATTCGAACGAACATTGATTATCGTTGATGAGGGGGCAAGCGTTCATTATGTCGAAGGATGTACCGCACCAAATTATTCATCAGCAAGTTTGCATGCCGCTATCGTTGAAATTTTTGCACTTGAAGGCAGTTATATGCGTTATTCAACGATTCAAAACTGGTCGGACAACGTGTATAACTTGGTAACAAAACGTGCCACAGCCAAGAAAAATGCAACTGTTGAATGGATTGACGGTAACCTTGGTGCGAAAACAACCATGAAATACCCATCTGTTTACCTTGACGGCGAAGGTGCGCGTGGCACAATGTTGTCAATTGCTTTTGCTAATAAAGGGCAACACCAAGACACAGGTGCAAAAATGATTCACAATGCACCACACACCTCATCTTCGATTGTTTCAAAGTCCATTGCCAAAGGTGGTGGAAAAGTTGACTATCGTGGTCAAGTGACTTTCAATAAGGAATCTAAAAAATCAGTTAGTCATATTGAATGTGATACCATTATCATGGATGATATTTCGCGTTCAGATACCATCCCTTTCAACGAAATTCATAATTCACAAGTTGCACTTGAGCATGAAGCTAAAGTTTCAAAAATCTCAGAAGAACAACTTTATTATCTTATGAGCCGAGGTCTTTCAGAACAAGAAGCAACAGAGATGATTGTTATGGGATTTGTTGAACCATTCACAAAAGAATTACCAATGGAATACGCCGTTGAACTTAATCGATTGATTAGTTATGAAATGGAAGGTTCTGTTGGGTAATAGACTAAAAGAGACAAGCCAAAGGCTTGCCTCTTTTATATATGAAAATTAAAGTTTTTCATTAACAAAAGTGACGAAGTGATTCCACCATACCTTGAAGAAAATACTTCTATCAACATCTGTCTTAGCAACTGCAGTTACACTTGGTTCAGAATCAAGATAACCAGTTCCTACAATTTGGGTGTCATTATAAGTAATGGTTCCAACTTTTTGCCCTTTAGTAATAGGAGCATCATAGCCGTCTGCATTAGTTGAAAAATCAGCAGAAACATCAGTATTAATACGACGGACAACTTTTAAATCTTCAGAAGCGACAGCAGCAACTGATTTTGCTTTACCGTCATTAACCGTAGCTTTACTACTTTGGTAAGATTTCCCTGCTTTAACAAGTGTCACCATTTCATAGTTTGATTTGACATAATCTAGCAAGTCATTTGTTGCTTCAAAACGAGCGTATTCATCATCTTCCCAACCATCTGCATTCATAACAACAGAAATAATACGCATACCATTTTCAGTTGAAGTAGCCACAAAAGAAGCGCCAGCTAATTCTGTCGTACCTGTTTTAAGACCGTCAACCCCTGAGCGTTCATATGGCATACCTTCTAACATATAGTTGTAGGTATTCATCGTAGTGCCATCAAAGTCAGCAGTTGTTTGACTTGTGATTTTTAAAATATCGGGATACTCAGTGATTAAGTGCTGAGCAATAATAGCAACATCTCGAGCGCTCATCATATTTTCATCAGTTGAACTTGAACCTGGGTAGATATTATCACCAAGATAACTATTATTAAGACCAGAGGCATTGACAATTGTGGCATCTGTGATGCCCCATGCTTCCAATTGTGCTTTCATCATATCGACAAATTTACTTTCAGTACCGCCGATTTGTTCTGCAAGGGCAATAGCTGCGCTGTTTGCACTAGCGACCATTGCTGCATTTACAAGTTGTTCAACCGTATATTCGCGTGCTTCCATAGGAACATTACTAGCATCAGAATTCGCTGTCAAATTATAAGCATAATCTGAAATAGAAACTTTGGTATCCCAAGAAATTTTTCCTTCATCAATAGCCTTATAAACTAAGTAAACAGTTAAAATCTTGGTCATAGATGCAATTCCGTCAGGTGTGGTTGCATCTTTTTCATACAATACTTTTCCTGTGGTAGCTTCAACAGCAATAGCGTGTTCGGCAGATACATCAAAATCATCATCTGCGCTAACTTTGCTTCCTACTGCAAGAAAAGTCAGAAAAATTGCAAAAAACGCAAAAATCTTCTTCATTAGAAGTTCCATCCTTTGTAAAAAAATTAATCATTATGATTATACCATATAATTATCGTGTTAGATAATCTGACAAAAAATTCTGACAAAAGTATTTTCTTTAAGAAAAGTTTATGATATAATTCTATTTGTCAAATAATATAATTTTAGAGAGAATATCAGGAGGAGCGTCACATGTCATTAAAACGTAAAGCATGGAAGCGCATTGGATTGGGGGCGATTACCCTATTTTCAGCAGCATCTTTAGCAGCCTGTGGAGGTAGTAGTTCATCGTCATCATCAAGTAGTGATGAAATTAATTGGTATACACCAACAGAAATTAGCACTTTGGATATTTCGAAAGTTACGGATGCTTATTCATCAATTGCTATCGGGAATTCAGGAAGTAACCTTCTTCGTCGTGGTGAGGACGGAGACTTACAGCCGGATTTGGCTGAAAAAGTAGAGGTATCTGATGATGGTTTGACTTATACAGCAACATTGCGTGATAATTTAAAATGGTCTGATGGTAGTGACTTAACAGCCGAAGATTTCGTTTATACATGGCAACGTATTGTTGATCCATCAACAGCTTCAGAGTATGCTTATCTTGTATCAGATGCACATGTCTTAAATGCTGATGAGGTTATTGCTGGAACAAAAGGTGTTGACGAGCTAGGAGTCAAAGCTGATGGGAATAAAGTCATCTTTACACTATCTAGCCCATCGCCACAGTTTATGAGCCTACTTTCGTTCGCTAACTTTATGCCACAAAGCAAAGAATTTGTTGAAAAAACTGGAGATGATTACGCAACAACTTCTGAAAAAGCGTTGTATTCTGGTCCATATACAGTTGAAGATTGGAATGGAACAAGTGGGACATTTACACTTGTGAAAAACAAATATTATTGGGATGCTGATAATGTTAAAACGAAGAAAGTAAACGTTCAAACTGTTAAGAAAGCTGACACAGCCGTACAAATGTATAAAGACGGTGAGCTTGATACAGCTAGCATTTCAGGAACAGATGCAATCTACAACGCTAATAAAAACCGTGATGATGTTGTAGATGTTCCTGAAGCAACAACAGCTTACATGGTTTACAATGAATCAGGTTCAACAGAAGCCTTGACAAATACAAAAATTCGTCAAGCGCTTAATTTAGCAACTGACCGTGAAGGTATTGTCAAAGCAGCTATTGATACAGGTTCTACAGTGGCTAATGCACTAGCTCCTACGGGGTTAGAAACGTTACCAGATGGAACTGATTTGTCTAAATATGTGGCCGCTGATTATAGTTATGATGAAAAAGAAGCTGCTAAGCTTTTTAAAGAAGGTTTAGCTGAACTTGGAACTGACTCAGTTACTTTAACGATTACAGCAGATTCTGATTCGCCAGTTGCTAAAGCGACAGTAGACTATATCAAGCAAACTTGGGAAGATGCTCTACCTGGTTTAACAGTTGAAGAAAAACTTGTGACTTTCAAACAACGTCTACAAGATTCAAAAAATCAAAACTTTGATATTGTAATGACACTTTGGACTGGTGATTACCCAGAAGGATCTACTTTCTACGGATTATTTACTTCAACTTCTTCATATAACTATGGTAAAATTTCTGATGCTACTTATGACGCTGCCTATCAAAAAGCTCTTACAACAGATGCTTTAGATCCAGCAGCAGCAGCTGAAGATTATAAGACAGCGGAAGCAGAGCTTTATAACAATGCTCACTATAACCCACTTTACTTCCGCAGTACAAAATCACTTCAAAACCCATCAATCAAGGGACTTGTTCGTAATTCTACTGGATTACAAGTTGACTTTACATACGCTTATAAAGAGGATTAATCTTTAATAGTGACTATATTGGGCAAGAATTGGTTGCGACCAATTCTTGCTTTTGTTGACAGGAAATTTTTTCTCCTGCCAACAAAAGCAATAAAGAGAAGGAAATATTATGGTAAAATACATTCTTAAACGTGTTGCGATTCTGCTTATAACACTCTGGGTCGTGGTCACCCTATCGTTTTTCCTCATGCAAGTTATGCCTGGGACACCTTACAATAATCCCAAACTAACTGATGAGATGATTGCTCTAATGAACAAACAATATGGTTTGGATAAGCCAGTATGGCAACAATACCTTACTTATCTTTGGAATGTTCTTCACGGTGACTTTGGTACAAGTTACCAATCAATTAACCAACCAGTATCACGTTTGATTTCACAACGTTTGGGCGTTTCTATCCAACTTGGTGTTCAAGCGCTTGTTATTGGGTTTATTGCTGGTATTTTGGTTGGTGCTGCTTCAGCACGTAACAAAAATAACTGGATTGACGGCGTCCTTAGTGTTATCTCAACATTAGGTATTTCTGTGCCTTCATTCATTATCGGTCTTTTCCTTTTAGTACTTCTTGGTTTCAAATGGAGCCTATTCCCACTTGCTGGTTGGGGAACATTTGCACAGACTGTCATGCCATCACTTGCCTTGGCAATTCCAGTATTTGCTCAAGTAACACGTTTCTTCAGGGGACAAATGATTGAAACATTGAGTTCAGATTATATCCAATTAGCAACTGCTAAAGGGTTGACTAAACGTCAAGTAACTCGTAAGCATGCTTACCGTAACTCAATGATTCCAGTCTTAACTTTGGTTGGACCTATGGCAGCAAACCTTTTGACAGGTTCAGCATTGATTGAACAAATTTTCTCAATTCCAGGAATTGGTCAACAATTTGTCACATCTATTCCAGCTAAAGACTACCCAGTAATCATGGGGACAACTATTGTATATGCAATGATGTTGATGGTTGCCATTTTGGTAACAGATATTGCAACAAGTATTGTTGACCCTCGTGTACGCTTGCAGTAAGGAGAATAATATGGCAGAAAAAAATAGAGAATTTAAACTTGTTGGTGTTGGTTCAGCCAGCTCACAAGAAAAAATCGAAAAGCCTGCTCTTTCTTTCATGCAAGATGCTTGGCGTCGTTTGAAAAAAAATAAATTAGCTGTCGTTTCAATGTGGTTCTTGGCTATCTTGATTATCTTTTCAATGATTTCAGTCGTGTTAGTTCCGCGTGATGATGCTAATGCATTTAACACAAAAGAAGTTACAACATATCGTAACCTTCCACCCAAAATTAGCGATAATCTTCCATTCTGGAATGGGACAATTACTTATTCTGGGAGTACAGAAGCAACAGATGTTTATGCTGACCAAGGTGTACCAGAAGGAACAAAATTCATTTTAGGTACTGATAATTTGGGACGTAGTATTGCCAAACGTATTATTGTTGGTGTTCGTATTTCCCTTCTTATCGCAATCGTAGCTACTTTGATTGACCTTTTGATTGGTGTAACATACGGTTTGATTTCAGGTTATGTCGGCGGTAAAGTCGATATGATTATGCAACGTATCATTGAAGTTATTTCATCAATTCCTAACTTGGTTATTGTAACAATGCTAGGGCTTTTGCTTGGTAATGGTGTCACATCAATCATCATTTCAATTGCTATTGTCGGTTGGACTTCAATGGCTCGTCAAGTGCGTAACTTAACACTTTCTTATCGTGAACAAGAGTTTGTTCTTGCAGCTCGTTCATTGGGTGAAAGTGCGCCAAAAATTGCTTTTAAACATATTCTTCCAAATATTTCAGGGATTATTATTGTTCAAATCATGATGACAGTTCCAAGTGCCATCATGTACGAAGCTGTTCTTTCAGCTATCAACCTTGGGGTGAAACCACCTACAGCATCACTTGGTTCATTGATTACTGATGCCCAAGAATATTTACAATATTACCCTTATCAAGTTATTTTACCAGCCCTTGCTTTGGTATTGATCTCACTTGCCTTCATCTTATTAGGTGATGGACTTCGTGATGCATTCGATCCAAAATCTGGTGATCGTTAGGAGGAAAAACTATGACTGAAGAAACAATTTTACAAGTTAAAAACCTCCGTGTAGATTTCCATACCTATGCTGGGGAAATTAAAGCTATTCGTGATGTCAGCTTTGACTTAAAAGAAGGCGAAACGCTTGCCATTGTTGGTGAGTCAGGTTCAGGTAAATCTGTAACAACAAAAACGTTGATGGGCTTGTCAGCTTCAAATGCAGAAGTTACAGGAGACATCGATTTTAAAGGTAAAAGATTAATAGAATTAAAAGAAGACGAATGGATTAAGGTTCGTGGAAATGAAATTGCAATGATTTTCCAAGACCCTATGACAAGTCTTGATCCAACAATGAAAATTGGTCAACAAATTGCTGAACCAATTATGATTCATGAAAAAGTTTCTAAAGAAGAAGCTTTAAAACGTGCTTTGGAACTCATGAAAAATGTTGGTATTCCAAACGCAGAAGAACATATTAATGATTATCCGCACCAATGGTCAGGTGGTATGCGTCAACGTGCTGTTATTGCGATTGCCTTGGCAGCAAACCCAGATATTTTGATTGCTGATGAACCTACAACAGCCTTGGACGTAACCATTCAAGCACAAATTTTGAATTTGATGAAACAAATTCAAAAAGAACGTGGTTCGTCAATCGTCTTTATCACACATGACCTTGGTGTTGTTGCGGGCATGGCTGATCGTGTTGCCGTTATGTATGCTGGTAAGATTATTGAATATGGAACAGTAGATGAAGTATTCTATAACCCACAACATCCATATACTTGGGGGCTTTTGAATTCAATGCCAACAACAGATACTGAAGCAGGAAGTCTTCAATCTATCCCAGGTACACCGCCAGATCTCCTCAATCCACCAAAAGGTGATGCTTTTGCACCACGTAATGAGTTTGCTTTAGATATTGACTACGAGGAAGAACCACCCATGTTTAAAGTTAGTGATACGCATTTTGCAGCTACATGGTTGTTAGATGAACGTGCACCTAAAGTAACACCACCATTACCAATTCAAAAACGTTGGGCAAAATGGAAAGAACTTGAAGGGAGAAAAGCTTGATGACTGAAAATAGAAAAAAGCTTGTTGAACTTAAAAATGTATCATTGACTTTTAACGAAGGTAAAAAGAACGAAGTAAAAGCTATTGATAATATCAGTTTTGATATTTACGAAGGTGAAGTTTTCGGTCTTGTTGGAGAATCAGGTTCTGGTAAGACAACCGTTGGTCGTGCTATTTTGAAATTGTATGACATTAATAAAGGTGAAATTGATTTTGATGGTGAAACTATCTCTCACCTTAAAGGGAAAGAATTGCACGAATTCCGTAAAAATGCTCAAATGATTTTCCAAGACCCACAAGCTAGTCTTAATGGTCGTATGAAAATTCGTGACATTGTTGCGGAAGGACTTGACATCCATAAATTAGTTAGCAGTAAAGAAGAGCGTGACCAAAAAGTTCAAGATTTACTTGCTTTAGTTGGACTTAACAAAGACCATTCAACACGCTATCCACATGAATTTTCAGGTGGACAACGTCAACGTATTGGTATCGCTCGTGCTCTTGCCGTTGAACCAAAGTTCATCATTGCCGATGAACCAATTTCAGCCCTTGACGTGTCAATCCAAGCTCAAGTTGTTAACCTTATGCAAAAACTTCAAAGAGAACAGGGTTTAACATATCTCTTTATCGCTCACGATTTGTCAATGGTTAAATACATCTCAGATCGTATTGGGGTTATGCACTGGGGTAAAATGCTTGAAATTGGAACATCTGATGATGTTTATAATCATCCAATTCACCCATATACTAAGAGCTTGTTGACTGCAATTCCAGAACCAGACCCAGAGTCTGAAAGAAATCGTATCCATGAAGAGTACGATCCAAGTGTAGAACTAGATGGCCAACCACGTGAAATGCGTGAAATTACACCTGGACACTTTGTTCTTTGTACAGAAGCAGAAGCAGAAGCTTATAAAAAAGAATTATAAGACAAAGAGAAGGTTTTTCTTCTCTTTTTTGTATATCTAAATTTCAGCCTCCAATCGCCCTTTTTACGCCTCCCCTACACCTTTTCCACAATTTCCTTAGTCATATTCTCTACTACACCCCGTGAGGGGGACAAGCCACACTTAAAAA
>ERZ827469.304-NODE-304-length-62716-cov-3.593910_pt1 | contig 62716 bp, 55 predicted proteins | sample MGYA00519917_ERZ827469 | MGnify/ENA primary metagenome ERZ827469 (study PRJEB31778, sample SAMEA3449314) | human gut metagenome | biome: human gut; feature: human-associated habitat; material: faeces | place: United Kingdom | collected 2010/2012 ... | reverse complement strand
TCGCTCTCCGCGACGTACTTGAGCCTCGCGGTGACGAGCATGAGGGCCGACTTCCCGTCCGAGAAGGCGCCCGCCACGCGGGTCCGCCTGCAGATCTCGCGGTTGAGGCGCTCGATGGCGTTGTTGGCGCGGATGCGGCGCCAGTGCTCGCGGGGGAAGGCCGTGCACGTCAGGGCCTCGGAGAAGCCCTCGCGGACGACCTGGCGGCCTCCCCGAGCCGCATCCTGTCGAGCTCGTCCGCGACCGCGAGGGCCTTGGCCTCGGCGGCGGCGCGCGACTCCATCGCGTGGACCGCCTTGAGCATGGCCGCGACGGCCGCACGCCTGGACTTCGACACGCGGGCGAGCACGTTCCAGTAGAAATGCACGGCGCGGCGTTGGCGGGCGGCCTCTGGGAACACCCCTGCGATCGATTCGGCCCTGCTGGCGGATAGAAAGCGGCAGGAGCGTTGATAAGATGAGAGTACATGCGCTCCGTAGTTGAGGCTGTCAGGATTGAACGGTATAAGCTTTTCGATTGCAATGGTTGTCGACGCTTAGCTTGTTGAATTGGATGGTGGATATGAAGCGTGACATGGATCTTGTGCGGTGCATTCTGATCATTTTGTCGAATTCGGATGAGGAGGTTCGTTCTGACGATCCTGCTTTTGAGGCGTATTCTCGGCAACTCGTTGGGTACCACTTTCAGATTCTTGACGAAGCGGGTTTGATTGACGCGGTCGTATGCGGGGGAGACGATGATCCGTATAGGTCTGCTTTTGCGTATCGTCTTACTTGGGAGGGGAATGATTTCCTCGACTCTGTTCGCGATGAAGCCATCTGGAAGAGGGTCAGGTCGGCTGTCGTGGAGGCGGCAGGAGGCGCATCGTTAGACGTGGTCAAGAGCATTGCCTCAACGCTTGTGGCTGAAGCGATATCCGGCATACTCTGATTCAATGCCAGTCCTGCCAGCCAATCGCTCAGCTTATTTTTTTTGGGGGGGGGAGGAGAAGGATATGAAGAAGGAAGATCTTCCAACTATTCTGGAGTCTGAATTGAGGGCCCTAGAGGGAAGCGCGACTATTCTGGAAGTGTGCAAGCGCGTGTGGGCCGACTACGAGACGGATCTGAGGGAGTCGGGGAGCTTGTTCTACACCTGGCAATACGACATTCGTTGGGCTGCCACCACCCTAAGAAAAGCTGGGGTGATGAAAGAGGCATGCTGCAGCCCTAAGGGGACCTGGGAGCTTGTTCGGTAGCCGCCTTTCGCCTCGAGATTCGCGCCTGCGCCGCCACTTGCAATCGTGGCCCATCGCGCAGCGCGTGCGGTGGGCCACGATCGTGTTATGCGTTCCATTCGCCAGAGCCACGCCGCCGCGCAGCAACTTGCTAGGTCCGTGCGGCTACATCCCGTTCGCCACCATCGCGAGCTCGCGGATTCTGAGCATCCAGCTGACGATCCATCGATAGATCGTGGTCCAGTCGTCCTCGTCGTAGTTCACGGTGGTTTGCGCTACTACGCGGCGTGATTTCTTCTCCTCGTCGTGGTTGTCCCACTTGACTTGGGTGCCGTCCTCCTGCGGCCAGCGGCTTTCGAATGCGGCCTTATACGGAAGCACCCTCTCGTACGCCTCCAAGCTATCGACCCAAAGCTCCACGCCGCAAGACCCGTCGTATGAGCTCACCAGGGCTCCTATGTGCATATTGGGGGTGCCGATGCCGAATGACGCCCAGCTGTCGGGATTGTCGGCTCTGTTTCGCGGGTCGTTAAAGCAACTTGTGAACGCTTCGTCATTTCCGCAGTAATCGTAGAAGCCGTCCCAGAAGGCGATGCGGAAGTTCTTCGCGTCGGAGGTGATCTTCTCGCCCTTGCTTAGAAGATACTGCGCCCTAAGCTTGTCGAGCGTCGGTCCGTCGACGCCCACTTTCCAGAACCCCCAGCCGTTTCTGGCCCCGGTTCCGCCGGTGGTAAGGGAGACCGCGCGGATGGCGGCAAGAGACGGGCTCTTGAACGTCTCTCCGTTCGGCAGCTCCAACAGCCCTGCATCCGTGACCGTGGACGTGACGGGGTAATTGTCGCTCTTGGGGACAAGAACGGTTCCCGGAGGCACAAGGCCTGCTTCGAAGATATTCCTGAAAATGGCCGACCTGCCCGCAACCTGCTTGGTTTTCCGCTGGTCGTACTTTCGCGCCGTCGACGAATCGATGCTGAGGTATCCCCAGCGCTTCTCAGCTTCGTGGGCAAGCTCTTTTGCACGCTCGGTAATTTGAGCCTGGCCCCAGGTTTCTGCCTTTCTTACGGCGTCGGAAATGACCAGGTAGTCCTTTCCGTAGCCTCCCACGTAGCGTTGCTGCTTATCCTGGAAAGATCCGTCGGAAAGCTCTGAATTGTAGGCGGAAAGCGTGAGGTTGCCCAGGTTGTTGAGCAACGTCGAGAACGCTTCTTCTTCCAAGCCCTCGACGGTGTCTGCCCATCCTGGGGCGGAGAGAGCGTTTTGCGGCATGATGTGCTCGATCGTGAAGTTGCCATCCCACAGGTTCATGGGATCTTTTGGGTGGTGCATGTTCTCGAGATTGGCCAAAAGGTAGAGCGACCTGCGGTAATGGTACGCGTCCCTCGTTATGAGGGCGTTGAAGAACTCGGCGTTGTCGGGGAATCTCCGCGCGGTTCCGGATTCCAGGAAGAGAAACGCCTCGAGTGCCTCGACGTAGTCTCCTCCCTCGTCCTGGACTTTGTTGAGCTTGGCTATGACGGAAGGCAGGAACTTGTTGAGCGAGTTGGTCGCGACATCGCATATGGACCTGCGGAACACATAGCTTTCGATTAGGTTGAGCATGTGCAGGAAGCCTTCGTCATCGAAGGCGCACTGATCGTAGTCGTCGTAGAGCGAGAGCAAAAGCGGATTGACCACCGTCACGTCGAGTCGTCGCAGGTTCGCAAGCACCCGCGCGCGTTCGGGCGATGTCTCGGTTCCTCTGGTAATGCGGGCGTAGTAACTGGCGAACCTTTCCATCTCGCGCAACAGTTCGACGATGCGGTCGTCTTTGTTGTAGCCGTGATCGTGGACGTGCCGCTTGAATATGTGGTAAATGTCGCGCTTCACCAAGGGCTCGGGCGCGTAGAGCACAATAAGGTAGTTCCTCAAGAACTCATCGAACGTGTCCTCGTAGCTGTCGGCCCCCAAGGTAAGCTCGATGTTGCGCCAGTGGTTCAGGTAGAGCGCATCTTGCTTTTCCTTGGGGAGCCCCATGAGCACGAAGTTGCGGATGAGGTCGGCGGAGGAGAGGTCTTTTCCCGTTGAGTTCATCGACTCGAAGATGAGCTGCGGATTATCCTGATTGGCATCGAGGGAGATGGAAACGACGTCCAGTCTTTGAATGCCGTCCCAGACGATGTTCGGATCCTCCATTGCTTCGATTCTCTTGCTGAAGAACGTGAAGTTCTCGATGAGCTTGGTCGATTCCTCGTTAATGGCGAAATCGGGATCTACCAGGTTCTCGACTATCGATTCGAGCGTGTTTTTATCCCCGCGCGTCAGGGTGAGCTTGTACCGGTCTTCGCCTTGGCGGAACGTGTCGACAAGATAGCCACGCTGCATGATTTCGTTGTATGAGAAGTGCAGGGTTGCCTCGGGGTTCTTTCGCGAGAAGTTTGCCAAGGCGGCGATGACGAGCGTGAGCGTGGTGATGCGCTGCTGGCCGTCGATGAGAAGCATCGGCTGTATGCCGGATGCCGAGAACGTGCCGTCTTGCACCCACACGACGGAGCCTGTGAAGTGTCTTTCCTGGGGTCTTGATCCTACGTAGAGGATGTCGTCCCAGAGCTGCTCGCATTGCTCCTCGTCCCATGAGTAGGGTCTTTGGTACACGGGGATCACGAAGCGGAGGTTGGCGCTCGTGATGAGTCCCACGAGCGCTTGTGCGTGTGCGTTCATTGCCATAAAGCTACCTGCTCTTCCCCTTGAGTTGTCGGCGTTCCGAAAGTTGATGTGCGTGCCAAATTCGCTCTTATTCTAGCCTGTCGTCTAGGATTCTGCTTCTGGCGGGATTGCCCACGTTCGCCTCGAGCGCTTACCGCATCAGCTCCCTCGCCCGTGAGCAAACCTCGCTCCAGGGGATAATCGCGCGAATCGCGCCGCAGGCGCGGCGGTAGTTGCCCGCCTCCACGGCGGCGTCGAAGGCGTGCCGGACCGTCTCGGTCGGCACGCCCACCGCTTCCGCAATCCACAGCAGCGACCCTGCGTTTCCCAAGCGCGCGTAGCAGCGGCGCGCGCTCGTGTTGGGGGTGCTGCGGGAGTAGGGGCCCGTGCCCGTCTTGTCGTTCGCTTCGAACCAGATGATCATGTGCTCGCGTTCGTCGTCGCCGCTTTTGTCGGGGGAGTCGTGGACGTCTTCCACGTAGCGGTCGGATAGGGGGTAGTGCGCGTCGCGCGTTTTCAGCAATTCCGCGAACTCCTTGCATGTCATGTCGTCGGTCATGGTTTCCCTTGCCCCTTCGTCTATTCCGGCTTGCTGTCGTTGTTCGGCATTGCTCGCACAGTCGCGCTATTGGCGAAGCCTCGGAAAGCCCGATCTTACTGCCAGCTTATCCTATTTTTATCGAGCTCATGCCACGTTGCTCGCGATTAAGGTGTCGCTGGTTGCGCAAATCTCCCTTGTTGCGGTGGGCTAGAATAAGCTATCCGCAGGCGGTAGGTTGCTTTGTCGAAATCGGTCTGAAGGAGGCGGCTGTGCGTTCGATTTCTCAAGCGTCCCAAGTGTCTGGAGCTTCCGTTTACGTATCGGGCGGTTGCTACGATGGCGAGCCTTCTCCCGATCTTGAATTTTCGATGACGCGAGATCTCGACGCACGCGAGCCGCGTGAGATCTCCGAGATCGTGCAGGCGTTCGCGCCTGCGCTCGACCTGCTCGACGACTACGATCACCAGTGCCTGCGCACCCCGAAGGGCCGCGAGGCCGTGTACGTGCTGACGTACGAGGAGTGCTGCGCGGTGATCGACGGCATGCGGTTCGGCAGCGAGAGCGCCGTTTTCGGCGTGGAGAAAGACGACTCGTTCAGGGGCAGCATCGGCAACATCTACCAGTCCTTCGCAGGCCGGGAGATTTACCCCAGCTTGCAGGGGAAGGCGGCCAACTTGCTGTACCTGGTGGTGAAAAACCACAGCTTCCACGACGGCAACAAGCGCATCGCCGCCGCCATGTTCCTGTACTTTCTCGACAGGAACAACGCGTTGTTCGTCAACGGTGAAAAGGTTATAGCCGACAGCGCGCTGGTCGCCGCCACCATCATGATCGCCGAGTCGAAGCCCGAGGAAAAAGACGCGATGGTGGCCTTGGTGATGAACTTTCTGGCCATGGGCGGTTGCTAGCGCGGTCGAAGCCGACGCGGGAGCGGCTTTGCGCGGATTGCTCGCAGTTGGTCGACGACGCGGCAGGTGGGGCTCGGGGGCTCGCATCTTGGCATGTTCCGGGTTCCTCGAATCAGCTGAAGCGTGGTCGATTCCATGTCCGATCTAGGGGACATCTAAGTTTGCTAGATCGGGGATAATCCGGGTACGGTAAGTTCTCGGAAAGAAGGTGAATCGTGCGACCGTTCATCCAGGCCAAAGGCGATATGCCGGGAAACGTTAACTTCTCCGCAGCCTACTGGGGCTTCGCGGAGATGGGCTTCGAATGTGTTTTGTTCCGCAGCATCGAGGAACTTGACGCATCGTCGCGTGGTGATGTCGTGGTAGGTGGGTTGGGTCCTGTGAGGCATGCGCTCGTCAGCCGTGGCGTACGGATAGAGGAGTTTGACTACCCTGACGAGCTTCGCGGCTACATGGGAAGGAGAACATGGTCTTCCGCCATGGACGAAGTGGCTGCCGACTGCTCGATGTGGCAGGTGTTCGTGAAGCCTGTTGAGGACAAACGCTTCACGGGAAAGACGGTGGCGTGCATCGGGGATTTGACGGGGTTGGGAACCTCCGGATACAATCCGCCCGTTTCCTGCAGCGAGGTCGTCGATTTCAGGGCGGAATGGAGATGCTTCGTGCGCTACGGGGGCATCCTGGACGTCCGGCCGTACAAAGGAGATTGGAGGCTGAGCTTCGACCCTGCGGTGATAGAGGGCGCGGTGGCGGCGTATGAAACGGCGCCTGCGGGCTACGCGGCGGATTTCGGGGTGACGCATGATGGCCGGACGCTTCTGGTCGAGGTGAACGACGGCTATTCGCTTGGCTGCTACGGGTTGCAGCACAATCTCTACGCGCAGCTGCTCGCGGCGCGCTGGGCGGAGCTTACCGAAACGCCTGACGAATGCGATTTCCGCTAGGGTGATCTTGCGGGCCTCCTTTCGAGTCGCTTCGAGGCGCTCAAACGGCTCGAAGACGAATCTTTCTTTTTGGGCGTTAAGGTCGACGCCGATGAATTCGGGATTGTGCGGAGCGATGACGTCGACTTGTCGGGCAAGGAGCTTTGGGAGCGCGGGGTCGTCGAAACTGCTTCGGCAGTCGAATTTCGCCGATTTCTGCATAAAGGCGATGCAGTGAAAAGCGTTCGCCCAGCCGATTTTCCCGCTGTGGCGGTGATAGTATCTTCTTCGTTGCACCTTGCTCGAAAAGGGCAGGTGAAAACCGAAAAAACGAAGAAGGGAGATGCGGGATGGACAACAAGCTTTTGGCGGTGGCGGGAGGCCAGCAGCCGGCGGACATCGTGATCAAGAACGGAAAGATCGTGAACGTCCTCACGGCGGAGATCTACGATGGCGGCGTCGCCATCGTAGATCAGACCATCGCCGCCGTGGGCGATGTGGATTACTGCATCGGCGAGGGCACGCAGGTCGTCGACGCGCAGGGCATGTTCATCACGCCCGGCTTCATCGACGGGCACATCCATCCGGAAAGCTCCGACTTGGCCATTCGCTCCTTCGCCGAGGGCGTGCTCAAGCACGGCACCACCTCCATCATGACCGACCTGCACGAGGTCGGCGTGGTGTCCGGCATCGAGGGCATCGAGGCCGTGCTTAAGGAGAACGAGGCGACCGACCTCAACCTGTATTTCGTCGTTCCCTCCCACGTGCCGTTCTCGCCGGCGCTCGAGACCAGCGGCGGCTCATTCAACCCCGAGATCATCCGCAAGGCGCTCCAGCGCGAAGATGCGGTCGGCATCTCCGAATGCGTCGGACCCTACATCCTCGCGGGCTTCCCCGACCTTATGGAGTCGCTCGACGACGTCGCCGGCATGAAGGGCATGACCGCTCAGGGTCATTTGGTGGAGATGAAGGGCGCGGACCTGAACAAGTGCGTGGCCGCCGGCGTGTCCACCTGCCATGAGGCCTTGAGCGCCGACGACATCATGGACCGCGCGCGCGTGGGCGTTCACGCGATGCTGCGCGAGTCCTCGGCTGCCCGCACGCTCGTCCAGCAGCTCGAGTGCATCGTCGGCAAGGACATCGACACCTCCATGATGTCGATCGTCACCGACGATTTGCACACATGCGATCTGGCGGAGACCGGACACCTCGACCATCACCTCAAACTCGCCTTGGGCGCGGGCCTTTCCTTCGTCAAGGCCATTCAGATGGTCACCGTGAACGCCGCCCGCGCTTTCGAGCTCACCGACATCGGCGCCCTTGCTCCCGGCAAACGCGCGGATATCAACATCGTCGCAGGCGACACCGCCGATACGTTCGGCGTCGTGTCCACGTGGTCGCGCGGCAAGCAGGTTCTCGACAACGGCGAGATGCTGGTTCATTACGAGCCCGCCGAGCATGATCCCTGCCTGCTGAACACCACGCGCCTGCTCAACCCCATCACGCCCGATTCCTTCAAGATCGCCGCTCCCGAAGGCGCGTCGAAGGTGAAGGTGCTGTGCATGGACACGCTGCCGTGGATTCCCATCACACAGCCGCGCGAGGTGGAGCTCGACTGCGTCGACGGGTACGTGCAATGCGACGTCGAGCAGGACGTTCTTTACATCGCGCAGGTCGAGCGCTACGGCAAGAACGGCAACATCGGCAAGGCGTTCATGGGCGGCTTCCACATGACCAGCGGCGCCATCGCCTCCACGGTGGGACATGACAACCATAACGTCATCGTCATGGGAACGAACTTCGAGGACATGGCTCAGGCGGTCAATCGTCTCATCGAGATCGGCGGCGGCCAGATCCTGGTCGACGGCGGCGAGATCATCAAGGAGGTCGCGTACCCGATCTGCGGTCTTCTGTCCGACCTGTCTGTCGAGGATCTTGCGGCCGAGAAGGCTCAGCTGAACGCGGCGTGCGCCGAGCGCGGATGCATCATTTCCATTCCCATGATGTTCCTGTCGTTCATTTGCCTGGCGGCGCTTCCCGGTTTCGCCATCACCGATCACGGCTTCATCGACGTTATGAGCCTTAAGGTCATCGACCCTGTTCTGGGCGTTGTCGAATAAACGAATAGAAAGGTATGACGGTCATGGCTGGCACTGTTAATCAGGCTTTCTACGGCTCTTTCTTCCATACTCCGGTGTACGGGGCGTTCGAGTACCTTGAAAACGCGCTCATCGAGGTTGACGACGCGGGCGTTATCGCGCGCGTGCTGAAAAACGACGATCGCGACCAACCCGCGGTGCTCGAGGCGCATCGTGCGCAGGGCACGCTTGTCGAGTTGGGGGAGAACCGTTACGGCCTTCCCGGTTTCGTGGACGTGCACGTGCATGCGCCTCAGTGGCCGCAGGCGGCGCTTGCGCTTGACGAGCCGCTGTATCTGTGGCTCGAGCAGCGCACGTTCCCGCTCGAGTCGAAGTTCGCCGACGTCGATTTCGCCCGCAAGGTTTACGCGGATCTGGTCGATCAGCTGACGGCGCGCGGCACGACCACGGTCGTTTACCTGGGCAGCGCCCACCTCGAGTCCAGCATCGCCTTGGCGGAGATCTGCGAGAAGGCGGGTCAGCGCGCGCTGGTGGGCAAGACCGTCATGGACGATCCCGAGGCCAACCCCGATTACTATCGCGATGCCTCGCCAGCGCAGGCGGTCGCCGATACGGCCACGTTGATCCGCGAGCTGGAATCCATCGGCCGCGGAAGTCGTCAGGGCATCTGGCCCGTCGTGACGCCGCGCTTCATTCCCAGCTGCACCGACGAGGTGCTTAAAGGCTTGGGCGATCTCGCCGCCGCGCACGACGTGTACGTTCAGACGCACTGCAACGAAGGCCAGTGGGAGCACGACGTGGTGCTCGAGCGTTTCGGCAAGACCGACCCGTACGCGTTGCGCGATTTCGGTCTTCTGCGCGAGCATTCCATCATGGCGCATTGCCCCTACCTCACCGAGGAAGAGGGCGAGATGTTCGCCGAGCTGGGCGTGTCGGTCGCGCACTGCCCGATGGCGAACTCTTACTTCTCCAGCGCGGTGGCGCCGATTCAGCGCTTCCGCCGCCAGGGGATTCACGTCGGTTTGGGCACGGACATATCGGGCGGGTACAGCCCCAGCATGTACGAGAACATCCGCCAGACGGTTTTGGTGTCGCGTTTGCTGGAGACGGGCGTGGACGCCATGCTTCCGCCCGAGCAGCGCGGCGGTTTGGGTGAGGACACCCGCATGTCGCTCGTCCAGGCGTTCTGGCTGGCGACGGCGGGCGGCGCGGAGTCGCTGGGTCTTCCCATCGCGACGTTCGAGCCGGGTCGTGCGTTCGACATGCAGGTCGTCGACGTGAAGCGTCGCGACTCCGACCTGACGGGCTTCGGCGTGTTCGACGCCCCCGAGGACAGGCTCGCGCGCATTTTGTACCTGTCGACGCCGGATAACATCCGCAAGGTGTACTGCCAAGGTCGTCTTCTTCGCGACAAGGACGCGGAATAGCGGTGGCCGATCGGCATAGCTGACGTTGTGCGGCGCCCCCGTTGAGCCGCGTCTCGTTTCTTGCGTAAGGGAAATGGGGCGCGGTTTGCTGGCGGGGGCGCCGTTTTGCGTTTAGGATAACGGTCATGACGCGATAGGGGGTCGGTATGGCTGGAACGGATAACAGAAGGTGCCCGCGCTGCAAGTCGGATAACGTCGCGCGCATACAGTGGGGTTTGCCTGCGTTCACCGAGGAACTTGAGCGCGGTTTGGAAAGCGGTCGCGTGATATTGGGTGGATGCTGCATTTCTCCCGATTCGCCTGAGCTCCATTGCAACGATTGCGGCGCTGAGTTCGGACACCTCGACTTCGGCTGGCCGTTTCCCGATAACAGCTTGCGCGCGATTGTTTACGGCGCCGCTGTGGGCGACGCGCTGGGCGTTCCCTTCGAGTTCCGGAAACGCGATACGTTCTCGTGCACGCACATGGTCGGCGGCGGGGCGCACGGCATGCCCGCCGGCACGTTTTCCGATGACACGTCGCTTCTGCTGGCAACCTGCGACAGCATAAAGGCCTACGGCGGGGAAATCGAGACGCGCGATATGGCGGATCGTTTCCGCTCGTGGCTTTTCGAGGGCGAATACACCGTCGACGGGGCGGCTTTCGACGTGGGGAACGCGACGGCGACGGCGCTTAAGCAGGGACATGGTTGCGCGGGCGAGCGCTCGAACGGCAACGGGTCGCTCATGCGCATAGCCCCGCTGGCGTTGACGGATGCCGACGATGCGCAAATCGCAGCGGTTTCCGCTATCACTCATGCGCACTCCGTATCAACCGCGGCGTGCGTCGTGTTCGTGCATGTTCTGCGCGCGGTGCGGCGGGGCGTGAGCCTGTCTGCCGCAATTGCCGAAAGCGTGCCGAATGACCAGCGGTTTTCTTTTCTGCGGGGCATCGAGGAAAAGACGCGCGACGAGATTCAGTCGACGGGGTACGTGTTGCATACGCTCGAAGCCGCTTTGTGGTGCGCGCTGAACACGGAAAGCTATGCGGAGTGCGTGCTGGCCGCGGTCGACTTGGGCGACGACTCGGATACGACCGCGTGCGTTGCCGGCGCGCTCGCCGGCGCGATGTACGGGTACCGCGCCATTCCCGAAAGGTGGCTGGAGTCGTTGCGGGGTAAAGACCTCATCGAGTCGTGCTTGTTCGAGGTCGGCAGGTGATTTTCGGTGAGACGTTGTATCGGGTCAAGAATCGGCGTGTTCGAGGGGCAACGTCGAGAGTTACGAAATTTAATCTTCCCTATACGTAATTTCTCGGTGTATATCCATTTATCTTCCCGATAGGGAATATTACTGGCTACAATAGAGAGATCTTACCTATAGGGAGGAATTATGGCTCGCGATTTGTTAGGTCGGAGGAAGGGCGCTGGGGTACGCGGCGGTTGCGCGTCGTCGGCTCCACTGCTGCATGGCGGGACGCAACCGGCATCGTCAGCAGTTTCAAGGGATGCGGCTCTCGCGGCTGGTGAACGCATTTTCTCTGCCGAGGACATGGGCCGTGTTATTCGAGCCCGCAGGAAGGAACTCGGCTACACGCAAGTTGAAGTCGCTGAGATGATGGGATTCAGTCCTCGTCTTGTTGGGGAAATCGAGCGAGGCCGTGGAAGCGTGGGGTTCGATCGCGTTGTTTCTTACGCAATGAACCTTGGAATTGATCTGGGGGCTTTCGGGAGGTAATCGTGCTGAGCGATCGGTCTTTGCTGGTGTATCGCGAATACGGGGAGGGGATGCAGCTTGTGGGGAGGGTGCGTCTTGGGCAAGGGGAGGAGTCCTTCTCTTACGATGAGACGTATTTGCGCTCCCCGAGCGCGGCCGCTGTTTCGGTTCGCTTTCCGTTGCGCAAAGATCCTTATTCTCCGAGGGAGACGCTTGCGTATTTCGACGGTTTGCTCCCTGAGGGATCGAGGCGAAGCCTTTTTGCGCGAGCCGTCCATGCGGACAGCTCGGACACTTTGGCAATTCTCTCGCGTTTGAATTTAGAGTCGGTTGGCGGGTTGGTTTTTGCCGAAGAAGGCGTTTCCGCGTCGGGGGAGGGCTACGGCTATACTCCCATTCCGTTCTCTTGCTTGGAGGAGTTCGCTCGGTCTCCTCGGGCGAAGGCGCTTGATCTCAGCGTTTCCTCGCGATTGTCTCTGGCGGGCGCGCAGAGCAAGATCGGCCTACGTCACGACGGTGATGACATGCGCGATGAATGGAGCGTGACGGAGGGTTTGGCTCCGTCGACGCATATCATCAAGGCTGTCGATTGATCGTTTAAATTCCAAACGATCAATGAAGCTCTTTGCCTTGAAGTTGCTCGCCGTTTGGGCTTCTCGGTTGCCGACGCAGCGCTCATCAAGATTGACGGATGCGAGCCTTTGCTGTGCGTTAGGCGATTCGACAGGGTCGTCGATCGGGATGGCGGCGTTCGGAGGGTTCACCAAGAAGATTTTTGCCAAGGCATGGGGCTTTCCCCGAGGCTGAAATACGAGCCTACAGAGGGAAATTACCTGAACAAAATGGCGTATCTCGTTGCGCGTGAATCAAGCGATGCTTTCGGTGACAGGATAGCGTTATTCGATTCCGTGCTGCTCGATTGGGCGCTTGGTAATTGTGACAACCATCTGAAGAACCGTTCCTTGTTGAGGTCTTCTGACTGGATGAGCAAGGGGCTTTCTCCTCTCTACGACATAACTTGCACGACGTTTTATCCTGAGATGGATAGGGAGATGGGCGTTTCGTTATGTGCGAGCCGGAAGATCCACGAGATAAGTAGGGGGGACATTTGGACATCAGCGAAATCCGCGGGAGTTCCGAGGAGAATTGCCGAAGAACTCCTCGAGGAGCTGGCTGATGACTTTGAGCCCGCTTTGTCTGATGCGGAGAAGGCGATAGGAGATCAAGGTTATATCCAAGTTGAAGAGATAGCTGATCACATTCGCGCGGAGTGGAGGGCAAAGCTGTCTTCGCTGTGAAAGGCCAATGGTTGGGAGGGGCTTGGTCGAAGGGCGTTATCGCCAACGGACGATAACCGCCAGGTGGTTTCGAAGAGCGCTTCGGCGGCGGAGGGCAGAGGTCGAGCAAGCGCGGCGGGTGTGCGTTTCGGCGGTCGCTTCCCTGATATAATCGCCGTATACTATTATTTCTACATGAGATTATTGTTGAACAGCTATAGGAGGTTGACCATGCTGCAAGAGAGGATTCTGGAGGCTGCGCGTCCGTATCTTGAGGGTCGGACGGTAACGGATCTCGTTTTGGGCATTGCGCTCATCGGCGCGGAGCTCGACGAGAAGAACGTCGGCGTGTCGTACATGCTACGTGACAGTCTCCCCTCGGGGTGCGGATCGTTCGGGTTCGCGCGCCAAGCTATCGGCAAGGACGCCTATGAGGTGGCGAGTCTTTTGATCGAAGGCAAAGACGATGCTCAGCGCGGTTTGGCGGCTGCGGTTTTGAGCGCCGCCTGCCATGCGGCGCCGCTCGAATTCTGCGACGACGGAGAGGAGACCCCCTTCGGCGTGAATATTCAAGAAGGCGACAAGCTGGCGCTCATCGGATACATGGCTCCTGTTGCCAAGCAGTTCGCAGGCAAGGTGGCCGACACGGTCGTCTTCGACCGGGGTCGCGAGCTTGCGGGCCACGACGACGTGACGCCGTGCGCTCAGCAGAAGGAGATTCTTCCCACGTGCGACATCGTGGTGGTCAGCGGCACGTCGGTCATCAACCGCACGGTCGAGGATTTGCTTGCGATGTGCCCGAATGCGCGCGAGTTCGTGTTGACGGGCGCTTCCACGCCGATGTTCCCCGCGGCGTATGCGGGCTCGGGCGTTACGAGCTTGGCGGGGACCACGTGGAAGCAGGACGCGAAGGGCAAGATCTTCCGCACCATCTCTCTCGGCGGCGGCATTATGGCCAGCCGTGCTCTGCGCAGCAACGTGTGCGTGCGCGTGTAGGGCGAGGTTGGCCCCGTTAGGCGATGCGTGGGCACTGCTTGCTTGCATGGCGCGTTACATTCGTATCAGGGCTGTTTCAACGAAAGGGGTTCATCATGGAGAAGGAGCTGTTTGATTACGTGGCGGAGCGCGCGGACGTTCTGATCGCGTCCGGTTCCAGCACGCAGGTCACCAGGGATGCGGCGCAGGCGTGGAAGGACGCGGTTGCCGCCGACGAGGCTGCAGCCGACGAGGCCACCGCCAAGCTGGTCGACGTTCTCGACGGCCGCCCGACCACGATCGACGGCGTCATCGCGTTCGCACAAGGTGCTGCCGTCGACATGTTCGGCGAGGAGAAGGCGGCGGAGATTCTCGCCACCCAGCTGAAGCGCAAGGAGGAAGGCGCGAAGTGGTGCGACTGCGACGCGTGCGTTGCGGCGTCGGAGATTCTCGCCAAGTTCGGGCGCGTCGAGCTGTAGGGCGCGAGCGGGGGCGAGCACACTGCGAGTGCACGCCCCCTAGCTGGTGGTTGCCTCGGGGGCGGTGCCTGGGTTTGGCGCCGCCCCCGGTTTTGTTAGAGCGAAGCCTTTTTCGACGTTATGGCGCCGCTTGTTAGAATTTGGTTTCTAAGCTGCTTTTGTCGTCGGGTAAGCGCGTGTTCTCGACTTTCCGTTCGCGGGCCGTTTCCCATCGGGGCGAATAACGGTGCACGAGCCTCCTTCGTCTGGCAACCGCGCGGCGCCGCGTGTCCCACGGCGAAGACCGCCGCGATTATCCTGAGCCTCCCCGCCGTATAATGGGTGCGTTTTGCTAGACGGGCTGTCTTGCTTCGTCGTCGTTCGGCTTTCGATGGAAAGGCTCCGCATGATCTTCTTCTTTTCCGGGACGGGTAATTCGGAGTATGTGGCGATCCGCATCGCCCGCGCGTGCGGCGAGCGCGTCGTGGACATCGAGAACTTCGACCCGTCTCGTTTCGGCGTCGATGATTGGCGCGTGCTCGGCGTGGTGAGCGCGACGCATACCTGGGGGCCTGCGGCCATCATGGTGGACTTCCTGCGTGATTTGCGTTTGCCCGAGAACGCCGACGTCGGCTACTCGTTCTGCGTTTCGACGTGCGGGACGACGTCGGGGGCGTCGGGGCGCATGGCGGATCAGGAGTTGCGTCGGTCGTGCGGCTTCGGCTTCGACGCGTTCTTCGACGTGAAGATGCCCGATACGTGGACGCCCTTGTTCGATTTGTCCGACGCCGAGAAGGTGGCGAAGACCAACGAGCGCGCTGAACCGGAAATCGACGAGATCATCGAGCGGGTCTCTTCGCGCTCGAAGGGCGACTTTCAGAAGAGGAAGATGCCGACGTTCATCTCGCGCGCGGCGTATCGGGTGATGTATCCCGGTATGCGCAATACGTCAGCCTTTACCGCAGGCGAGGAATGCACCGGATGCGGTTTGTGCGCGAGGCAGTGCCCGAGCGGCGCGATCGAAATGCACGGGGAAAGGCCCGTCTGGGCGAAATCGGAGTGCACGATTTGCATGAGGTGCCTGCACAGCTGCCCCGTTTTCGCCATCCAGCGCGGCCGGGCGACACGGGCCCACGGACAGTACTTGAATCCGAACGTGGGGCGGGAGCTGTAGACGGCGGAGCGTTCGCATGCCGGTCGCGGCGGTGCGGGCTGATTAGTCGATAGCGCTGTCAGAGCGCGCATGTCGGCTAATCGACGGAGGCCGCATCCGCGAACCGGTGAACCTGCTCTCGGAATTCGGTTCGTATGCGTAGCCATCCTGTTGGGTTACGGTAGAGTTCAAAGATTACGAGATGCTGGATCGTAATCGAAGAGATACCTGACCGATGCAAGGATGGAGCTATGACTGAGAGCAATGTTTTGAAAAGGGGGCTTGGCCGTGCGGCTCTTGCCGCCGCGACGTTGGCGTGCGCTGCCGCAATGCTGCTCGCCTGGACGCCCTCGCAAGCATGGGCGGTAAGCGTTTCGACCGCGGATGACTTCCTCGCGAAAGCCGCCGATCCGACGGTCTCGTCAATCGAGCTGGAGGCGAACGTCAACCTTGGGAACGAGATTGTCGACCTGAGCGGAAAGACCGTCGACCTGCAGGGGGCATACGGTAACTACGGTTTTCAAGAAGAATGAAATCGCTGGATTCGACCTGAGCCTCGTTTTCAAGGATCTGATTTCACGGTGAAGAACGGCACGTTTGTGAGCGAGAACAGGGCTGATTACCCGTTGTTCATCGGCGATGGCCCGACGAGCAACGTCGTTCTCGAAGGGATTACCGTCGGCGGCGGCATCAACGTGTACAACTCGCGGAACGTGGTGCTTCGCGATGTAACGGCGAATGCCGAAGGAAGCTATTACGCTATCTGGTGCGATGAAGGCGCGTTCGTGACCGTTGAGAGCGGATCGTACTCATCGAAGGGTGCGGGCGTTGTCGGCATTACCGCAAGTGTGCCATCTGACCTTACCGTTAACGGCGGTGAGTTCGTGACGGCGGGCGAGAACACGCCGCTTGTCCTCCCCGGGTATCGCGACCCCCGGATCAACGGTGGAACGTTCGATACACCTGAAGTCGTCAACTATATCGACGAGGGTTTCGCGCCCTTGTTCGATGGCGAGCGTTACAGCGTTATGGGCGAGGATGAAGCGGTGGCGCAGGGCAGCGCTGTCAAGGACGGCATCTATCACGTGAACCCCGATGATGCGGAGAACGCACCCGACCTTCCCGGCCAGCCTGCCGTTGTGAAGCACAAGGTGACGTTCGAGGGCGAGGGGATCGAATCTTCCTTCTCCTTCGTCGAGGAAGGCTCTCTTGTTTCCGCCCCCGTTGACCTCGCGCGAGACTTCTACGTGTTCAAGGGTTGGTGTAACGGAAACACGCTTTGGGATTTCGCTTCCGATAAAGTGGACGGACTTCTCACGCTGACGGCTCACTGGGAGGGCGTCTCCTTCAAGGTGACGTTCGTCGATGGCGTTGAGTCGACGGAGGATCTCGTTGAGACGGTTCAGGGTGGAACCGCGGTTGTCAAGCCCGCCGATCCGGTCCGCGATGGATTTACGTTCGAAGGTTGGTTCGTGGACGAGGCGTGCACGGAGGCCTACGACTTCTCGGCCGGCGTGACGCGCGACATGACCCTCTATGCCAAGTGGGCGCAGGCTCCTGTCTTCGATGCCGGAGCTGCTGGCTCTTCGTCGCAGGGTGCGTCTCCGCTTGCTAAAACCGGGGATGCGGGCATGGCGATCGTTCTTGCGCTGGGCTTTGTCGTCGTTTCGGCTGCGACGGTTGGCTTCTTTGCGCGCCGCCGCGTTCGCTAATCGACCGCTGATACGAAGCAGCTGCGGGGGAGTCGTCGCTGACGGCTCCCCTTTTTCATATGGTGTATATTCAGCATGGCAGGGTCTTGCCCGAGTAGGCTATCGCACGAGGTTCGTGCTCGCTATCCTGCCGGCTGCTGCGCTGCGCAGGTGCCGCTGGGTAGCCGATGCATGTGAAAGCGAGAAGGAAAGGACGCGTGCAGCTTCGGATGCTCTCTGCTGGGAGCCGGAGCGTTCGCACGGCCCGTGCCGATTTGCGCCTGCAGAATGGGAGAATCCGGGGAAGGGGACGGGATATGTCGAAGCGAGGGGCTGCGGCACGAGCCGGGGCGTCGAATGCCGAGGAGCTGTTCGCGGCCGACGCGCGTCGTGACGTGGAGGTATGCGGTCGCTCGCTCGCGCAGCCGGGGCCTTCGCGTTTCGCTCGTGAGCATGCGCATGAGCCGACGCCCACGCCTTATTTCATTCTGGAAGATCTGTTCGCGCATCTGGAGTTTGCCGAGGATTCGCATTTGCTCGACGTGGGCTGCGGGACGGGTCGCGTTCTGGCTTACTTCGCGGACGCGGGGTTTCCCGGGCGCGCTACCGGCGTGGAGCTCGATCCCGATTTGGCGCGCGATGCCGCATCATGGGCGCGGGGATTCGCGAACCTCTCTGTGATCGAGGGCGGCGTGTTGGCCGTGCCGCTTGCCGAGTACACGCATTTCTATCTGTTCAATCCGTTCGACACGGTGGTGCTGCTCGATTTTCTCGCGCGGATCGAGGCTCAGGCGACGCGCCCCGTCACGCTCGTTCACATGTCGGATAACGGCGAGACGTACTATTACGCGGGGCGCGACGGCTGGAGTCTGGTGGTCGAGGGGGAGTTTCAAAAGCATCCCGATGCCAGGGGCCGTATGTTCGCGGTGTACGAAGGCCCGCAGCACTACTCGATCTGGCGGTTCGAACCGCTTGCGGTGGGATAGTTTGATGTTTCGCAGCGCGCTTCGTCCGTTTTTTGCCGAACGGTAGTAGGCGGTTCGGCTTCGCCTGCTCGCAGCTTTGGCGGAAAGCGGCGCCTTGCCGTCCCGCCGCGTTGGTGCGTATCCTCGGGTTCGATGCGACCGGGTGCGATATAGTGTGATGAAGCGCTGACGCTCGATTCGCGATCCTAGTCTCGGAGACAATGTCTCGAAGCGGCTCGCTCGTTTTGGAGCAGTGCATCGAGAAAGGTGAAGCCGTGCATTTGAACGATTCCCAAGCCCGTCGTTTCTATCGTTTGCTCAACGCGCTCGCGATTGAGACGGACAGAAGCGTGTGCATCACCGAAAAGGGCCTTGATTCCCCGAGTGCGACGCAGGAGGATCAGTTCGATGTTCTCCGGGCCATCGCGGAAGAGTCGGGTTTTGTCGATGATTTCGTCTCCAACGCTCCTTTCGCCCTGTCGAAGCAGGACGAGGCCGTTCTCGACCAGTGGCACAACCTCTGGCATAGCGGTTTTTACCTAACGGGTTTCGCTGAGAACGGGAACGCCCTGCTTTCCACCGCGATCGGCATGGTGGAGGTTACGGGCATCACCCAGGAAATCTCCGAGATAATCGACGCTCCCGGGCTCATTTCAACCGTCCTCATGCCGTTCGAGGACGTCATTACGTTCGGTGTCAGCTTGATAGCCTATCCCGTCTCCATCGGCTCCGACATGCAGAAGATTCTCGACGACGAGTTGGCGGCGAACGCGGAAAAGCCGCCGATCCGTACGGCGGATGAGTTCATCGCCGCTTACGTGCCGTATTTGGAGAAAAAGCTCGAAGAGGACTGGCAGGAGTTCCAGCGTAAACTTGCCCGAGAAGACGATAAGAGGCGCGGTGTCGAGCAGATGCCCGAGGGACTTCACCGGGGATCGCTTGCGGGGTTGACGCCCGAGCAGCGCGCGGCGGCGGTTAGTCGCTGCGAAGCGGAGCGGTTGCGGCAAGTTGTCGGCAAGCTGGTCGATCAGATGCGTGCTTATGCGATAGCGAACCCTCCCCGGGGCACGCTCTCGGACGCTCTGGCCGATTTCAAGAAAGCGGATCTTCTTGATATGGCGAAGGCGCTCCCGGGGGTTGGTGCGTACCCGTCTTGGAAGAAGCAGCGGATCGTCGATGCGATAGCGGCCTCCTTGACGACGGAGGATAAGAACCATTCTCGTTTGCTGAATGACGTCACGCTGATGCCTGATAGCGAATACGAGCAGTTCGTCGAGATAGTCGATGCGGGCGGTGTCGTCGAGATGAGCGCGCAGGACGAACGTCTGCTCGCGTGGTTGGACGATCCCCCGTACATATTTCTTTACCGAGGAAGCAATGGGGACACCTTCTCTTTCGCCGTCATGCCCGAGGTTCGGGAGGCTTTTCTCTCTCTCAACCGAAATACGATAGAACGCGCTCGTGACCTCGTCGCGCTCATCGGTCATGCTGCTCGGCTCTGCGCGGATTTTTACGGCATGGTTCCGATCGATGAAGTTACGAGCATGTTCAATTCTTGCTACGAGGCGCCCTTCTCCGTCAGTGAAATGCAAGAGCTCGTCTTCAGCTATTGGTCGGAGATCGAGTCGGGCTTCGCCATTACGTTCGAGGGTGACGGGCTTTTCGTTTGCGACCCTTCGTTGAGCCTGGAGCTGCAAGACCTTGCATTGGGCGACGGGAAAGACGGCGGGAGGGGTAACGAGGGCGATTCGTCTTCCGACGAGAGCAGGGAAGGCCTTGTCGCATACAGGGAGTACCTGCTCCAACGGCATCTCGATGTTCCTCGACGCCCCTTCGATGAGATCGAGCGCTATGATTCGGTATACGACTGCGCGATGCAGCTCGAGTCGGCCGCTTTGCTGCGCTCGTGGCTTGACGCGCATGTCCCCGATGGTGAGGACGACGTCTTTTTCGCCGATGACCTTATGTCCGATATTGTGTTCGAGTGCCAGGGGGGTGTGAACCCCTCTGCAGTGCCGCAGTTGCTCTCCGAGGTGGGACTGTTCTGCGATATGGATCAGATAGAGGACCTGCTCGCCTTGGTCATGAGGTTCGCGAATGACGTTCCCTGTTGGCAGAACAACGGATACTCGCCCAATCAGCTGCTTGAGATGGAAACGGGGCGGCGCATGTTCTATAACGAGGACGGTCGCCCTGCGAAGGTGGGGCGCAACGACCCTTGTCCGTGTGGGAGCGGCAAGAAATACAAGAAGTGCTGCGGAAGGTAGCGCTGCGTCGCGTTCGCTGATGAGGCATCTCCCGAGGCGCTCTCAAATAGTTTGCGAAGGCGTGCGGCGGATTCGCTCCGGGTCGTCCCGGCCCGGCGGTACGTTATTCGGTTAGGGCGATGTCGCGTCGCCCCGCAGGGGTCGGGCCGCCCGAAACCTCACGGACGGCCCGACGCGTGGCGTGGATGAAAGCGCGCGGGTTCTAGGCCAGATCGCCCGCAGCCTTTACTTTCACGCGGTTCGTGTGGCCCGGATAGTATGCCAAGGGCACGTCCTCAGCGTCGATGACCTCGACGGTCTCGCGCACCGCGCCCGCCTCGACGGCTGCCTCGATCGCGGCTGCGCGGGCGGTTTCGAGGGCTTGCTCGCGCGGTACCTTGTCGTAATCGACGAGCGCCTCGTAAATTCCGCTCACCTTCGAGATAGCGGATCCTATGGCGTTCGCGCATCCCGCGTGCTCAGGTGCGAACACCTTCGCGGTGCCCGCCAGATCGTGGGGCAGCACGATGGCTCCGCCGCCCACCAGCACCACGTCGATCGGATCGCTCGAGACCTTCATCATGTCGATGGCGTCTTCCGCCAGATCGCGGATAACCTCCATCGCGCGCCTCGCCGTCTCCTCGGGGATGCCTGCGACAAGCGACGCGTCGCCCACTTCCGCCATGCCGAGGCGCACCGCCACGTCGGTCGCGGTCATGACGTCGCCGCCGAACACCAGCGCGCGTTCGGTGATCTCGTAGCCCACCGAGTCGGGGCCGACCGTCACCGTGCCGTCGTCGGCCACACGAACGATAGAGCCGCCGCCCAGGCCGATGCTCACCACGTCGGGCATGCGGAAGTTCGTGCGCACGCCGCCGATGGTGACCGCCACGCCGCTTTCGCGCGGGAAGCCGTTCGACAGCACTCCCAGATCGGTGGTGGTGCCGCCTACGTCGATCACGATGGCGTCGCGGCGGCGCGTCAGATAGCTCGCCCCGCGGATGGAGTTGGTCGGCCCGCACGCGATGGTGAGGATCGGGTAGCGTCGTGCGTGCTCCATGGTCATGAGGGTGCCGTCGTTTTGGGACAGATACACCTCGGCGTTCGTCACGCCCTTGTCGGCGAGACTCTGAGCGAAGCCCTCGGTGAAGCGCTTCGCCACCTCGTGCAACGCGGCGTTCAGGATGGTCGCGTTCTCCCGCTCGATGAGGCCCATCGAGCCGATCTCGCTCGAGATGGAGACGTGCACGTCCTGCCCGAGCACCTCGCGCGCGATCTCGGCGGCTCGCAGCTCATCGTCGTTTCTCACCGTGGAGAACACGCACGATATGGCGACGGACTCCACCTTGCCCTTCACGCCCTCGAAGAAGGAGCGGCATGCCGCCTCGTCGAAGGTGGCGAGGCGCTTGCCGTCGTACTCGAAGCCGCCCTCGATGATGGCGGAATCCACCGATACCGCCGCGATGTCGGCCGCCCAATCGACCATCGGGGGAATGCCCACGCTGGCGGGGGCGCCGATGCGCAGGACCGCGATGGGGGCGAGGCTCTTGCGCTCGACGATGGCGTTGGTGCACTGCGTCGTGCCGAGCATGGCTTGCGTGACGAGCGAGCGATCCACGCCGCTTTCGCTCAGAACTGCCTCCATGGCTCCCATGATGCCGCTGTATATATCATTCGACGTGGGGTTTTTCACCGCAGCGACGATGTTGAGATCTTCGTCGATCAAAACGGCGTCGGTGTTGGTGCCGCCGACGTCGATTCCCAGCTTGTACATCAGCTTCACGCTCCCTTCCGCAAAACGCGCTCTTCAACAGGGACGTAATCCGCGTCGATTCCGAAATACCTCGGTCCCACCAGGTCGATGCCCGCGGGCGTGCGCCACATGTCGAAGCATTCCAGGCCCACCACCATCACGCGCTTTCCGTACTTGAGCGCGTCGGTGGGGACGGGCGTGAACGTCTCGGTGTCCACCAAGCAGATGAGGTCGGGCGTGGTGGCCATGATGTCGCCGTCCACCGTGCAGCAGAGGTTCTCGTTTTGGAACTCGACGTCGGCGCTCGAGCCGCGGTAGTCGCCGATTCCCTCGAGGACCACACGGCCGAAGTTGAACGCCCCGCGCGTTTCGCGCAGCACGTCGGCGATCTTGCCCTTGAACAGCTTGTGGCCGCCCGTGACGCTGAGGAAGTACTGCTCAGGGGTCATCCCCGCCGCCGCAGCCTCGTCCTTCGCGCGTCTGATGGCGCGTCCGAGCTGCTCCGAGCGCGTGACGATGCCGTGCACGCCGAAGTCCTTCAGCGTGCGGTCGTCCATGCAGAACAGCGCGATGGTCAGCGTGCCGCCGCATACCATGGTCGCGGCGCGTGCGATGTCCTCGGTCCACTTGTTCGTCACCGTCGACAGAATGCCCGCGTTGCCTTTCTCGTCGATGTAGGCCATCGGGGACGCCGAGGCTCCGCCGATGGTGAACGTGACCATTTGAAGCTCGGGGAACGCGCGTCCCATGCCGTCGGCGTCGACCATGGGAATGCCCAGGCGCGCCGCTGCGGCGATGGGGAGCATCGAGTTGACGCCGCCCGCCTCCATGGGCATGGTCGCGTAGACGGGCTTGCCGTAAAACTGCGACACCATGTCGAACAGGCGCTCGAACTCGTTAGCTCCCACGCCTTTCTCCGTGAGGATCGTCGGCGCGCCCATGGAGGCCGCCGGCATGATGAACGCCCCTTCGGGCACTTCGTCGGCGCTGATCAGCTTAACCGGGCCGCATTCCTTCACGGCGCCGATCGCCGTGAGCTTGCCGATATAGGGGTCACCGCCCCCGCCCGCGCCGAGCAGCGCCGCTCCCAAGGCGATGTCTTCGATCTCTTGAATTCCGATCTCGCGCATATCGCCCTCCTGTTCCTGTTCTCGTCGGTTTCCCTTGTTGCAAGCTCGCAGGTCCCATCGTTCGAGAAGAAGGGCGGGACTTGCGAGCTCCTTCGCACGGGGAACTATTGTAGGGCCGGCCCCGTGCGTGGCGTCGATTATATCGGCCAACAGTGGGGCGGGGTGAAATCGGCGGTGACTCCATGGTTGAAGCGATGCCGGCGGCCCTGCGATGACGGTGATCTCGCATCCGCTGCGTTTCGCGGCGGCCGGTCTTGCGTCGGGCCGTCCGCTGCGGTCCGCGGTGATCTCTCGCCCGCTGCAGTTCGCGGCGATCGGTCGCGTTGCGGGTGCGTCCGCGCGCACCCGCTCAAATGACAATAAGGTTAAATGGGCGGACGTTGGTTGGCTGTGCGGCGGGTTCGCGATAAGATGCTCCCTATATTTTTTACAGAAGGCGTGCGCTCGCGTTGTGCGGGCGCACGCCGTTTAAGACTAAGGACGAGGGGTGATGAGATGGCCGAGGAAAAGGACATCGATTATTCTCTGCAACGGGTACCCGAGGATGCGAAGCAACCGTTTTGGCGTATCCTCTTTATCAGGATCGGCGCCATCTGCTGTGTTTCGCAGTTGATGCTCGGCGCCGCGCTCGGCTACGGCATGACGTTTTTCGACGCGTTTCTCGCGACGATGCTCGGCTCCGTGCTTTTGCAGGTGGTCAGCTGGGCGCTCGGCACCGCCGCCGCGCGTGAGGGCCTCTCGACCAGCTTGCTGTCCCGCTGGTGCGGCTTCGGCAAAGGAGGCTCCGCGCTCTTCGGCGGCGTCGTCGCCATCTCGATGGTCGGTTGGTTCGGGGTTCAAAACGCGGTGTTCGGCGAGGGCATGAGCAGCATCATTCCCTTCACGGACTTCCTGGGCGATTTCGAGTATCCGATTTGGGCCATCATCACGGGTTTGGGCATCACGCTCCTCGTGGTGTTCGGCATCAAGGCCATTGCCAACTTCGCCGCGATCTTCGTGCCCCTGTTCGTGATCGTCGTCATCGTTGCGGCGGGCATCGTGCTTCAGGATCATTCCGTCGCCGAGCTCGTCGTCGCCGCGCCTCCCGGACCGGCGCTTTCCCTGGGCGCTGCGACCACCATGGTCGCGGGCGGCTTCATCGCCGGCGCCATCTGCACGCCCGACTACGCGCGCTTCCTGAAGAACGGCACCCAGGTGTTCTGGATGACGCTCATCGGAACGTTCCTCGGCGAGTTGGGCATGAATCTTCTGGCGGTTCTTCTGGCCAACGCCATGGGCACTGAGAACATCGTCGACATCATGATGGGCACCTCCGGCGTGATCGGCGTCATCATCGTGGTCGCCTCCACCGTCAAGCTCAACGACATCAACCTCTACTCGTCCTCGCTCGGCCTTGCGACTATGATGAACGCCCTGTTCAACAAGAAGATCAGCCGCAATGCTTTGGTGTGGGCCCTCGGCATCGTCGGCACGTTCCTGTCGGTTATCGGCATCATCAACTACTTCACGAGCTTCCTCACGTTGCTCGGCGTGGCCATCCCGCCTGTTGCGGGCATCATGGTGGTTGACTACTTCATCCTGAAGCGCAACCGCCCGGCGCTTGAGCAGTCCCGTGCCAAAGGCGAGTTGCCGGCGAAGGTGGAGAACTGGAACCCCATCGCCATTGCCGTGTGGGTTGTGGGCTTCGCCATCGGCGAGGTCACGAGCATCCTGGCCATCGGCATTCCGGGGCTGAACTCCCTCGTTTGCGCGGGCATCCTGTATTGGATCGTGATGAAGGTGTACGCTTCCGTGAAGAAGCAGGACGTGGTCATCTTCAAGGAGACCGATCAGGTTCTGTAGGCGCGCTTGGAACGCGAGCTCCTCGAACGGGAAGGCGTCGCCGCCTGATGAAGCGACGCCCCCGGTTTCTTCGAGTTGAAATATCAGGTGAAAAGAGAATCCGTCCTCACTCGAGGGCGGATTCTTCGCATATGCGCCGGAAGCGGGCGTTCCCGGCGGGGCTTTTTGCGCTGCGGCGGTCGACTCGCGCGCGGCGGGAGCCGACCGCATGGGCGCGGTCGGCGCTGCGGGGGCAATCCGCGAAAGCGGGCCATCTCGCGTCGGACGCGCCTTGATTTAAGGAAGTTGGACGAGGTCGTACAGGTCGGGTCTGCGGTCGCGCAGATAGGGGCTCCTCTCCCGAAAATCGGCGATGCGGTCGAGGTCGATGTCGGCGTACAGGATGCCTTCGCGCTCTTCCTCGAGCTCGGCGATGATGTGGCCGCGCGGGTCGCACAGGTGCGTGTGCCCCGGCATCTCCAGACCCTCCTCGACACCGAAGCGGTTGACGGCGGCGAGGAACACGGTGTTTTCGAGCGCGCGGGCGGGCGCGTTGATCTTCCATACGTCCATGTCCTCGGCGCACCACGCCGAGGGGCAGAGGACGAGGTCGGCGCCTTGCACCGCCAGCATGCGTGCCACCTCCGGGAATCCCATGTCGTAGCAGATCATGATGCCGATGCGTCCGAAATCGGTGTCGAACACGGGGGTCTTGCAGCCGGAGCGGAAGTAGAAGCGCTCAAGGGCCCACAGATGCTGCTTGTCGTAATGGCCGAGCAAGGAGCCGTCGCGACCGATGATCACGGAGCTGTTGTAGACGACCCCGGTGAAGTCGTGCGTCAAGGCGAGTCCCGCCACCACGTAGCAGCCCGCTTCCGCGGCGGCTTTCCGCAGGGCGCTCACCGTGGGGCCGTCGATCGGCTCGGCCAGCTCGGTGATGCGCGGCCCGACGACGTTGAGCTGATAGCCCGTGGAAAACAGTTCGGGGAGCACCACGAGGTCGGCGTCTTGGCCCCCCGCTTCCTCGATCATGCGGCAGGCTTTCTCGACGTTCGCGGCGGTGTTGCACAGCTCGCTTTCGAACTGCACGAGCGCGAGGCGAACGGGGCGTTCGCGTCTGGTCATAAGCTTTCCTCCTGGGGGTAGAACATGACGGGGGGCGCCGCAGCAGCGTAGTGCGTGCGTTGTCGCGGCGCGCCTGGGGTGTGACGTGGTTGAAGCATCCTGTTGACGCAGCTGATGCGTTTGGGGAACGCGCGCGTGCTTCGCCGCGCGAACGTCGCGTTCGCCCGCGCGGCCGCGACCTCTACAGCTTCAGGTTTCCAACCGCCTTGGTGCGAATGCACAGGGCATCTCCGAGGTACGCCATCGGGATGATCTCCACATCGACGATCTCGACGGAGTCGGGGTCGGCACCCGCCTCGACGGCGTTTTCGCATGCGCGCTGCTTCGCCTCGGCGAGGGCGGTTTCGCGCGGTGTCTCGGTCAGCGAGAACACCTTCGAAACCTGGCCCGACACCTGGGATATCGCGGATCCCACGGCGTTGGCCACGCCGAAGTTCCCGGGGCGTATGACCTCGCTGGCTCCCTCGAGCTCTTCCGGCGACAGGATGGATCCGCCGCCGACGAGGATGACCTTCACATCGCCTGCCGAGGTCTTCATGGCGTCGACGGCGTCCTCGATGATGCGGGTTATCTCGGCGTAGGCGCCTTCGACCAGGTTCGCGTCGAGGTTCGCCACAAGCGAGGGATCCCCGACTCCTTCGGCGAGGCCCTTCGCCACCACGATGTCGGTGGCGGTGAGCGTCTTTCCGCCGAAGCAAAGCGCCTCCTCGGTGACCTTGTAGCCGACGCTGTCCGGGCCGACGGTGACGCGCCCGTCGTCGTCCGTGCGCACGATCGAGCCGCCGCCGAGTCCGACCGACACCAGGTCGGGCATGCGGAAGTTCGTGCGCACGTCGCCGATCTCGACGGCGATCATGCTCTCGCGCGGGAAGCCGTGGGCGAGAACGCCCACGTCGGTGGTGGTGCCGCCGATGTCGACGACCACCGCGTCAAGCTCGTTGGTCAAAAACGACGCGCCGCGAATGGAGTTGGTCGGGCCGCAGGCGATGGTGAAGATGGGGTAGCGCTTGGCGTAGTCGACCGACATCAGCGTGCCGTCGTTTTGGCAGAGGTACACCGCGATGTCGGCGAGCCCCTCCCCCTCGAGCGCTTTTTGGAAGCTGCTCGCCGTTGTGTGGGCCACGTCGTGCAGCGCCGCGTTCAGGATGGACGCGTTCTCCCGTTCGAGGAACCCGAGCGAGCCGATTTCCGAGGAGAGCGTGATGGGGAAGTCCTCACCGAGCATGTCGGCGAGGATGGCCGCCGCGCGCTTCTCGTGCTCGTCGGACACCGGCGAGAACACGCCGACGACAGCGGCGGACTCGAATCCCTCGTCGCGGATGACGGTTGCTATCTCGCGCAGCTCGTCCTCGTCAATTGCGCTGATCTCGCGACCGTCGAACTCGTTACCCCCGTGCGCCAGGAAATCGCGCACGCGCATGGCGTCTTTGAGCACGTCCGGCCAGTCGGCCATGCAGCTGATGGCGGTCGTCGCGGGCGCGCCCAGACGGATGACCGCCACCTTGTTCAGGCGCTTGCGCTCGACGATGGCGTTGGTGCAGTGCGTGGTTCCCAACATGGCGTAGCCGATGTTCGCGGCGGCATCGCCGCCGATTTGGGAGAGCACCTCGTGCATGGCCGCTTTGATGCCGTCCATGACGTCTTCGGTGGTGGGGCTTTTCGTCGCGGCGATCAGGTTCAGATCCCCGTCGATGATGACGGCGTCGGTGTTGGTGCCGCCGACGTCGATGCCCAACCTCCAGTTGCGCAGGTTGTCCAGGCTCATTACTGTTCCTCCCCCTTAACCGCGCGGGCCGCCATGCGATCCTCCACGGGAACGTAGTCGATGTCGTAGCCGAAGGCGCGCGGCCCGACGACGGCCAGGCCTTCGGGCGTGCGCCATTGCGGGGCGCAGGGCATGCCCACCACGACGATGCGCGCGCCGTACTTCAGCCCCTCGGTGGTGACCGGCGTGCCCGATTCCATGTCGAGTGACATGATGAGGTCGGGCGCCGTGGTCACGGGTTCTCCGTCGAGCAGTGCGACCAGGTTCTCGTTCTGGTACTCCACCACCAGCTGGGATCCTTTGAACTCGTCGAGGCCGTCGACGATGGCGCGACCGCGCACGAACATGCCGTCGGTGCGGCTTTCGACGTCGATCACCTTGCCGCGGAACAGGCGGAACCCGTCGGTCACGCCCAGCACGGCGTCGATGGGGTCGGTGTGCTGCTCGCGCGCCTCGCGCAGCGTGCGGCCGATTTTCTCGCACAGCGTCGGGGTGTTGGGAATGCAGAAGTCCTTCAACTGCCGCCCTGTGCAGGGATACGATGCCAAAATAGTGTAGCCGCCCATGACCGACGTAGCCTGGCGGGCGATTTTCTCGAGCCAGCGATCGTCGATGCCGCGCACGGTGACGGTGTTGCCCTTCTCGTCGGCGAGCACTGCGGGCTGTCCTTTGACGCCGTTGATGCCGAGCGTGGTCATCTGAAGCTCGGGGAACGCGCGTCCCATGAGGTCGCAGTCGATGACGGGGATGCGGCGCGTCGCGCCCAGGATGAACGGGATGGTGGAGTTCACGCCGCCGGCTTCGACGGCGTAGATGGCGTAGGGCGTCTGGCCGAGTTCGCGCACGAGCTCGTCGTAGGTCGACATGGGCTCAAGGCCGCTGCAGATCTTCTCGACCATGATGGTCGGCGCGCCCATCATCTGGGAAACGCACACCAGCGCATCGTCGGGGACCTCGTCCGGCGTGATGAGCTCAACTTCGCCGTATTTGCGAATCGCCTCGATGGCCATCAGCTTGCCGACGTAAGGGTCGCCCCCGCCGCCGGCGCCGAGGACGGTCGCGCCAAGCGCCATATCCTCGATTTCCTTAACACCGATCATTCTTCGCATGGAAAACGCTTCTCCCTTCTCAACCTTGAGGGTTGCTTTCTCTCTCGAGTCGTTTTGAATCGTGTAAAACTGATTATCATGGAAACCGTTTCTGAAAAGTGCGTCAACAACGTTAAAGAAAGGTCCTTTCTCATGATCTTCAAGCATCTCGTCGAGTTATACGACATCTTGGACTCTCCTGCGGCGAGCGGCGCTGCGGCGGTGGCGTATCTGCGTTCCATCGATCCGTCCTGTGACGCCGAGACCTACGTGTTGGAGGGTGCGAAGGGGTCGACCGACATGGTGCGCGTCCGCATTCCCGGCTCGCGCGGCAAATCGGTGGGCGGAGATGCGCCCACTATCGGGCTTTTGGGCCGCCTGGGCGGATTGGGCGCTCGCCCCGAGCGCATCGGGTTCGTGTCCGACGGCGACGGCGCCTTGGTGGCGCTGGCTTGCGCGGCCAAACTGCTGTCGATGCGCGTGCGCGGCGACGTGCTGCCGGGCGACGTGATGATCTCCACGCATGTGTGCCCGTGCGCTCCGACGTTTCCCCATAAGCCCGTCGCGTTCATGGGCTCGCCCGTCTCCACGGCGGACGTGAACCGCGAGGAGACGGGGTCGGAGGGGGATCTCGACGCCGTGCTGGTGGTGGACACCACCAAGGGGAATCGGATTATGAACGAGCGTGGGTTCATGATTTCCCCGACGGTCGTCCAGGGCTGCATCATGCGGGTGAGCGAGGATCTGGTCACGCTGATGGAGATCTCGACCGGCAAGCGAGCCCGCACCTACCCGCTCTCCATGGCCGACATCACGCCGTATGGAAACGGGCTGTACCACCTGAACTCCATCCTGCAGCCTTCGACCGCCACCTCCGCGCCGACGGTGGGCGTGGCCATCACCTGCGAGACCGCGGTTCCCGGCTGCGCGACCGGCGCAACGCATCTGGGCGACCTCGACGAGGCGGGCTCGTTCATGATCGAGGTGGCGAAGGCGTTCGGCGAAGGCGCCTGCTCGTTTTACGACAAAGCCGAGTTCGACCTGTTCCGTGCGCGTTACGGCTCGATGGAGCATCTGCAGGGGATGGGCAACTTGCCTGCGGAAAACCCCGAGGCGTAAAGACGCGGGATCTTGCGCGCGGAGGGCGCCTGCTTCTCGCGGGCGTCGCCGCTGCGCGTTGCTCCGCTTCTGACGGAGCCTACGGACATGGCTATCGCAGGCTCCTCGCGGGCGCCCGCTTCCCTCCTTCGGTCGGTTCTTGGTGTGCCCGGTATTCCCATTTGGGAATACCAGGCACGGATTGGGAGAATAATTCCAAATGGGAAGATCTAGCCTGCTTTAGCCAGCGTGATCCCATCTGGGAAGATCTGAGAAGAGAGGCGGTCTTTGTGGAGGTGATTGCTGCCTGCGAATCTCGTAATGCTGATGGCAAGATCGGAGGTGCGGAAGGTCTCGGCGTCGTTATACGCAAGCGCAGGATCAAGCTGGGTCTGGCGCAGGTTCGGCTTGCCGGAACGCGTCGTTGCTCGCCGCGATTCGTAGGAGAGCTTGAGCGAGGTGTTGCCGGGGGGGGGGCAACGTCAAGCAGGTCATCCCTGCTTGCAAAGTGCCGGAGATAGATCTGTTCGCGAAGGCGAGGGGCGAGCAGCGTGGGCATATAGATATGTCGTGGTTGCTCCGCCTTCGAATCATTCGATGAAGCGGTGCGCGAAGTGCTGCGAGGCGTCGAATCTCCCGCCATGGACGGGATTATCCCGGTGTGAAACGCTGTGTCGACATAGCTCTTGAGAGCAGTGTGTCGAGGTCGCGCCTTCCGCTAGTACCTGCCGTCGAGTTCTTGGGTCAAGCGCTTGATGGCGGCGCGTGTGTTCGCGAGCGTTTTCGTGTAGAAGTGCGCGCCCGACCTCACGCCGATGTCGAGGCCGGCTTCCGCCTTCTTGTACCACTCCAACGCCTTTTCGGGGTCGAACGCGCAGCCGATGCCGTTCTCGTATGCGTCGGCCAGACGCAACGCGATGCTTCCCCACACGTGAGGCGGCATGCCGTCTTTCAGTTCGAAGGCGCGTGTGTACCACGCGAAGGCCTTCTCGGGATCTGCCTCGCAGCCGACGCCGCGCTTGCACAGGTCGCCGAGCTTGTAGCACGCCTCCGCGTCGCCGTGCTCGGCGGCGTAAAAGAAGCATTCGAACGCGCGTTGCTCGCGAGGGTAGGGGCGCGTGTAGTCTTCGACGTTTTCGGTTTGTCGGTGGTCGACGAAGTAGTGCCCTTCGCATCGATCGTAGCTGTAGATGTAGCCGAGGTCGACATATGCGTCGACGTTTCCCTTCGCAGCCGCGTGCAGGTAGAGGATTTCCGCCGCTTGGAAGCACTCGACGCGTGCGTGGCGGTCTTCCGCGTCGGTGTAGCTCATGCCCTCGCGGTAGTAGTCGGCGCCGTACGACAAGGCGATGCTGCCGTCGGGGTCGGTCATGCCCTCCCAGGGGTAGACCATGACGTACGTGCGCCCGTGGTTTTCCCCGTCGTCTCCGATCAGGCGCTGCGTGATCCAGATGCCGGGGATGGGGTCGTTGCTGCCGTACCAGCTCTGATCGATCTCGAACACGGGCGCATCCGAGCGAATGCGCCCTCTGCCGTTGGTGAACAGGGCGTTTTCATCGCTTGTGTTAGTCAACTAACGTCACCTCCATATGAAGCTTGTTCCACTGCCCGCGAACTTCTCTTTCGAAGACGGTGCCCGTGAGTTTTTTGCCTCCGTCCATGAGCCGCGCGAGAATCTCGTTGACGTCGCAGGGGACGAAGCCGAGCCTTTTGCCCTCGTGCATGACTTTGATGGCCCATCGGTCGTGCAGGTTGCCCGCGTCGCGGACGAGCTTCACGTCGGCGGGGAGCTCGATGCCGTCCAAAACGTCATCGATGCCGACGATGTGGCTGGTTCCCGCCACCATGACGTCTTCGCAGAGCGTGATGGTGGTTGGGAAGGGCATGTCCGCGTTCAGGCCCTCGCCCGTCTCGTTCGCGGTGCGCAGCAGCAGGCTTGCGGCTTGCTGTGTGATGGCAAGGTCACTCATCGCTTTCCTCCTTGAGCTGCTGATAACGTCTTGCGTAATGGTCGCACGCCCTGCGGTGCTCTTCGGCGCGTGCTTTCAGCTCGTTCACCGTGTCGGCCACCCAATCGGGATCGTCGAGTTTGTCGCCGAGCAGATAAGGGTCGCTTGATTTGAGCGACTCGAGCTTCTCGCGCGCGACGGAGATGCGCGTCTCGACCAGCTCGAGTTCCACTGCGGCTTCGCCCTCGTTTGCGGGCTTCCGCTGATTTTTGCCCAAGTGTCCGGTGGCGGCTTCGACTGAGCGCAAAAGCTCGAGGTCTCCGCGCTCGTAAGCCGCTTGCGCGATGAGGAAAAAGCGCTCGCACTCTTCTTCGTTTCCCGCGTTCGCATCGGGATGGAGACGCTTGATGAGCGTGCGGTGGAGCCTTTTCAACTCGCGAGCGTCGCGTTCGTTCATTGCACGGGAGGCCGCGCGGTTGCTGAGCGCGTCGAGATAGTCTTGGACGTGCACGTTCAGCTGCGCCTCCCATTCTGCGAACTCTCCTTCGAGTTGTTCCTCGATGGCCTGATCTGCGACGCTTTGCCCTCTGTTGACCTGCGCTTGCGCGAGGGCGAGCTTTCGCTTGGCTCGTCGTGCCTCGATTTCGGCCTTGAGAAGATCGTTTTCGAAGCAGGCGATCTTCACGTTGTAATCCTGCAGGATGCGCGGGTTGACCTGAAGCTCGATATGATCGATCTCGAAAAGGAGGTCGGCGAGCCTGTCTCGCGCTTGCGCGAGAAGGCGGGGGAGATCGCTCGTATCGGCTGCGATGTCGCTTGTGGGGAAGGGGTTGCCGGGCGTCGGTGCCTCGGTGCCTCGGCGTGTTGCGCTCCTTGCCTGCGTCTGGTGCTCGTTTTCGGCCATGTTGCTCCTCCTGTTGCGACTTCGGGGCTTTCGGGTGCTTGCCCGCATTTCGCCCATGGGAGGACTGTACCTTGTTCGCTCCAATGAGAATGTACGTGAAAGCGGACAAGCTGATTATTTTTTTGCTCCACGGTGGTTGCGTCGAGAAAACCGAGAAATGTCCCGTTTCATGGACATGCGGCGACCTCGTTCGACTGTACCATCGCTTGCATAAGGAAACGAAGCGATGAGGGGAGAAACCATGGCGGCTCAATCACGCTATATGGACGACTTCAATGTTGCGGGAATGCGCTATTGGGACGGTGCGACCGTGCTGGATAAACTCAAGCCCGGCAAGAAGCTTCGCCTGGTCGCGGAGCCTCGAAACCGACATGATCCGAACGCGGTCGCCATCTATCGCAAGGACGTGAAGATCGGGTACGTGCCTCGGGCCAATAACGCGATGATCGCCCAGCTGCTGCGTTTCGGCCATCACGACGTGGTGGAATGCCGGATCCTCAAGGTCGATTCCGGGGCGGACACTTGGAATCAGGTGCGCGTCGGGTTGTACATGGTGGACAAGACGGCGTAAGACGGCGGCGCCCCGCATTCGGGGGAATACGGGGCGCATGGGCGGTTTGGGTTAGAGCGCGTCGGGGCGTCTTCGGCTTACGTTAACGTGCGGGCTGCGGCTGCGGCCTTCGCCTCCATGGCTTCGTTGGCGTCTTCGAACGAAAGCGCGCCGGTGGGGCAGTTGCGAACGCAGGCGGGCTCGAGTCCGAATTGCGTGCGGGCGTAGCAGCCGTCGCATTTCTGCATCTTTCCGTCGCTTCCGAAGCGGGGCGCGCCGAAGGGGCAGGCCATCGCACAGGCGTGGCAGCCGATGCACAGGCTCTTGCGCACGATGACGTTGCCGGTCGCAGCGTCGCGAACGATGGCTCCCGCAGGACATGCTCTGATGCACGCGGCGTCCTCGCATTGCATGCAGGCGATGGATACGTTCACCTCGCCCGCGCGTTCGCCCCGTTCGGGGATATGCTCTATGCGGCGCCACGAGAGGGCGTCCCTGACGGTGTCGAGGTCGTTTTGATCCATGCACGAAACCACGCACGAGTAGCATCCGATGCACAGTTCCGATTTGAAGATGATGGACTTGCGGTTTTTGCCGGTCATGGTTTACGCCTCCTTTCTCTCGGCGTTCGAGGGCGTGACTTTGCAGAGCATCGAGCGGGATCCGGGGAAGCCCGAGATGGGGTCGAGGTAGTCGCCCGCCATAAGGTCGTTTCCGTTTGCCTCGGGCCAATCGTGGTACAGGTGAACATCGCCTTCGCGCACGGTGTCGGTCAGATGCGCCTTCACGCTTACGCTGCCGTACGGCGTGGTAATGTCGACGGCGCTGCCCTCGACGATGTGCGCGCGAGCTGCGTCGGCGGGGTTGATGTCGCATGTGGGATCGGGCGCGAACTGGCGAATCCAGGGCATGCGGAACATCCTGCTGTGCTGAAACATGGGCTTGCGGGCGCCGATGCTGAGGACGAGCGGGAATTCGGCGGCTATGTCGGGTGCGGACGCGGGGCTGAGCACGGGCTCGCGGTAGGAGGGCAGCTCCTCGAAGCCTGCGCCTTCGGTTTGCGCCAGAACCTCGGAGGCGAACTCCAGCTTGCCCGAGGGCGTGGCAAACCCGCGCGTGAGGTATTTGCGTTCAGGGGCGAATTGCGGGTTGGGCACCCACATGCCGCCCTGGTGCTTCTTCAGCTCCTCGACGGTAAGCTCGCTTGGCTCGAGCATCCAGTCGATGCACGCCTCGAAGCCCGATTCGAGCAACGCGTCGTCAAGGCCGAGACGCTTCGACAGCTCGCAGATGATGTCGAAGTCCGAGCGCGCTTCGCCGACCGGCTCGATGGCTGGCTGGGATAGCATGACGTAGCCCGCGGGCCAGCAGCGTAGCTCGCTGCGCTCAACCGACGAGCATGCGGGCAGCACGATGTCGGCGTATTTCGCGCTGTCGGTGAGGAACAGATCGACATCGACGATGAAGTCGAGTTTGCATAGCGCCTCGAGGAAGCCTTGCGAGTCGGGGAACATGCGGTAGTTGAGACCCATGCAAAACGCCGCTTTCAGCGGATAGGGCTGCTGCGTTTCGATCTGCCGTGGGATGTCGCACGCTTGCGCTTGCGTGACGAGGCGGTTCCACACGGGGAATCGCGTGCCGCCGATGCGTTCGGGCAGGGTGTCCAGCTCGGAAGCCCGCGTGAACGCGCCTTCGCGCGAGGGGAAGCCGCCGACCATGTGAACCACCGAGGGCGGGTTCATCATGTTGCCGCCGTGGATGTCGATGTTGCCGGTCAAGCCGATCAGACAGAACACCGCACGGTAGTTCTGCACGCCGTTGGTGTGATGAACCACGGGCGCGGCGCTCGTGAGGATGCTGGCAGGTTTTGAGGTGGCGTACAGGCGTGCGGCTTCGCGGATGAGGGCGGCGTCGACGCCGGTGATGCGCTCGGCGCGTTCGGGCGTCATCTCGGCGGCAAGTTCGGCGAAGCGGTCGAACCCATGAGTCCATTCGGCGACGAACGCGCGGTCGTAGAGGTTCTCGGAGATGATGACGTTGGCCATGGCGAGCGCCAGCGCACCATCGGTGCCGGGGCGCAGCTGAAGGTGGATATCGCAGTGGCTCGCCATGTAAGTGACGCGCGGATCGACCACGACGAGCTTCATGCTCTCGGCGCGACGTCTGTTGATGCTTTTCATGTTGAGCGTTTTCGCGGCGGCGGGGTTGCATGCCCACAGCATGCAGCACCGCGAGGTCTTCATATCGGCTGCGGCGGGCGCTCCGTAGGTGAGCTTTTGCGCCATGATGGTGGCGGTGGAGCAGGTGCTCGATTCGGTGCAGTAGTTCGGTGAGCCGAAGTCGATGGACAGGCGTTGCAGGAACGCGCGGAAATGCTTGGGGTAGCCTGCGAAGAAGATGACCGACTCCGCGCCGTGCTCGGCTTTGATGGCGTTGAGCCTGTCCGCGATCTCGTCGAGCGCCTCGTCCCAGCTGATGCGTTCGAACGCGCCCTCGCCGCGCTCACCGACGCGGCGCAGCGGGGTCTTCACGCGTTCTTCGCTGTAGACGTACTGGCGGGTCGCCGCGCCCTTCGCGCAGAGCGTGCCATGAGAGTGAGGCGCTTCCTTCGAGCCCTCCACGCGGATGATCTCGCCGTCCTTGACGAACAAATCGAGGCAGCATTGCGTCATGGGATCGCAGATGGTGCAGATGGATTTCCTCACCTCGATTCCTGTTTCGGGGCCGGGAACCTTGCCCTTTTCCCTGAGTTTCAGCTCGTCCATGTCGGTCTCCTTCGCTCGTTCCTTTCGTTTTTCGTTGGTTTCCACCGTCTCGGCGACGTCTGTTAAAGCGCGTTGCGGAAGATCTCCGCGCGAATTCTTCCTATGGCGTCGACTGCCGGACTGAACAATCCTCGTTCGTCGGCGAGCGCGACCATGTTGAAACCTACGAGCATGGGCTCGCTTCCACGCTGCTCGTAGGCCTTTAGCGTGTATGCGCCGCTCGCTTCGGTCTGCTCGAGGAAGATCTCGCTCTCGGCGCCGTTGCCGAGCGGTGCGTCTTCGGGGATGCGTCCTGCCGAGGCGAACAGCGCGCGCCCGACGCGGATGGTGTTCGCGGGCAGGAAACCCGGGTACGCGCGATCCTCGGGATCGTCAATCGGGCAGCCGAGATACGCGGCCATGCTTGCGCCCGCTGCGGCGCCCATCGCTCGCGCTTCGACCCAAAGCCCTGCGATGCCCGAACCGCCCGTCAGGCAGGGAGCTTGCGCGACGTCTCCTGCGGCGAAGATGCCGGGGACGCTGGTTTGCATGAGGCGATCGACCACGATGCCGCGGTCGATTTCGAGCGAGCCCTCGGCGATGAATCCGATGTTGGGCGTCATACCGTGCGCGACGAGCGCGGTGCTGAACGTCCGCGGCAGCCCGTCTCCTTCGAGGAGGACGCTTAGGCCGCCGCCGTCGAGCCGCTGTGCGGAGGCGACCTTTCGCCCGAGCGCGAGGTCCACGCCCTGGTCGGCGATCAGGCGTTCCATGCGAGTGGCGGCGGACGGGTGAGCCGCTTTCCTCAGAATGTGCGTGCTGCGCCCGAGCATGGTGACGTGTGCGCGGCGCTTAAGGCAGGTTTCGACGGCTTTGAGCGCTACCATGGAGGTTCCCGATACCAGCACGTGCGCGTCTTCCGCGTCTTCGAGCGCAGTGGCGAATGCTTCGGCGTCGCCGATGGTGCGCAGCGTTAGAGGGTCGCATGCGCCGAGCGGGCCTGCGTTGCTGGCGCGAGGGGTCGATCCCGTCGCGATGAGACACGTGGAGAAGCGCCAGGTGCGCCCGTTTCCGCCTGCGACCGTGCGCCGTGCGGCATCGAGGTGGGCGATGGTTTCGTGCGGTACCACGGTAAGGTCGCGTGCCTCGACGTCTCGCTCATGCCAGAGAAAGCAGTTCTCGCGCCCGATTGCGCCTGCGGCGTGGTAGGAGGTGAGGACGGGGCTCGAGGGCAGCGCTTCGCCGTCGGTTATGACGACGATTTCACCTGCGTAGCCCGCGCCGCGCAGCGCGTCGATGGCGCTCATGGCGGCAGGGCCGAACCCGAGTATGACGACGGGGTCGCTTGGAGGGTCGTTTCGCATGCTCATCCGATCTCTCGATGTTTGCCTGCTCAAACGATTATAGACCTGCGATTTCGTTTGCGCCGTCTTGCGCCACGTGCCTGCAGGCGCGCGGCGTCAGCGCGTTTTCCGTATGGCTTCGGGGATGAACGCGATCACGTCTTCGGGGATGACGCTGACGTCGGTGAGTTTTTCCGCCGCGCATGAGCCCGCTCGTGCGTGGAGCAGCGTGCCGAGGGCCGCCGCGTCGAAGGCGTCGAGGCCTTGCGCGAGCAGCGCCGCTACGATGCCCGCCAGCACGTCGCCCGTGCCCGCCTTCGCCAGCGCAGACGTTCCCTCTCGCATGAGGTAGTGTCGTCCGTTGCCGACGATCAGCGTATCGGGCCCTTTGAGCGCGACGATGGCGTGGTAGGCGCGCGCCAGCACCTCGGCGATGTCGCTTGCAGACCCCGGGTTCTCGCCGATGCCCTCGCATAGCCTGCGCGCTTCGCCCGCATGGGGAGTCAGCACGAGGGGGGCGTTGTTGCCGAGGCGGGCGTCAAGCTGCTGCGGCGATCTTTCGGCTGCGAGGGCCGCGAGCGCGCCGAGAGCCCCTGCGTCCACGACGGTGGGGAGGCGGGAGTCCAGCGCGATCTCGAGCAGATCGCGCGTGACGACGTCGCTTCCATCGGTGCCGGGTCCCACGAGCACGGCGGCGTTGCGCGAGGCGTCACGGCGAAGCGCTCTTGCAAGATCAAGGGAGTCCCACGGGCGCACGACGAGCGAGGGGCGTCCCGCGCGCACATCGTGAACGGCGTCGGGTGCGCTCCACACCTGCGTGTACCCGGCGCCCGAACGCTGCGCCGCCCGCGCCGCCAGCGCTGCGGCGCCGGGGTAGGCTCCGCTTCCGCCTACGATGTGCACGATTCCTCGAGAGTACTTGTTGTCCTCGGCCCCGGGGTGGGGGACAAGTCGTGCGAAGTTCGCTTCGGTGTAGGTGCTCGGCTCCATGCTTCCTCCGTTTCGGGGCGTTCGTTTCAGGCGCGGGATGCGCGTTTTTTTGGCGGTGCGCGGGCTAGATGACGTGCACGTCTCCCGACCTGAACGCCGACACGCGTGGGCCGAGCACCCGGGCGAGCGTGCTTACCGCTTCGCCCGTGCAGTGCCCGGTCAGCACGAGCTCGATCCCCGATTCATCAAGGTCGTGCGCGAAGGCCACGACCTCGTCTTCGCTTCTGTCGTACAGGTGAAGCCCGCCGACGATGGCTTTCACGCGTTTGCCGGGGAAGGCCCGGCGTGCTTCCTCGATGATGGCCGCAGCGCCTGCGTGCGAGCAGCCGGAAACGACGACGATGTCGGTCCCCTCGGCGAGCACGAGGGAGTGCTCGTGGGCGAAATCGTCGGCGCTCAGTTTCTCGCCGTGCTTCACCAGCATTTTCTGCGCCTCGCCCACGCCGAGAAGCCCCGGCGTCGAATGCTCGAGCGTCCATGCGCCGGGCCCGATCGGGGTTACGCCTTCGTTTCGAACGAATCGGTCGCGATGCTGCTCGAGAAGCCCCCGCTCGATGCCGATGTACTCGAGCTCCCCTTTAGTCGCCGACCAGCAGTTTTCCTCCGTCGCCTTCGCCACGAAGACGGGAGCTCGGCGGTTTCGCGCGAAGAACGAGCGCAGTCCGCCCGCGTGGTCGAAGTGGGCGTGGCTGAGCACGCAGGCGTCGACGGTGGACAGGTCGATGCCCAGCGCGGCGGCGTTTTCGGCGAACGCGTCGGTTGCCCCCGTGTCCGCTAGATAGACGGCGCCTTCGTGCTCGATGAGCAGGGAAAGCCCCCATTCGGCTTTAAGCCCTTCGTTGGCGTTGTTGTCGATGAGCACGGTTATCTTCATGACGGCCCTTTCGTCGCGCTGGCGAAGCGGACGCTGAACTCGGGGTTTTGAGTCTCGTTTTGGATCGGCCGCATCGCGTTTCGTCTCATTCTCCTCCATTTGAGATGGATTTGCCATTGCCGTTCGAGGAGGGTTCGTGGTTCCCTTCTTTATATGGTACGGTTGGCGGCGGCGCTTGGGTCTGCCGGCAAAGCGCGCGGGCGGCCGGCGGATGAGGCGCGCGGGCTGGTTGACGTAAGCGCTCGGGTTGGCCGGCGAAGCTCGCAGGTTGGTTGCGGGTGAAGCATGCGAGCCGACGGCAGGCAAAGTATGCGGGCTGGCCGGCGAAGCTCGCAGGCGCATGTTTCGATAGCGGGGGAGGGCCTCATCGGCGGCCTTCCCCTTTTTGCGGAAGGGCATGAAGTGGAAGAGAATACGAAGGATTCTGCAAGGAAAGAGATAAAGTTCCGGCATGGTGTGCTGGCTTTCGGTTTGCTCGCCGTGGCGATGCTCGGCTGCGTGGTGGGTCTTGGCACCGAGCCGCAGATCCCCATGGTCATCGGGTGCGCGATAGCGGCGGGTATCGCGATGTATCTGGGCTTTCGCTGGGATGAGGTCGTCGATTTCATGATGCGCGGCATCCTCGACGCCATGGAGGCGGTGCTCATCCTCATGTGCATCGGCATGCTGGTGGGCGCTTGGATTGTGTCGGGCACGGTGCCCACGCTCATCTACTACGGCCTGAGCGTCATCAGCCCGCAGCTGTTCCTCCCGATCGCCTTCCTGGGTACGCTTCTGGTAGGCATTGTGCTGGGATCTTGGGGCGCGGCGGGCACCATCGGCATCGCCTTCATGGGCATTGCGGCAGCGCTTGATATTCCGCTCGGCATGGCGGCGGGTGCCATCATCGCCGGCGCCTACGTGAGCGAGATCGCCTCGCCTCTGACCGACGGGCCGGTGTTGTGCGCGGCGCTTGCGAACGTGAGCGTGTTCAGCCTGTGCAAGCGCTTCCTTCCTCTTGTCGTGGCGGTGTGTCTTATCAGCACGGGTTTGTACTTCCTCATCGGCAACTCGCTGGGCGCGGGGGTGACCGAGGCGGGCACCAGCCGCGTCGAGGAGCTCCTGTTCGCGCTCGATCAATCGTATGCGATAGGGCCTCTCACCCTCATCCCCCTGTTCGTGATGATCGTCTGCATCGCCGTGCAGGTTCCGGCGATTCCGTCGTTTCTGCTCGGCGTGCTTCTGGCGGTCGTCGAGGCGGTCGTCTTACAGGGCGCTCATCCGGGCGTTGCCATCGAGGCGGCGAATTCGGGCGTTGTGTCGGCCACGGGCTTCTCGATGCTCGATGAGCTGCTTTCCACCGGCGGCATCGTCGAGATGCTTCCCACCATCTCCATCGTCATCTTGGTCATGGCGTATGTGGGCATCATGCAGCACACGGGCTTGATCCAGTCCCTGGTCGAGCCCATAACGTCGCGATTGAGAAGCTTCAGCTCACTTGCCGTGGCGACGGTGGGAAGCGGCGCGGCGTTCAACATCCTCATGCCCGACCAATACCCCTCCATCGCCATGTCGAGCAAGATGTACGGTGGCGCGTTGGGAAAGCATGGTGCGGCGGGGGAGCAACATCGTCAACTCGAGCGCCGGCATCACCTCGGTTCTCGTTCCATGGAACACATGCTCCATCTACATGGTCACCATCCTGGGCGTCTCGTGCATCGAGTACCTCCCGTTCGCATTCTTCTGCTATCTGTACCCGACGGCGGTTGCGGCGATGGCGGTGCTGTTCGGGAGAAAGCTCGGATGGAGCGCACGCACGTCGGGTGAAGGTGCCTTGTAGGGACCTCGCTGCACCCTCGCGGAAACCGGCTCGCCCTCCTTGCGGCGCCGCTCATCATGCGCTATCGACTTCGACCTTGCGCGCTTGACGCGGGATATACAATAGTCGGACCGTTTTTGCCGCCGTTTCATGTGATTCGAGGAGAGCGCAGTGCCGCACGTACGCAAATCGAAGCTCGTCGAGGAACGTCTGAAAACCTATGCTGACTTCCTGGTCGCCGATCCTTCTTCGCTGCGCGGCTTGTGGCGGCGGCGTTTCGGACGTCCCGATGCGAGGCTGCACGTCGATTTGGGGTGCGGGAAGGGTTTATGGATCTCGCGTGCCGCGCAAGCGCTGCCGGGTGATGCGTTCGTCGGCATCGACAACGACAGAACCTGCGTCTCGTTTGCGCTCGAGCGCATCGGCTCCGCCCGGGCGGGTAACGCGCTTGTCGTGTTCGACGAGGCGCGCAGCTTGCGCGAGCTGTTCGCCCCGGGTGAGATAGACGTTTTGCACGTGAACTTCCCCACGCCGTTTCCCCGGAAGAAGGAGGCGGCAAGTCGCGTCACCAGCTCCGCGCGTCTTATGGAGTATCGCGACCTCCTGGCTCCCGACGGGAGGATTCAGCTGAAAACCGACAGCCAGCCGTTGTTCGACTTCACGCTCGAGCAACTCGATCGCGCGGGGTACGAGGTCGTGCAGATGACGCGCGACATGCGCGATGGGGGCTTCGCCGCTTCCTGCGAGGATCTCGTCCCGAGCGCCTACGAGGAGAAGCTGGTGGCGAAGGGTGCGCGTGTGCTTGCGCTTCATGCCGTGGTGGGCGCCCGCCCCGTCGATTTCATCCCTGAGGACCTCATCGGTTTGGCGCAGTATCTGCCCGAGGATCTCGATGCGCTCGATTACGCTCCCCATGGCATGGAAGATACCGTGGCGAACCTGCGCAACCGCAAACGCAACGCCGCTGCGAAGGAGGAGCGCCTGGCGGGGCGCAGGTGATGCGGTCGGGTGAAAAACCCTTGCCTGTCCCATACGAGGGACTTCGCGAGACGTTGCGTGGCGTAGAATGCGAGCAACCGATAAGAGATAGGAGGGTTCGCATGACGGATTGCGGCATGCATTTTCTGTACGGCAACACAAACGATTCCTCGTGCGTTCCCGATGCCGGCTGTTTTGGGTACGAAAAGGGGCGACCATCTTCCCAGAGCGCTCGGGCGGCTTCTGCGGAGAAGGCGCGTTCGTGCGCGACGGCCACTGTGTCGCAACCGTTTTTCGGCGGTGTCCAGACGGCCCCCCTTGATGAGATTTGCGGGCGCGCGTTGGAATTGTCGCTGAAAGCCGCGCGACCGGGACCCGTGCTCGACGCTGACGGGGCAATGGTCCTCAGCGCGTCTTTTCGCGGCGGCGATCTATCGTCGCTTGATGCGCTGATCGGGCAATACTTAGTTGACGCGTTCGTCGTTTGGGAATGTTGGGACGACTGCGAGGCGGCCTCGTCTCCGCTGCTTCTGCGCTTCGAGGATTTCGATGCGGTTTTTTCCGCTGATACGGAAGAGTCTTTCTCGCTGTGGTGCGGCTCGCTTGACGTGGCGGCGCCGATGAAGGGTGCTTTCGAAGACGATGAGCGCGATGGCGAGAACGAGCGAACATGCTACGCGTGGATGCGGACGGGTGATTTCTCCGAGGCCGTAGGCTGCCGTCTCGATCGCGCTGAATGCGCGGCGTCTAATGCGATTGAACTTGACTTCGAAAGTCTCGAGGTTCGTCTTGAGGCGGATGGGCCGTCGGCGAGGCGTCGATTCGTCGCGTCACCGACGGCTGCAGAAGATGCATGCGGAGATGTTGTCGAGCTTTAATCCTCGAGGAGGTTTTCGAGGTAGGCTCGGTATTGCTTGACGATCTTGCTCGGGCCGACGACGCGCACCTGTTTGTTCATACCTGCCACCCAGCCGAAGAACTGATCGCTCACGCACACCTTCACATGGGCTTTCGCCTCGCCGTTCTCGACCGGGGAAAAGGTGGTGCTCTTCCCGAAGCGATCGAAGATGATCTCGGCTTTGTCCTCGGCGACGGCGAGCGTGACCATGGCCTCGTTGCCGATGAAGCGGCCGAAGGCGGTCGCGTTGCCGCATTCGTTGCGGTGCTTGCGGATGCGGTCGTTTTTGGTCGCGGGCTCTTCCTCGAGATTGCACAGGCGCGTCATGCGATCGAGGCGGTACTCGCGGATGTCCTCGATCTCCTCGTTCCAGGCGGTGAGGTAGTAGAAACCGTCGTCATAGGTTATCGATAGGGGCGTGACGATGTGCTTGCCGTCCTCGTCGGAGACGAGCCGCTTCCCGTCGGGCCCGCGCTTGCTGTAGGAGAAGCCGATTTTGCAGGAGTTGCGCATTGCCTCATGGATGAGGTCGACCGCACCGAGCACGCTCTCGGAGTTCGAACCGATGCGTCCGACGACGTGGATGAGGCGATCGAGCTTCGCGCGCTCGGCGTTGCTCGCGAGCGTCTTGATGTTGGTGATGAGGCTTTGCGCCTGTTTGTCGGTCACGGCTCGACATGATTGCACCGCGTCGACGAGCAGCATAAGCTCGTTTAACGTGAACCCGTGCTTGTCGATGGCGTATTCGACGGGGTTGCGCTGGTAGGTCTTCACGTCGATGTCGAACGCGCGCAGTACCTTGATGTCTGCGTAGATGCTCTTGCGCTCGGCGCTGACGCCGTATTCCGCAAGACGCCCGATGAGCTGGGACATGCTCAGGCCGTGCTCGGCATCGGTTTCCTCTTGGAGGATTTTCAGCAGGTAGAGAATCTTCGCCTTCGCTTTGCCGGGTTGTGCCATCGGCGCTCACCACCTCGTGACGTTTCTGTTCAGGTAAACATGCTGCATTGTAGCAGATGAGCGGAGGGGTGTCCCGTAATCGTCCCTTATCGGCTGGAGAGTGCGCGAATGGGACGAGGCTGCCGGGAAACGCTCTGTCTGGCTGTCCGGCCGCTTGCGTTTTCCGAGAATCCTGCTCGCGATCCGTCCCCGAGGGGTCGGCATGCGAGCGCGCAAACCAAGGCGGCCGGGGTGCGCTTCTTCCGACCGCCCGACTCGTTAAGGAGGGCGCCTTGCGCCTTCGCGCCTAGAAGCCGCCCGGGCTGTCGCGCGGCGGAACCAGCGTGGTGCGCTTGCCGCGCGCCCAATCCCAGCTGCGGAACTCCTTCGATCCCGACATGATGTCATGGGTTTTGTAGTTCTCGGACCACATCAGGCAGAAGTCGCGCAGCTCGATGAGCAGGTCCTCGATAGGCCCTTCGTATTCGTCCTCGACGTAGGTTTTGAACACGCTGTAGGTCTCGCCCTTGTCGTGGATCTTCACCTTGACGAAGCGGACGGTCAGCCATGCGCGGATGCCGGCGTTGAGTTTGGCCGACTCGGGGTCGTCACCGAACATCAGCTCGATGGGCCTCCAATACTCGTTGTACAAACGCTCCTGCTCGGCGCGGTTTTCAGAGATGAGCAGGTAATTGCGCACTAGGTCCCCCGTGGTCAGCGGCGTGCCGCGCGAGTTGAGCGCTTCGAAGATGAGCTGAGGACGGTCCTCGCCGACAAGGTTTGCCGATATCAGCAGAAGATGCTGCATGCCCTCCCATAAAAGCGCGGGGTCGTAGTCGTCTTTCAGCATCTTCTCGTAGAAGTGCTCGTAGTTCTCCACGATGCGCTCTGAAACGCGTTCGGGCCTCGGCGTGCCGTCGATGAGCGAGAACAGCGTGTCGCGATCGGTGCGCGAGAGGACGAGCTTGTGGTCGCTCTCGACGCGCAGGAAGTTCTGTTCGACGAAATCGGCGTCGACATAGCCGACGGTGGCGCCGGTTTCGCGCAGGCGGCGTGCGAACGCCGCGATGAGGAGCGTGAGGGTGGAGGTGCGTTGCTGCCCGTCGATGATGGCGAAGCGGGTGACGCCGTCTCCCTCGTCGGGCTCTTGCGAGTAGAGGAGCGTCCCGACGAAATGGACGTTTTTCGTGCGGCCGGAGCGGATGATGTCCATCCACAGCTCGTCGCACTGATTGGTGTTCCAGGAATAAACGCGTTGGAACACGGGGATGACGAACTGGGTCTTACGCGAGCCCAGCAAGTCGAGGAACAGGCGCTGTTCGGTCAGCATGGGGGGTCCTTTTCCTTCTTGCGGCAGATACGATGCGATTCGCGGCGCCGAATGCGCTGCCGCGTTGAATCGCGGGGCGAACGATACGCCACATGGGGGGTCTCGTCAAATGCCGGAGGAGGTCGAAGGGGGGGCGGCGCGGACGGCGAACATTGGGGGGATGGCGGCGCGGGGGAGGGACAGGGCGGCGGACGCTGCGGGATGGCGGCGCGCCGGGTGCGCATTGCGAGGGGGCGGCGCGTCGGGTGCGCGCCGCCCGTTGACAGAAGGTTTCCGCCTGTTTCTCAGGTGTTGCTACGCCACCTGATGCCGCCTGAAGGAGACGGCGGCCAGCGGGACGCAGACGACGACCAGGGAAAGGTAGAGCATTGCGATGGCGCCGATCACGTCGGTCGCGAAGCCGCCTACGGGATAGGACGTATAGGACCAGAACAGGGCGGGTGCGGAAAGCGATGTGGGGAAAAGGTACAGGATATGCTGCAGAATGCCGATGCCTCCCGTGGGGATCATGCCCGTCACCAGCACGAGCGCCGCGTCGATGACGAAGACGGCCAGCATCGAGCGCAGGCGCGAGGAGAGCAGCAGCGTCAGCCCTGCAAATCCCATGGTCATGAGAAACGCCAGCCCGACGGATATCAGCGCCGCTTGGGAGACGGTGATATCGTAGGGCGATCCCATCGCGAGCACCTGAACCGGCAGGTCCGCCCCGCCGGCGCCGTAGGCGGCAAGCGACACGCCGCAGATGGTGAGAGCGCACAGGGCGAAGTAGCCGGCCGCGAACAGAAGCGATGCCAGGATCTTCGCCGTGAGCAGACGCGTCCTTCCGTAGCGGGAGGAGAGGAGCACGCTGTCGGTGCGGTCCGCGTACTCGCCTGCGAACACGGGGGCGAGCGCCACGCAGACGGCGAGGATGGCGAACGAGACGAAAGCGATGCAATCGATGACGTTGCTCCATCCGCCGGCGTACCCGTATGAAAGAGGATGCGTCACCTCGGCCTGCTTGGCCGTCCAAAACGCTCTTTCGGAGTCGCTGTAGGTCCATGCGCCCTGCATGTTCGCATCGAGCGTCCGCTGCGCGAGGCTTGCGAGCGCCTCTTCGAGCGTGGTGTCGGGATGAGCCCCGATGAAGGCGGAAACCTGCGTGGGCTCCATTCCCGAATACGGCGCCCAGGGCCGGATGAGCCACGAGAAGTAGTCGTCGTAGATGAACTGCACGGTTTGCCCGTCGTAGAGCCGGGTGATCGTGTCATAGGCCGCCGAGCCGCTCATCTGGGCGAGCTCTTCGGGGTCGATCTTCTCGAACGTGACGTTGTAGTAGCTTTCAAGCTCTTGCGAGATGCGCTCGTCGGTGAGCGTTCCCTCGTGAGCCGCCGCCGAATCCTGACGGTAGTGGATGGCGTCGAAGCCGCTTAAAACCTCGCCGGTGTTGTTCGTCGTCTTCGTCTGGACGACGTTGAGCGCCATGATGCCGCAAAGCGCGACGAGGACCGCAAGGCACGTATAGCGCGCCGATTTCCTCATGACGATCTTCTTCAGCTCGTATTTGAGTAGTTCGAGCATGGCTTACCTCCTTGCTTTCCGGGTGGGCTCGACGGCGGGGCCGGCTGCGACTTGGTCGTTGAACAGGTGCAGGTAAAGGTCCTCGAGCGTCGGCGGCACCTGCCGCGCGTCGGATCGGGGGCGCTCCTCCGCTATGACGCGCACCACGGCGCGCCCCGTGTCAGCGTAGTGGACGTTGCTCACGCAAAGGCGCGCCGCCATGGCGTCGGCCTCGCGTGCGTCGACGTGGCACTCCCATACCTTCCCGTCGATGCTCGAGACCACGGCGTCGGGCGCGCCGCGCAGCAGCAAGGCGCCCGCCTTCATGATGAGGATGTCGTCGGCGATGTATTCGACGTCGGAGACGATGTGCGTCGACAGGATGACGATCTTGTCTTGCGAGAAGCTCGATATGAGGTTGCGGAACCTCACGCGTTCTTTCGGGTCGAGGCCTGCGGTCGGCTCGTCGAGAACGAGAACCGCCGGATCATTGATGACCGCTTGGGCTATCCCCAGGCGCTGCTTCATGCCGCCCGAGAACGTGCGGATTTTACGTCGCGTCGCATCGGCGAGCCCCACTTCTTCAAGCAGCGCCGAGCAACGTGCGCGCGCATCCCGCTTGCCGAGTCCTTTGAGCGAGGCCATGTAGAGCATGAAGTCCATGGCGGTGAAGTCGGGGTAATAACCGAAGTCCTGGGGCAGGTATCCTAGGATGTCGCGGTAGCGCTCTCCCAACGAGCGCGTGCTCTGCCCGTTGAGGAGAATGTCGCCCCCGTCGGGGCGCAGCACGTCGCATATCATGCGCATGAGCGTGGTCTTTCCCGCGCCGTTCGCGCCGAGCAATCCGTAGACGCCGGGGGTGAACTCCGCCGACACGTTGTTCACGGCGACTCTCTCGTCGAAGCGTTTCGTGAGGTGATCAAGTTGCAAAATCATGGTTGCCCTCCATTCTTCGGGCGTTTCGGCTGTGGTTAGTTGAACGGGGAGGAAGCCGGGGCGAGCACGTTCGGGGATGTCGCCGCCTCGCGAAGCCAAGCGCGCAGCTGCCCTGCGCACCAGAGCGCCGCCGCGAGGGCGGCGAGCGCCCAAAGCCAAGCCGCCGTCTGCTCGAACACGCCCGGCAGGCGGACGGCGAGCTCGTACGATCCGAACGTGACGATTGCCGCCCAGGCGGCCGCGGTGAGGGCGGCGGTGGTCCCCGTTGTTTTTCGAGCCGCGAGCAGGCAGCCGCCGACGGTGATCAGATACGGCGCGATGGCGTGCAACATGCTGCCGACCGCGTCGCTTGGGAGCGCGCCCGCTGTCGTCAGCGTGACGCAGGCAAGGGCGAGCGCGTTGGAGAAGGCGAGCACGACGCATCGCGCTGTCGCAACCTCCCGCGCGGAGTGACGGCATGACCGCTCGAGCTCGATCATGCCGCAGGCTCGGCTTGAAACCACGTCGGGAATGCCGCAGGCGGCGATGGCGGCGCCGGCGAGGCAGATGAGCGATCCCGTGGCCAGCGTGGGCTCGCCGAGCGCGTACGCGAGCGCGACGAGGCCCGCGATGGCAAGTTGCAGCGCCCAGGGGCGCGGTCCCATGAAGCGCGCTTGGGACGCGACGAAGGAGAGCGCGGCGAACGGACGCACGGACGTTTTCGCGCTGCCCTCGCGAACGTCGCCTGCGACTCGCTCGGCGCGGCAAGCCTGTGCGACCGCGTGGGCAACCCGGGCTTTGCCCTCATCGTCAACGGCTGGTCTCGTCGCGCGGAAATACGATTCGAGCATACGCTCGACGTTCTCTTCGTTTACCTGTCTGCTCGTTTTCGGCGTCATCGGTGCTGCCTTTCGTCGTTGCCGGAGGTTATTTCGCGCCGCAATTGGGCGAGTGCCTTTTTGATGAGCCTGTTGACCGCAAACCGGGATACGCCCATGATCGTGGCGATATCTCCGATGCCAAGTCCCTGGTCGTATCTCAGCTCGACCGCCTCGCGCTCGCGATCGTCAAGCGCTTCGAGCACCGATTGCATCTCCGAGGGGTAGTCGTCGCTCGTCTCGGGCTCGGCCGCCTCGCTGATCGGGACGAACGCCATCGCGCCTTTGCGGCGCGCCGCGTCGATGCAGAGGTTGCGTGCGATGGTGATCAGGTAGGCCGTCGGCTTTTTCAGCGCGCCCTCGCGCGGCTGATTCGCGACGAAGCGCAGAAACGCCTCCTGGGTGATCTCCTCGGCTTCCTCGCGGCTTTTCGCGTGGCGTCTGCAGTATGTGAGCACGTCTGCGTAGCATTCCTCGACGACGCGCAACGCTTCGGTTTCGTCGAGTGCGGTTTTTTCGGTCTCCAAGCTTTTCTCACCTCCTGCCTACAACGACGAACGGCTCATGCGAAATGTGCGCGCGATTTTGATAAAAGTCGAAAACTCTTGAATTGTCGCGCAGATGGGCGGCGGACGGCGCGAGACACGGGGCCGTCCGACGTGTGTTTTGGGCGCATCGCATTGTCTCGGTGCGTTTGCGCCGAGCGGTTCGTTGCGCGCGCCGTCGGTGCCGCGGCCTTGGAGGCGATGCGTCATCCCGATGTGATGAAAAGTTGATAATCTCCCGGTATCGTGGGTTCGGGCTTCGCTGCCCGTGCGGTTGTTTGCGGGCGGCGACATGATTCGAATCGCTTTTGAGGTGCGGGGGTTTACGTGGGCTCAGGCTCGGGGAAAGAGAAGCGTACGGTGCTCGTCGTCGACGACGAGCCCGATATCGTCGACATGCTGAAAGCCTATCTTGAGATGTCAGGCTATCTGGTCATGACGGCGCCGACGGGGAAACGAGCCCTTGAACAGGCGAAGCGAAAGCCCGACGCGATTATCCTCGATAGGGGGTTGCCTGATATCGAGGGATTGTCGGTGTGCGAGCAGCTGCGGGAGACCACGGGCTGCCCCATCATCTTCCTCACGGCGAAGGTGGAGACGGCAGACGAGATCGACGGTTTCGCGGTCGGCGCCGACGATTACGTGACCAAGCCGTTTTCGCTCGATGTGCTCGGGGCGCGTTTGCGCGCCCAGCTCGCGCGGGAGGAGCGCGCACGATCTCCTATTTTGGTGCGCGTCGATGACGTGCTCTCCATCGATTTCGCCGCGAAGTCGATTCTCGTCAACGGCGAGAGGGTCTCGTTGGCTCGCAAGGATTACGAGATCTGCGCGCTTTTGGCGAAGCATCCCGGGCAGGTGTTCGACAAGGACATGATCTTCGAGAGCGTATGGGGCGAACCGGGCGACTCCTCGGTGGTGACCGAGCATGTGCGCCGCCTGCGTCGCGCCCTTTCGGAGGCGGGCGCTGAGGGGGAATACGTTTCGACCGTGTGGGGCGTGGGGTATACGTGGCGCGCGTGAGTCTCCTCGAAAGCCTGAGGCATCCCGTCAAAACGTTCCGCGCACGTATGCGCACCTGCTCGGTGCGTCGCGCGTTCATCGCGTACGCCGTCATCGGCGTGGCGAGCTCGCTTGCCGTCTCCTTTCTCCTGGCTTACGTGTTCTCCCTCGTCGCCAGCAACGTGTATTACAACGGTAGGCAGATAGATTCGGGGCTCTACGTTTACGACGAGGCGAAAGATGCGCTCGTTCCCGCCGATTCCATCGACTGGCTGGTTGCCGCGCCGGATTCTCGAGACGAAGACGCGGGGTTGCCGGCAGGCGACCCCGATGGATCTGCCGCACCCGAAGGCGCCGATGCGGATAAGCCGCCTGCGGGCATTCCCGTCGAGTTGTCCGTGTTCGTGTCCAGTTACGCGCAGGGGTCGCGCTTTGCGACGGAGATCTCTCTCGACGGGTCGGTTTCGGGTTCGAAGGATTTGGTCGTCGAAGACGTCGTCGCCGCGTCGGCGGTCAGCGGTCCTGAGGCTCGTCGGGCGTTGACGCTGACGTTGCCCGAGATCCCCGCATACGATGCCGCCCGCAACGCGGAACGCGGCGACGTCGATGCGATAGAAGACGCCCTTCCCGCAGCTGCCGACGGGACGAAGCCCGTGGTGTCGTTGGTGGGGTATTACGTGAAGGGCGAGTCGCCCGTTCTCTATACGACGATCAACCTCATCGGGCTTTTGCTCATCCCCGTCTGCTGCGTTATCTGCTTCTTGCTGGCCAGCAGGGCGTTTTACCGCAACGTGCTCCACGATCCTTTGTGTGTTTTAGACGATGCGGCGGGCAGGATAGCATCCGGCGATCTTGACTTCACCGTCCCCGTTCCTTCGGCGGGCACGAAAAACGAGCTCGACGGCCTCTGCTCCTCGTTTGAGGTGATGCGCGGCGAGCTCGAACGGGTCAATCGTTCGATGTGGCGTGCTGCGGAGAACCGCCGTCGCGTCAACGCCGCGTTCGCCCATGACCTGCGCACACCGCTCACCGTGCTGAAGGGCCGCGCCGAGTTGCTTTCCGCTGCGGCTGCGTCGGGGACTCTCGACGCGGGTTCGGTGGCGGAAGCTGCGGGCGCCATGGGGCGCCAGGTCGCGCGGCTCGAGCGCTATGCGGAGTCCATGCGCGACCTGTCTGCGCTCGACGACTATCGCGTCGATGCGCGGGCCGTCGATCTTGGCGAATGGTTCGCACGTCTTGCCGCCGATACGCGCGATTACGTCGAGGGAGCGGGCCTTGTCTTCGCCTCGTCGTTTGAGGGAGATCGTCCCGAGGCGGTTTCAATCGATGAAGGCGCGCTTGCGCGCATCGTCGAAAACGCTGCGTCGAACGCGGTGCGCTATGCTTCGACGCGGGTTCTTCTGCGGTGCTCGTGGGAAGACGACGTGCTGATCGTCGCCGTCGAGGATGACGGGGCGGGTTTCGACGCCGAGGCGATGGAGCGGGGTTGCGAGGCGTTTTGGCGCGGCGACGGGTCCGGAGCGGATCGCCGATCCGACGCCTCCGATTCGTGTCACTTCGGGTTGGGGCTGAACATCGCCGCTTCCTTATGCGAAAAGCACGGCGGCGCGCTTCGTTTGGGCGCTGCATCGATCGGCGGCGCGCTGGTCGAGGCGCATGTGAGCGCGCCTGCGGTTTCGGGCGAAGCGTGGGCAATTTTTGGGAAGTTGAGGGTTTGTTGAGAGTTGCTCCGTAGAGTTGATCTTGAGCAAGGGCGGTCCGTGCGATCGTCCTCTCAGGTGATTCGACGGGGAGGTTCTCATGCGGTTTTCGCGCAAGCAGGTTTTAGCGACGGTTGCTCTCATCGTGTGCGCTGCGGCGTTGGTCGTCGCTGCGGTGAAGTGGGGTCCCGAAGCGTTCGCGTTTTTCGCCGACGGCGACCGGCTCCAAGCATGGATCGAATCCCAAGGCCCGCTTGCCCAGGTGGCCATGGTGGGTCTTGTGATCGCCCAGACCGTGGCCGCCGTTCTGCCCGGGGAGCCGCTCGAGCTGGGCGCGGGGTACGCGTTTGGGTTCTGGGAAGGCACCGTGCTGTGCCTTTTGGGCAACGCGCTGGGAACGCTGATCATCGTGGTCTTGGTCAGGCGTCTGGGCATGCGCGTCGTCGAGGTGTTCGTCTCACGCGAGAAGCTCGAAAGCGTGAAGTGGCTCCAGGATTCGGCGCGCTTCGAGGTGCTCATGTTCGTGATTTTCCTCATCCCCGGAACGCCGAAAGACGCGCTGACGTATCTTGCCGCGCTGACGACCTGCCCCTTCCGCCGCATCGTCGCCATCACCACCGTCGGCAGGATTCCCTCGGTGGTTTCCTCGACGCTCGCCGCCAGCTTTGCGGCAGACGGCAGCTGGGTGGTCGCAGGTGCGGTCATAGCGGTGACGCTCGTTCTCGCCGTCGCGGGAGCCGCCGCCTACGCTTTCATCGCGCGCAGAAAGACGGCAGTGCAGCGGTGACGGGTGAAGGGTTTCGGTCGTCATCGGACTCCTCGCCGCAAGCCGGCGAGGGGGTTTTCTCGCATTTTCTCGCATGCGGACGCTGGAGTGCTGGGAAAACGTTAGAAATGGCGGCATCCTGCCCTCCGATTCCCGGCTTCCGTTCTCGCTTCGTTGCCTGAGCGCCGCCTCCGCAGCTCCGCTTACGCGCTGATCGCCCAGATGTTTCGGCATTGGTCTATCACGCGCTCGGAATCCCAGCTGCGCGCGCTCCGCTCGGCGCTGTTGGGGTCCATCACCTGCAGCTTGCCTGCGCTGTCCGTGCCGGAGATGACGATGAAGTGCCCTTCCGTGGTGAAGTCGCCCGGCCCCACGCTGCAGATGACTGTTTTTCCCTCGGCGAGCGCCGCCTTCAAAATGCCTTCGTCGGCGGGCAGCTCCTCGGAGCGAAGACCGAGCATCGCCGCCCCTTCGCTCATGAAGAGCCAGGTGGTCATGTTCGATTCGGCGAATCCGTTTTCTTCCGAAAACGCCGCCATCTTGGCGGGATCCATGTCGGTCCTGCCTGTTTGCGCCACGTAGGCGGCCGTCATGCAGGTGGGTCCGCATCCGTTTTCCTCCACCGTGCCGCCGGCGTAGGGCGCCGATGCCCAGGCGGGATCGGTTTGGTAGAGATGGGGCACCTGTCCGCGCGTCCACTCCGACACGGGGGTGCTGACATCCCCCGAAAGCGCTTCTCCGCGAAACGGGGCGAGCGCTCCTTCGCTCGTGCCGAGGAAGCGCGATCCGAGCAGCACGATGGCCAAGACCAGCGCCATGGCGCACGCGAGCCGCAACGCGCGCGGGCGTCGGCGCGCGCGTTGCGCGGGGCCGTTTTCGCTTCGCGCCGCGCGCACGTGCATCGGGTTGTTGCGCGCCGGGGTGGAGAGGCGCGCTCTCGGGTTGTTGCGTGCCGCGAGTCGCGGGTTGTTTTCCATGATGGCTCCCTCTGTTCGATGTGCTTCGCCGAAACCTTAACGCGGACGCGTCTTGGCTTTCCCATAGCGCGGCCTTAACCTTTCCTTGGGTTTCTTAAGGAATCCTTATGCGAGGATGGATCGTTCGAGCCGCCTTGTCGGGCGGGAGTCTCGCCGCAGGTCGGGCGATATAATTCTCGTATGGAAAAAACGCCGAACATACTGGTGGTCGATGACGAGCGCGCGATCGCCGACTTGGTGGTGGACACGCTCGTCGCCGAAGGCTTGAGCGCGCGAGCATGTTACGCCGCCGCTGACGCGCTCGATGAGCTGGAGCGTGCGCCGTACGATCTTGCCATCCTCGACGTCATGATGCCCGGCATGGACGGTCTTGAGTTGTGCCGCCGCATCCGTCAAACGTCCGAGATGCCCATCATCTTCCTCTCCGCGAAGGTGGAGGAGGCGGACAAGGTGGTCGGCCTCATGCTCGGCGGCGACGATTACATCGAGAAGCCCTTCAAGAAGCGCGAGTTGGCGGCGCGTGTGCGCGTGCGACTTCGACGTGCGGCGGCTGCACCCCTCCGTCCGGGCGTGCTGTCGGCGCGTGGCATCGAGGTTGACGTCGATGCGCACCTGGCGTCGCTGCACGGCATCCCCTTGCCGCTGACGCCGAAGGAGTTCGGGGTGCTGCGTCTGCTCGTCGAGCGTGCGGGTCGCCCGGTGTCCTCCCGTGATATCTACGAGGAGGTTTGGCGGGAGTCCTATGCTTCGTCGTCTTCCAACTCGGTCATGGTTCACATTCGCCACCTGCGCAAGAAGCTCGCGCAGGTGGATTCATCCGAGACGTTCATCGAGACCGCTTGGGGCGTGGGGTATCGCATCGAATCGGACGCGGCGCTTCGCCGAAACGGGGGCGGACATGCGCAAGCTTGAAAGCGCTCAAGCGAAAGACCTTGGCCGCCGCCTCGTTGCGCGCCTGGTCGTGCTTCTTCTTGCGTACACGGCGGCGTTTGGCGTGGTCGCTGCTTATCTGGAGAAATTCGTGATCCCCGATGTGGCCGATCTCGTGGCCGAGGCGACGTCGGACTGGATGTACCTCGATTGGGCTTCTTACGTTGACTTCATGCACGATGCCAACCTGTCGGGGCAGTACTGGGATTCGTGGCCGGTTGACGATGATACGTACGCGGTGCGCAACCTCGATACGTACAACGCCATCAAATCGCTGAAAATCCCGATTGCCATCTTGGCGTACGCAACGGGTTTCATCCTCATCGTGGCGCTGGTGCTGCGTCGCTCGATTCGCTATTTCGACGAGCTCTCGTGCGCAGTCGGCGGTTTGCTGGCGGATCACTCGGCGCCCGTGGAGCTCTCCGATGACCTGTCCATCGTTCGCGCCGAGCTGACGGCGGTGCGCGAGCGCTCCTTGGCGGACGATCGCGCCGCGCAGGCTGCCGAAACACGGAAAAACGAGCTGGTGGCGTATCTCGCTCACGACATCAAGACGCCGCTCACCTCGGTCATCGGTTATCTGGAGCTTCTGCGCGACAATCCCGACCTGCCCGAAGAGACGCGCGAACGTTATGCTCGCGTCGCGTTCGAGAAGGCGGAGCGGCTCGATTCCCTCGTGGACGAGTTTTTCGAGATCACGCGCTACAACTTGAAGTCGATGCCCATCGAGCGTGAGCGCATCGACGTCGGCATGCTCGTCGAGCAGGTCGCCGACGAGTTGTTCCCCGATGCGGAGGGCAAAGGCGTCGCGATCGAGGTGGAGGCCGAGGATGGCGTTCGGGCGTTCGCCGATCCCGACAAGATGGCGCGCGCCTTGTCGAACATAGCGCGCAACGCCGTCGCGTACGCCGAGAGGGACTCGACGGTGCTCATGCGCGTCTCCCGCGAAGACTCTACGGTGCGCATTGCCGTGGAGAATCGTGGCAAGGAAATCTCGGCGGCGCATTTGGAGAGCGTCTTCGAGAAGTTCTTCCGCGAAGACGGCGCTCGCGCTACGAACGGGGGAGGAGCGGGTCTGGGGTTGGCCATCGCCCGTGAGATCGTTCAGGCTCACGGCGGAGTCATCGCGGTGTCGAGCGAAGCCGGTCGGACGGTGTTCACGGTCGAGATACCGTCCGACGTAACCTCGTGATGTTACGAATGTGTAATACGTGTTACACTCCGATCGTTTATTCGACCGACCGGAGGAGCGACCATGCTCGATATGCACTATTGGGAGAAAGCCTCGGCGTTTCACGGGCATAAGTGCCCGGGTCTCGCCATCGGGTTCAAGGCGGTTGAGGGCGCCATCGCCGAGCTGGGTCTGAGCGATGACGATTTGCCCGCCGTCGACGAGGAGATCGTCTGCGTGACGGAAAACGACGCATGCGGCGTCGATGCCGTGCAGTACCTTCTGGGCTGCACGTTCGGCAAATCGAACCTGATCACCCGCGTTCGCGGCAAGATGGCGTTCTCGTTCTTCGTGCGCGGAACCGATAAACGCGTGCGTCTTGTTCTGAAGGCGGATTGCGGCGCGGGGCTCGATCGCGCGGCGTATCAGGAATATCTGCTTAGCACGCCCTACGATCAGCTCTACGATGTGAAGGTTCCCGGTTACGATCTGCCCGAGCCTGCGCGTAAATTCCCCTCCCATGTTTGCGCGAAGTGCGGTGAGAAGACCGCCGAGTTCGGTTTGCGCGTTCAGAACGGCGAGCTTGTCTGCCGTGATTGCTACGACGCGTACCAGCGCGAGGGCTTCTAGCCTGCTCGCGGTGCCGTCCGCCTTCGCGCGGCTTTCGATCTCCCGAGCCGCCATCGCCCCCTCTCGCGCGGCGATTTGCGCGGGTATTGTGGTTTACACACGCGTCGCTTGTTGGAAACACGCCGGCAAGACAAGGCGTATTAAACTCTTCGCGGATGGAAGGGCAGATATCGACCGCGCCGGGCGCATGTTCGCCATGGGGGAGCATGAACTGCCGCGCGAAGGGAAGGCATCCATGATCGAGCTTAAGGCATATCAAGGACTTATTCGCAACCATGCTCAGCTTGCGGCTGAGCTGGGCGTTGACATCGATGGGCTCTCGCGTCGCGAACGCGAGGAGAAGCTTCTGGTTGCGGCGTATGAGAAGTGGGGGTCCGATATGGGCCTGCACATCAACGGGCAGTTCGCCCTCGCACTCTATGACGCGGATGCCGACGAGTTGTTCTGCGCGCGCGACGTTTTGGGCGCCGAGCTGTTCTTCTACTACGTTACTTCCGACGGCAAGCTGCTGTACGGTTTGGATATTGCGGATTTGTTCGACCAACCCGGCTACGAGCGCGGAGTCAACGAGGAGATGATTCAGTTCTACCTGGGCTTTTCCTACGTTCCCGGTGAAGACACGCTGTTCGCGGGCGTTCGCAAGCTGGCTCCGGGCGGTTATCTGCGCTTCGGCGGAAACGGCCTTGAGCTGGGTACGTACTGGGAGCTCGCCTTCGAACCCGACGAGTCCAAGACGCTCGATGATTGGGCGGACGAGATCTCGGACGCCATGGACGCCGCCATGCGCGATGTCGTGGATCCCGACGAGAAGCTGGTGAGCTTCCTCTCGGGCGGCGTGGACTCGTCCTACATGCTGGCGAAGAGCCGCGCGACCGTCGGATACTGCGCATCGTATGCAGATCAGGAGGCAAGCGAGGAGGAGGACGCCCGTCAGACGGCGGCGTATCTCGGGCGCGGATTCGAGGGCATCGAGGTGACGCCCGAGGACTTCTTCGCCAATCTGGACGAGTTCATCGTGGCCTACGAGCAACCTCAGGCGGACGCGGCGGGTTTGTCGTTGTACTGCGCGGCCAAGAAGCTCGTCGGCCGTACGGACGTGTGCTTCTCGGGCGAGGGCGCCGACGAGTTCTTCGCGGGCTATAAGGGGTATCAAGACACCGCGCGCTTCGAGAACAAGAGCGACCCGGTGTACTTCGGCGCCACGCAATCGATGCGCGCGCTCGACGAGAAGCATTACCTGAAGCATTATTTCTCCAACCGCGACGCCGCCGCGTTCATGCGCGAGCGCGGGAGGGCGGGACGTCGCTACGACACGGTCTCGTGGATGCTCTATGTGGACCTGCGCAGCTACTTCGAGGGCAGCATTCTGTTCAACTCGACGAAGATCGTGAAGGGCACGGGGCTCGACATCCGCATGCCGATGTGCGATTTGCGCATATTCGACATCGCCCGTCGCATGCCCTCGCGCTTCAAGGTCGACGAGGAGCAGAACAAGATCGCCCTGCGTCGCGCCGCAAGTCGGGTGCTTCCCGAGTCCGTGGCGTATCGCAAGAAGCTCGGCTTCCCGGTGCCCATCAGCGGTTGGCTGGCCGATCCCGCCTACAACGCCGACATCGAGCGCGCGTTCAGGAGCGAGGCGGCGGCGAAGTTCTTCAACGTGCGCGAGATCCAGGCGCTTCTGAACATGTTCCTGGGGAGGAAGACCAACTTGTGGCATCGTCTGCGCTATCGCGGCAGCAAGGCGGGGTTGTGGCGCCGCGTTTGGTCGATCTACGTGTTCATCCGCTGGTACGAGCTGTTCTTCATGGACGGTAAGCGTTCCTAGCGCGCAACGGGCGCGGTGACGTGCGGGACGGGTCCCTGCCGTTCTCAATGCTGCTGCGCCCCCCCCTCGCTTCTTCCGGCGCTCCCGCGCGGGCTGCCCCTCGCTTCTTCCGGCGCTCCCGCTCGGGTTGCCCCTCGCTTCGTCCAGCGCTCCCGCTCGGGCTGCCGTTCGCTTCCCTTCGCCGCTTTATTTCGCTCGGCTGCGGAAGAAACGGGGGAGTGTTTCGGTATTTTTCCCCATATCGCTTCGACGCGCGTATAATTCCGAACTCCGCGTCTCGAAATCTGCTCAAGACACCTTTCAACAGCATAGACCCCCCGCGCCCATCCTCTGGGTTGGGCGGAGCCGTCGTGCCCGCAGGCTTTGGGACGTATGAAGCATGGGCAAGCAAGAGGAACGGGATATGCAGCGCGATAAGATCAAGCCGATATTATTCAGCGTCATCAAGCACACGAGCAAAGAGGAGCTGAAACGTCAGATCCCCAAAGACATCGTGTCGGGCATTATGGTGGCGGTGGTGGCGCTGCCGCTTTCCATCGCGCTGGGCATCGCGTCGGGCGTGGGCCCCGAACAGGGGCTTTACACCGCCATCGTCGCGGGCTTCATCATCGCGCTGTTCGGCGGCAGCCGCGTGCAGATCTCCGGCCCCACGGCGGCGTTCGCGGCCATCGTGGCGGGCATCGTGGCGACCGACGGCATCGAGGGCTTGGTTGCCGCCACCATCATCGCGGGCGTTTTGCTCATGCTCATGGGCTTTTTGAAGCTGGGGACCATCATCCGCTTCGTTCCCTACACCATAACCACCGGTTTCACTGCGGGCATTGCCGTCACGCTGGTCATCGGGCAGATGAAGGATTTCCTAGGGCTCACGTTTTCCGCAGGGGCGCCGACGGTCGAGACCATGGACAAGCTTTCGGCCACGGCGCTGAGCATCACGACGGTGAACTGGCAGGCGTGCACCGTGGGCGTGGTTTGTCTGGCCATTCTGTTTCTGTGGCCGCAGCTCGATCGACTTTCGTCGCATGCGGCTATGACGGCCCTCGCGCGCATTCCCGGCTCCCTGGTGTCGCTTATCGTGGGCGTGGCGCTGGTGTGCGGGTTGGGTTTGAACGTGAACACCATCGGCGATTTATATACCATCGACGGCGGCATGCCCCGGTTCGAACTTCCTCATCTGAGCGTGGATTTGTTCCGCGATCAGCTTGCCAACGGCATCACCATTGCCATTCTGGCGGCTATCGAGTCGCTTCTTTCGTGCGTGGTGGCCGACAGCATGATCAGCTCGCATCATCGTTGCAACATGGAATTGGTGGCGCAGGGCGCTGGCAACATCGCTTCGGTCCTGTTCGGCGGCATTCCCGCGACGGGCGCCATCGCGCGCACTGCCGCGAACGTGAAGAACGGCGGCCGCACGCCTATCGCGGGCATGGTGCACGCGGCGGTGCTGCTGGCGGTGCTGATGTTTTTCATGCCGTACGCGGCGCTTATCCCTATGCCCACCATCGCCGCCATTTTGCTGCATGTCGCCTATAACATGTCGGGGTGGCGTAACTTCGCGCATCTGTGCCGCACGGCGTCAAAAGGCGCGGTCGCCACGTTGCTGATCACGTTCACGCTGACCATCGTGGTTGATCTGGTGGCGGCCATTGCCGTGGGCATGATGATCACCGTGGTGCTGTTCATGAAGATGGTGAGCGAAGAGACCGAGGTCAAAGGCTGGGTGTACTACTGCGATCAGAACTCCGAGGTCACGCATCTGCGCGAGCTGCCCAAAAGCGTGCGCGTGTATGAGATCAACGGCCCGATGTTTTTCGGCATGACCGACCAGATCGCCGATATTTCGGTCAAGGAGTTCACGAAATACCTGATCATCCGCATGCGTGGCGTGCCCTCGCTCGACTCGTCGGGCATGAACGCGCTTGAGAACCTCTACGACTACTGCCACGAGAACGGCGTGAGCCTGATCGTCTCGCACGCGAACGAGCAGCCCATGAAAACCATGCGCCGCGCCGGCTTCGTCGATAAGGTGGGGGAGGACCACTTCCGCGCCAACATCGACGACGCCATCGCCTTTGCGCGCCAGCTGCTCGAGCAGGAGGGGGTCGCGAAGGGCGCACGGCGGTAGTGCGGCTGCGCAGTGCTGGTTGCGAGGCGTTGGCGGGCGCGGCGGTTGTGCGGCGCGGGCATGTCCGGCGTTCGCCCCGCCGACCCCGCGAAGGCGCGTCCTTCTGCAAGGTTCCGCACTATGCCGCGCTCGATGCGTTCGCCCCGCAGCCGCTTTCCTGTTTCGCCTTTGCGGCGTATGCTTGCTCTTGGCAACTTGAGAGATGGAGGACGGCCATGGAGACATCGGAATGCGAGATTCCCTCACCTGGTGATCAGGAGAGTTACGAGGATTTGCGCGACGCCATGCAATCGCAGACGTACTGGATCCGCTTTTTCATGCGCCCGTGCTGCCCGCCGCCCGGCGAGGATACGGCGCGCGCTCTCGTCGAGCGTCTGAAAGGCGAGATCGACGAGAGATCCGATATGTCCGTGGAGCAGCGCGCCGATTTGAAGTCGATCATCGACGGCAGGCTGGAGTGGTATCTTTCGCTGTCGGTTAGGCATATGGCGTAGAGAACGAGAACAGCGCGCGGGCGTTCCCCGCCGCCGCGTTCTCGCGATACTCCCGAACGTATGCGAGGCGTTCGACGGTCGAAGCTGCGAGCGGCCGGGGTAGATCGTCCGGCTTGAACCAGCCCACTTCAAGGCTTTCGTCGTCGTTCACGCGGGGGACGGCGTTGCCCTCGCTTGCCAGGTGGCAGATGAAAAGCAGGTCGAGATAGCGCGTTTGATCGCCGTTCTCGTACGTAACGAGCTTGTTCGACGCCTTCACGCTTGCGAGTTCCGCGGGCACGACGTCAACGCCCGTCTCCTCGAGGACCTCTCGTGCGACGGTGTCGGCGGGTTCCTCGCCGGGTTCGTTGATGCCGTAGACGAGCGCCCATTCGCCCGTGTCGGCGCGCTGTCCGAGAAGGATGCGCCCCGTGTCGTCTTCGACGTAGGCCGTGATGCCGACGAGCCAGAGGGGGTCGTGGCCGACTTTCTCGCGGAGCTTCAGGATGAATTCAGGCGTGGGCATGATGTTCTCTTTCTCGCTTTCGGCACGGTTGGCGGTTGTTACGGCGATGTCGGTTGCGAATTTTCGGTTGACGCGCGCTCTCCCGCGGCGTCGGCGAGGGAGAGCTATCGCTCCGGCTTCGACGTGAGGTGCCAGCCGTCGCAGTACGGGCATTGGTAGCAGTGTAAGCCGCGCCTTCCGTATGCGGCGCACGAGGCGATGGCCTCCTCGGCTTCGACGCGCGTGTCGTAGCGGTTCTTCGACTCGCATGCTTTGTTTCGCAGCGCCTCGGCGCGTTCCCGCTCCCGCTCGGCTCGCTTGCGGTCTTCCTGGGCGAACGGATCGCTCAAGCTTGCGGGGAAGCCGTCTGCGTCGACGAAACTCGCTTTGAACGCGGCGACTTTCTTTGCGCGCGCCGATGGTTTCCTGCTTCCCATGGTGGGCCGCCTTTCGTCGGTCTTGCCGCGATTTCCGACGGCGGAAGTCGCGCATATTCCGGTTGCTTTGATCCGATTGTACGTGTTGGCAGCGGACGCAGCGTTTGCCCGATGCATCGTTCATCGGAAAACAACGAGTTCGCCCGGCGACGGGCGTGCTTGTTTCATGGGCGTTGTTCGATGGCGTGAACGCTCGCAGCGGCATCGTGATTCACCTCGCTTCTCGGAAAATGCGGAAAGCTTGTTCGGACCGCAAGGAGGATGAGCCGTTCCTGTAAACTGAGCAAATGCTCGACTGATGGGCGGATGCGGAAGCTGCCGCATCCGCTTTTTTATTCCATCCGAAGCGCCTTTGAACGAGGAGTTGCACCATGTTGAACATATCGAAGCTCATCGCTTCTGAACTGGGGATTTCCGACTCGCAGGTGGATGCTGTCATCCGGCTCATCGACGAGGGGAGTACCATTCCCTTTATCGCTCGCTATCGCAAGGAGGCGACGGGCGGTCTCGACGATGCCGTTCTGCGCGAGCTCGACGAGCGTCTGACCTACCTGCGCAACCTCGAGGCGCGTAAAGTCGAAGTTCTTCGCTCGATCGAGGAGCAGGGAAAGCTTACGCGCGAGCTGCGTGCGTCCATCGAGGACGCGCAGGTGATGCAACGCGTGGAGGACTTGTACAAGCCGTTCAAGAAAAAGCGCGCCACCCGTGCCTCGAAGGCGCGTGCGGCAGGTTTGGAGCCGTTGGCGAATTTGGTGCTCGCGCAAGCGTCGGGCACGGTGAGCGCGCTCGACGCTGCTGCGGCGTATGTGAACGCGGGTGGGGGCTATCCCACGCCTGAAGCGGCGCTTCAGGGAGCGCAAGATATCGTGGCCGAAGTGATTGCGGAAGACGCCGAGCACATCGCCGACATGCGCGCTTTCACGGCGCGTGTCGCGGACGTAACGGTGGAAGCGATCGATGCCGACGAGA